>ENA-OZED01000249-OZED01000249.1-human-gut-metagenome-genome-assembly--contig:-NODE-249-length-28370-cov-6.390005_pt1 | contig 28370 bp, 27 predicted proteins | sample MGYA00245066_ERZ653605 | MGnify/ENA primary metagenome ERZ653605 (study PRJEB26926, sample SAMN06165079) | human gut metagenome | biome: ENVO:00009003; feature: ENVO:2100002; material: ENVO:00002003...
ACGAGATAGGAGTCCGTCTCGTGGGCTCGGAGATGTGTATAAGAGACAGGGCAGATAGATGAACTTGATTTTCAGGCTATAGAAAGATATTTTATGTATGGAGATTCCGGTTATTTGAGGAATAAACGCAATGCAGATGTTGATGGTGATGGTGAAATAACTATTAATGATGCTTGGAAAGTAAGGAAGTTAGTAGATGGTTTGTACTATCAGACGTATAAACATATTATAGGTGATGTTGATAGTGCTGCGCCATATGGTGAGGTTACTGCTTGTGATGTAGATAGATTGAAAAATTACTTGGTTGGTGATAGATCACATTATATTAATATTTTAGAAGCTGATTTAAATGGTGATGGATATATAACTATTACAGATTTGTCTATATTAAAAGGTCTAGTTGGTACTTGGTGTAAACGTACTATTGGAAATATGTATGCAAGCATACCGCAGAAATATAAGGATTATAACAAGAATCATGGAATTTTAATCGAAAAAGGTAAACAGGAAATGCGTAAAACAGATGAAATTGTGGAGCAGTATATATCTGAAACCCAAAATGATAGACAAAGATACTTTGGTGAAAAAGGAAGTAATGTTTCGTGGTCAAAAGAAGAAATCAGCGAAGAAAAAACTTCTGATAGGCAGACAGGGATTAACGAAAGCAGCAGCAGTACTAGAAATTTGAATGATTTAACTGCAAATACGTCTAATAGCAGTACTGAAAGTGGTTATGATGCAGTTGGTACGAATAAAGCTAACAATTCAACTAACTATTCGTCTACTAATCAGTATGTAACTTATGAACGCGAGGCGATGAATTATAATATCGTCATCGGTACTGTCGAAGTTTCTGATATCCAGGTGCGTAACGCGATTAGCAAGGCTGTACGCGATGCGATTTATGGCAATATGGGTATTTTGACAACGTTGAATAATGGTAAAAAGCTGAAAATCAAAACAGGATTCTGATGTTTGGGGAGGCGTGAGCGTGAAGAAGACGATACTTTCTTTAGCGTTGGCTTTGATTACTTTGACTAGTGCCACATGTGCCGAGCAGCCGTTGTCGCAGCAGTACAGGGAGTGGCTGAGCTCTGGTGCGTTCGTCATTGATTATGAAGCAGATTATCGTGATCATGTTGTGAGCAAAACTCTTGCAGGGTATGGAAATATGCGTATGGAGCGCAGCAATTTGAAAATCAAAGGTATTATTCCTGCATTTGCTTATGGCAAGAAAAATTATCCTGATACCTTGTATCGCGACGGAAAATATTATAGGTTCGAGTCAAAGAAGAAAGCAACAGTAGCAGCAGCAAGCCAGCTTGCTGATCCGAATATTGATCCTTCGGCTGGGTGGAATACAATTCGTTATAATCTTGCACTTCCTGATGAATTTGCGCCGCTGTATAACGATGCTGCTTACAGACCAGCTTCAGCGGCAATGGGCAATTTTGTATATGATGGTTCCGAGAAAAAAGTTGTTGCCAAGCAGGAATATACTTGTGACAAATATACGCTTCCTTTAAAAAGTCAGGCAGGAAATACGTTAGCAGAGCTGAGCTATTACTATTGCTATGATATAGATAAGCTGGTTTATATCGAAAAAGCAATTCTTGAGGATAGCAAGGAATATATTCTTAGCAGAGTGAAAATTAAACAGTTCAGCAATGATGTTCCCAGCGAACTTTTCACTATGCCGAAAGGGTGCAAGGTTTATGCTGTGGGCGTTGGTGATATGGACGATTTGCTGAATAAGCCTGCGCTGGTGGAGGAATATTAAGATGAAAAAAATATTTGCTGCACTTTTAACAGGAATGGCGTTGTTGAATACTATGGCGTTTAGCAGTGTGGAGGCTGGTAAGCTTGATCCTTATCGGGAGCTGTTGGCTCAGAAGAAATTTACGCTGCGCTATGAAAATATCACGCCGCTGCCAAGAGTGACGAATAAAGACAAGATTAGTTTTTACGGCAAAAATGGCATGGCGGTGGATAAGGCAAGCTTTTTGCTGCATAAGCCTATCGAAGGCATTGTTGTTGTGAGTGGTGACGAAAAATACGAAGAAGTTGCCAACGCTGGCGCAAGCTTGTGCAGTTTGACGAAAGGTGAAGTGGTTTATTATTTCACTAAAGATACATCGGAAAACACGCCGGTCATCTATGGTACGCTGGGCAAGAAAAATCAAGTCAGTGCTATCGAGAAAAACATACAGGCAGCAGTGATGAGCGGCGAAAGTTATGCAGATTCAGTTATGACGCGGCTGCTGCTAGCCATGATGCCTGCAAGCAGCAAGGGGGCAGATGCTCCTGTTTATCGATTTGTTGCTGCAGGGGAATTGGACAATGGGCTTAGCTATGAAGATTACAAGGCAGATAACAGCGATGTGTTTGAAGCTGTAAGATATTATTTTAACGGTGATACGCTCGTGAAAATTGCAGCAGCAAATTATTACGTTTTGCCTGATGGTAGGCTTGACGGAGATAAATTCATTATCAAGGTTAAGGCTTTCTCGCCTGTGCCTGAAACGGCATATTTACAGCTTCCGGCAGGCGTGAAAGATGTAACTAAGAAGGATAAGGAAGAATAGGAGCGGTTGCAGATGCGTAAAAAAAGTAGAGTTTTAGCAGCCTTGGCTTTCGGGTTAATGTTTGCGGCAAATGTTATGCAGGCAGAGGCTGCGAATCCGACTTGTATACTGATGAAATTTACTGATGATACAAGGTTTGACAGAATTGAATCTGCTGCTTCGCTATCTGATTTAGTTATGGAAAAGCTAATCATGACAGGCAAGTTTAACTTGAAGGAAACCAGACCGATAGATACCCAAATCGAAGCACTTTTGTATGACGAGAAGGCGCAGGAGCTGCAAGGCGTGAAGCAGGCGATGGAGAGCGGAAATTTCTCCGCAATGTTTGAAGGAGCAGGCTTTAGCGAAGGCAAGGCGCAGTCTATTGCTACCGCGCAGGTAGGGCAGTATATCTCGCCTAAAATAATATCGCAGATTGGTGAGCAGCACGGCGCGGAATATCTTCTGCAGGGAACGATTATCAATCTTGGCCTGGGTGACTGGTGGGATGGTAATTTGGCGATGGTGTCGCAGACTGTCGGCTATGCCTCGGGCATGATGGGAACGAACGCCAGTAATGCGATGGCAGCAACGCCCTTGAGTATCCTTGGTTCTGTGAGCGTGGAACGCACAGGTATTGGCGTGCAGTGTGATATGCGTCTGATTAAGGCAAGCAGTGGCGAAGTTGTCTGGAGCAAGCGCGTAGTGGGAATTGGCGATCAGAAGCAGTTTGGCATAGGCTTCCTGACAGTTGGCAGCACAGAGCTGAATGCTAATCTTTATGCGAAAGCGATGGATAAGGCGGCACAGAATATAGTTGATAGCTTGGTTGCTGATTTAAATGCGCAAAAATTATTTTTAAAGTGATGAGGTGGGGGGATGCTGAAAAAGATAGTGATGCTTACGCTGTTAGTGCTCAGTAACGCTTTGGCAGCGCAGGCAGCGATGATCGAAAAAGATGCTGTAGTGGCGGTTATGGATTTTGGCACGCATCCGGGAGCAGCGTCAAGCGATATTGCTTTGGCGAATGCTGAGGGCACGACTTCTGAATATGTAATTGCCCGGTTAATTAATGACGGCAAGCTGGTGGTGTTGGACAAAGAAAATGTTCGTAAACAGCTTGAAGCGAACAATGTTAAGCTGACGGGGCTTATTGATCCTGACAGTGCGAAGGTTATTGGCGATGTGCTGAACTGCCAATACATAGTTTATGGTAATGTCAACGACGTGAGCGTCAGCAATACAGGTACGAAGATGCTTGGCCCGGTTGGCGGCAAGGTGAATATCTGCACGGTGAAGTCGCATGTTATCGCGCGGATTATGAATGTGCATGATGGCACGATTGTTATGGCGGCGAAGGGCGAAGGCGTTTCCAAGAGCAGCTACACGGATATTCATAGCTTGCAGGGTGGTATCCAGATAGGCACAGTTACAGTTACGCAGGAAAGCGTGCATAACGCTTTGCAAAAGGCTGCGTTTAATGCAGTCGATATATTAACTCAAAGACTTTATGGTCAAAAATAATTGAGGGAGTGTGGTTAAGATGAGGAAAAATTTGGTGAAGGCAGTGGTAGCGACGGTGCTTTCTATGGGGTGCATGAGTTGTGTCTATGCTGCTGATACTATGGATATTACTACTAGTAGAGATATATTATATTATGGAGACGGTACTAGGGTTGATATTAATAATGATGGTGTTATTAAAAGCTTTTGTATGCCTATATATTCTCCTTCAGAAACACTTTATAGAGCTATTTATGTACATGAGAATAGTGATAAAACTATAAATTTACGTTATGCTGAACCTAATCCGACTGAAATAAAATATTTAAATGTTGATTATAAGACAGTAGCTGGGACTAGCATAGGTTTAGAAAATGATACTGTTAATGGTAAAACAATCATTAAAAGTGCTCCTGAATATGGAATGAGCTTCATAAATAGATATGAGGGTTCATCGTCTTTGGATAAACAATATGGAATATTGAATACATCAGGAGAGCTAGAAATTATTGGAGAAACAGTAATAGAGTTAAGCAATATTGCAAATGAACGAGTGGGGGTTTACAATAATTCAGCAAATCGTATGTCTTTTTCTGGAATGGTGGAAATAAGAGGAGATAATTCAGATGCTATCAGTGATAGTGAAATTGGAATAAGAAACGAAGGCACTTTTGAGTTTAGTGGAACATTGTTGAATTTGAAAAATAATAATACTGGGATTCTAAATAATGGAAAAACAACAATTGATACTGAAAGATTAATTATAGATGGCTACGATACGAAAGCTCTAATTAATAATAGAGATTCTGTACTTAATATAATTGCAGATCAAGGAATACTTGATGGAGATATTCGCAATAATGGTAGATTGATTTTTAATGGTCATAGCACAGGTGAGGCAGATGGAGAATCTTATTTTCAAATATTGAGTAATATTTATCATGGTCGTAATGCAGAAACAGTCATTAATTTAAGCAATGACAATAATATTACTGTTTTTAATGGCAAAGTTGTAGGTAGTGATTTGGGTGGAGAGTTTCAGTTAACTATTGGTAAAAATGTGATTTGGGAAGCATCTTCGCAGAATGAAATTTTAAATGGGTTAGTATTAGATGGAGGTAGTGTTCATTTAAATAGTGATAGGTATACATTTGATAGTGATGGTTTACCTAGCGAGCCTTGGGGAAGTAGCTATTCCACTTTAAATTTAAAAAATTTACAAGCAAGTAAAGGTATATTCAGCTTGACAACGGATTTAATGAATAATGTGGGTGATAAGATAATCTTTAGTGGTACTACACCGTCTAATGCTAATTTGGGTATAGAAATTTGGAATAATGGAAGTTCTGGTGGAAAAGCACATCCTAATGATGGCATTCACAAAGTAACAATTATTGAAGCACCTGAAAATTCAAGTTTAAATTTTGAATATGGATTAGGATTCTATGGTCATTATAATGAATATATGCTTTTTGATCCGATAATAGAAACAGAAATTCAAGATCATAAAAAAATTTGGAATTTCGTTGGTTGGGGAGAAGGTGGTCATAAAACTGTATATAAGGAAAAAGATCAAGAACCAGTTGAACCTTGGATCAATCACGTTGAGCTTGACAACACCCTCAAACGTATTAACGACATCCGCACAGATCCAAGTGAAGTTGGCGTGTGGTTGCGTGGCGAGAATGGCAAGATGAAGATTCGCAGCTATGGTTATAAGTACAACCTGATGAGCGGTGGTTACGACTGGAAGTACGAGAGCGATGCAGCGAAAATGTTCCTTGGCTTTGGCATCAGCTATGCGAAAAACAACTGCGATACAGGCATAATCGGCGATACGAAGAGTATGGGTTATAATTTGTACGGCAGCTGGCTGGGCAGAGAGAATAATGATTATGTGGACGTAATCGTGAAATATGGCACGCTGGATAAAAAATATGCAGGCTTGGACGACAACAACGTTTTTGTAACCGGCGACTATGACAAGAAGTTGTTCTCTGTTGCTGCCAAATACGGCAGACGCATTACGCGTGACGATGGCTGGTACTATGAGCCTTCTATTGGTCTGACATGGGGTAGAATTGGCAGTGCAGATTTTACTGATTCGCAAGGTATTAACATTCACGCCGACAGCTCGACGAGCAAGATGGCAACATTGGGTATGCAGGTTGGCAAGAATATTCAGGGCACGGAGTTTTATGGACTCTTCCAAGTGCGTCACGACTTTGACGGCAAGATGCATGTGAGCGTACCTGGCTCTGATTTGCCTGGTTCTTCTGTATATGACGACATGGGCGGCACATGGTACAAGGTTGGTATTGGTGCAGCACGCAAGATTAACAAGAACAACAGCTTCTACATGGATATTGAAAAGGATTTTGGCAATAAGGTGAAGAAGCCGTATGCGATTGGCGCAGGGTATAGATATACGTTCTGATGATATTTAGTCATATAAATTGATCGCTGGCATAAAAATTCGCTGGGTGCGTTAGCACTCAGCAATAAAATGCAGCAACTATTTTAGGCGATTTCTTTACTTTCCTTAATTTGAAGAGGTGAGTAACTCACTATGTGACAAGAAAAGAGACAGCAAAATCAATGTTGCTTCTAAAATTTTGTCACATATTGCCCGTTACATAAAATGGTTGTAAAATTATAGAAAATAGGAGTTCTTTATAGTTTATCTTTTAATGATGATTCTTCAATAAAGTTTTGTTGAAGAGTTATGTAATCCGTTTACCAAAAATAAAATAAATACTCGTAAGAGTAAAGAAGGGATGATTTCAATGATGAGAATGAACAAAAAAATGGTGACTGCTGCAGTACTAGGTCTGGCTTTTAGCTTTGGCGCAGCATATCAGGCTCCAGTTATGGCTGCTCCGGCTCCGGCTGAAACTAACGTTTCCGTACAGGTAAACGTACAGCATGAAGCTAAAAGCATTGTTACCTGGGAAAAAGGTTCTAACGCTGCAATTGAGGTTTGGGGTGTAGGTTATGCTCCGGCTAATGTTCCTGCTGCTCGTGGTCAGGCTTTGGCTCGTCGTGCTGCAATGGTTGATGGTTATCGTCAATTAGCTGAAACTATTGAAGGCGTACAGGTTGATTCTGAAACTACGATGAGAGATCTCGCTATTGAAAGCGACGTTGTAAAAACTAATGTCAAAGCTCTTGTTAAAGGCGCTCATATTGTTGATGAGCATAACAATGAAGATGGCAGCTATAGTGTAAAGATGACAATTCCTATGTTTGGTGAAAGCAGTGTAGCATCTGTCGCTTTGCCGCAGGTTAAACAAACTGCTTTCATTTCTGACATTCCGAAGGCTAGCGAAGCCTTCAAACCGACTAAAGAAGAGCAAAAGGTTGCTGTTGGCTATACCGGCATAATCGTTGATGCGTCCGGTCTTGGCTTGCAATGCACCTTCTCTCCTGTTGTTTTCGATACTAATGGTCGTGCTATCTATGGCATGCTCGAAATTGATAGAGATTATGCTATCAGTCATGGCATGGTAGAGTATTCCAATGATTTGCAAGCTTCTGCTGCTAATTCTCGTGCAGGTGCTAATCCGCTCGTAGTTAAGGCTGTCAGCGTTAAAGGCGGCGGCAACTCTGTTAACCCTGTAAACCCCGTTATCAGCGTCGAGGATGGCGACAAGATTTTATTTGCAAATGAAAAATCTGGTATGCTTGGCAAGCACGCTGTAGTTTTTGTAAAATAATTTACTTAACCAAAAAGGGAATACTCTTTTCATATGAGTATTCCCTTTTTTGAAAGGTGGGTGAGATATATGTTAAAGAAGTTTTTGCTCACGGCTTGTCTGCTTGCGCTTTGTCATAGCTGCTTTGCGGAGGTTAAAACTGCTGCTGCGCAGATTGCAGCTGCTGCTACCACGGTGAGCAGAGATAACGGCTATGAGGATTATCGTCATGCATGGAGCAGATATAATGATGCTTTAAAGGCTTGGGATGATGTTCCGCAGAAAACAGAGGCTTTTAATGATGCGATTAAAGCTATTAACCTTGCTACTACCAAGGATGCAGAAAATCCATCTTATTGGCTGCTGGATTCGCGGATCTATCGCTCTCGCGGTGGTGTAACTTATGCAAAAAACTTTTTTGCTAAGGCTTGTGCGCTGTATGAACAGCTGCTGGAAAAGGATCCTACGTCCGTAACATATAATCTGCAATATGCTATAGCTTGTTATGCAGGAGATGCGCAATTTTATGCTGATTATAGCATTTATAAAGCAAAAGCCGTTCAACACACTCACGCTGCTTTGCAAATGATTAATATACTGGAAAAAGACTCTGAAAAGAAATGTTTTTTTGACGCAGTTGAAGAAGAGTTTTTGGAAGAAAGATTCCTGGCATATGTAATTTTGCATGACTATAAAAGCCTAGAAAAATTAAGAGAGCAGATTGGCAATAATTATAAAGAACCAGATAATTTATATTATATGAAGAGTGATTATGAAAATCTTGTTCTTCAGGGAAAATGGTATTGGAAGGTGAACAACAAGGAGAGCGCTGAAAAGGCTTTCCTGATGTATTACCTTCATGATTGGATGAATTAATAAAAAGTTGAAGGAGCAGTTTAGATATGAAGAGATATACGAAATTTTTAATGCTGATGATGCTGAGCTTGCTGGTTATGGCTTTTAGTGCAACCTGCTTTGCTGCCAAAAAAGTTGTGGCAGTAACTGGTGTGGAATATTCTAGCAGCGCTTACATGGGCCGAAGAGCTGCTGCAGATTTTGAAAGCCAGCTTGTTACAGTATTAGTAGACAGCGGCAGATATGACGTTGTTGAGAGAAACCAGCTGAATTATGTTGTACGTGAACTGGGCTTGCAGAGCAGTGGTATGATTTCCGGCAATACTGCTATTAAGTTTGGTCAGATGACTGGTGCAGATTACACTGTTGTTGGCAACGTTATTGCTGCTGATGTTCAGCGTTTCGATAACTATCTCTATAAAGGACATAAGGCCAAGGTAAAGTTCAACTTTAAATTTATTGATAATAAAACCGGTATGATCAAGATTGCTAAAATTGTTGAAGGCTCTGACACAGTTAGTGAGTTTGAAAACAGCAACCCGGATAAAAATATTCTTCTGAGTGGCGCTGTAAATGATGCAAGCAAGAAAATCGTAGAAATGATTAATAGCCTCAATGTTCTTACTGGCGTTGTTGCTGCTATCAACAATGATAAGGTTTACATTGATATTGGTTCTGATGCAGGTGCACATGTAGGCGAAAAATATATTCTTTATCGTGAAGGCAACGTCGTTACTCATCCGGTTACCGGTGAAATAATTACTGTAGAAGAGGATTATTTTGGCCAGCTGAAGGTTGTTGAAGTAAACAGCAATTATTCTGTTTGCGAAATTGTTAAAGCTAAAAAAGACGTTCAAAAGGGTGATAAGATTAAAAGAGGTACTCTTAAATGAAAAAGCTAGTCATATTGCTGTGTGCAGTGATGATGCTGCTTTGCAGCAGTGCTTTTGCTAAGGTGGTAACTGTTACTGGCGTAGGCGCGTCTCAGACAGAGGCTCAGAATGACGCTATGCGTGTTGCTGTAGAGCAGGCCATTGGCAGTTTGATTGACTCTCAGACTATAGTTGATAAGTCTATGGTTTTAGAGGATAACATTTATGCAACCTCCAAGGGCTTTGTACAAAGTGTAGATATTGTCAGCACTCAGCGTACAGCGGACGGCGGTTATCGCGTGACCGCTAATGTTGATGTTGATACTAATCCCAATTCTAAGCTGATGAATGAGCTGACTCGTCTGCAGGTTATTCAGGTAAACATGCGTAATGCTAAGATTGCCGTAGTCATTCCAGAAGAACATATTAGATATCGTATTCCTGATCCTGCCGGGGAAACTGCTGTAGTTAAAAAATTTCTGGAAGCCGGCTTCCAGAATATCATTGATATCAGCAAAGACAGATTGACTTATAACCAGCCTTTCAATATGAATGAAGCACAGCTGCAAAATTTTGCGCAATCTATGCAGGCAGATATTTTGGTTGTTGGCCAGGCTTTCAGTGAAGGTGCAGGTGATATTGGTCAGTTTATTAATGGCAGACGTACTAATGTTGTTTCCTGCAAGGCACGTGTAGAAGCAAAAATGTATATTGCACGTACAGGTCAGATTATTGCTGCTGATGGCACTTATGGTGCAGGCGTAGATATCACCGAGGCTATTGCTGCGAAAAAGGCTTTAGCTGATGCAGGTGAAAAAATGGGCGATTATCTTGTAGAGCAGGTGCTGAACATGTACAGCGGTAATCGTCAGCAAATGGAAATGACAGTTATTGCCAACGGTATTAGTGACATCAATACTGTTAAGCTTGGATTGAACGATGTTCCCGGCGTGAAGAATGTTGCTTTCAATAACTATAGCAATGGTCGTGGGGTGCTTAGCATTCAATACAGCGGCTCTCCGCAGACTCTGTTTAAACATCTGCAGGAAAATGTAGAGCTTAATCTTGAGCTGACGGAAAGCACCTTTAATACGATTACTGTAAAGGTTAGATAAGTAAATTTTTTAGCCTGATATTTGGCTGGTGAGATGCTTATGAGATATTTTCTTTCATTTTGCTTTGCTATATTGATGCTTAGTCAGAGCGTGCTTGGTTATGCTGCTGAAGCTTATGATAGCGAAGAAACTGTTGAACTAAAAAGTTACTTTGGAGTTCAGGCGGCAGATGTCCATTTTACAGTTTTACAAGGAAATGCTGAGATAGTTTTAAAGGATGGATCAGAGTGCTTATATTTTCCGCAGGCTGGCGATGTGCTGGCGGAGGCCGATTTTATGGTGCCGAATTTTGCTGAGAGATTTAAGCTTAGGTATCTGCTTCATGTCAAGGCTTCAGATGTTCAACTAAAAATGGAATCATATGCTCAGAAGCCAGCTGATTTTGCAAGCTTTCCCGAACAAGTTTTAAAGTTGGTGAATCATGAGCGTGCTAAGGCAGGAGTTAGTCCGTTATACCTGTCGCCGGAGCTGCAGCGTGCAGCGATGCTGAGAGCTGTGGAGATTACGAAGTTTTTTTCGCATACACGTCCAGATGGACGAGACTGTAATACAGTATTGAGCAGTCCTTGGGGTGTGGGCGAGAATATATCTGCTGGCAGCAATACAGCGCAAGAGGTAGTTGCCAGATGGATGAATTCTCCCGGACATAGGCGCAATATCCTCTATGCGCGCTTTAAGGAGCTGGGTGTGGGCTATTGTTATGCTCCTGATGGCGTCGGCGGCTATGTACACTATTGGGTACAGATTTTTCGTGAATAAAAAGCGTTGAAGCTTTTTATAAATTTTTTTTTACGAGGAGTGATTGACATGTATTTGAAAAAGTATTTAGCGATGGCGGCTTTAGTCTGCATGATGAGTGTAAGTGCAGAAGCTGCGCAAATAAATACGGTGATTGATACGGGATCTGGTATGTTTGCTGAACCGGAAAAAGTTTACAGTGAGATTGATAAAGCTGTAAAAGGTTGGTTCCCTACTAAAGCAGGTCATACTTTTGTGCCTACTTCTGATTCTGATGCCATTGTGCAAATTTATCGTGAAGAAAAAGGTTCAACGGCAAACAGTGATGCAATGATTGCTGGCACACAAGCTAGAGATGTATCTATGACAAAAGATGACCTTGCACATTTGAGTAGTGAGCTTGGCTCTGACTATATTATGTACTTCCGTGTTACCAATACAGTTCCTACAGTTTCGGTTGGGTTTATGAGTGCCGGTCAGAAGACGAATGTTACGACAGATTTCCGCATTTGGGATGCGAAGGCTGGAAAGTATGCTTTTGTGAAACGTTACCAGACTACAGGTTCTTCCAGTTCTTTCTACATGGGAATGGGGTCTGCAAGCAATGCTGTGAAAAATGGTTTAGAGAAAGCTTTGAAGCAGATTTCTGCTGATAAGGCTAAAATAGTAGCGGCTGTACAGTAATTTTGTTTTGTGAAATGAGAGTCTACTGAATATTAAATGATATTAGGTAGACTCTGTTTTTATATGGGGGTAAATACAATGATAAAGAAAATAATAATATTCGTGCTATTACTACTTTCACTTGCAACTTCGTGTTTCGCTTACGATTTAGATTTTAAATCAGATCGCGATTTTGAATATGATGAAAAAAATAATCTTGCTATGTGTAGAGGTTATAAAGATGCTTATTTTTGGGGAGAAAAGGACTTGGCGGCTTCAATAGGTTTTAATTATTATAAGGCTTATTTGTTTAATAAGCGTTATAATGGAAGAACCGGGAAGTGTGAACCATTAGATTTTATAAATATATCAATACTTAGTAAGAAAACATTGAAAGTTAGCGATGACATGATTTGCAGACAAGTAGATATTGGTAAGGAAATGTGGATAAAATCGAATTGGGTGAAAAAAGGAGAGTTTTTAGTTGCAACTTTTTATCCTTCAGATATACCTACACTAATGGCATGGATAAGCAGTGGCAAAACTATAGAATTAGAATTTAGGTTTCTTGATAATACCACTATACAAGGTAGGGGTGGCTTTATTCTGACTTTAAAACCATCTGACTTAAAAAATATTATATCTGCTATGAAATATAATTTAAATAAAGATGAGGCTAAAAAAGAACTATTTAAAGAAGCTGTTACGAGAATAAAATGATAATGTAAATTTGAAATTAGAACGTGTTTATAAGGATGGCATGGATTATGAAAATGAGAATGTTTTGGGGAACACTTTTAGGTATAACAGGAAGTCTGCTTTTATCTGCAGTTTCTGAAGCTCGTATTATTACTGGTACGGCAGAATATTACGTTGATAATACTAACAGAGTAGAGATTGAAAAAGTAGCGTTAGAAAGTGCAAAGCGTGAAGCATTGGAGCAGGCTGGAGTGTATATTGAATCAGAAAGCTTGGTAAAAAATAATGCTTTAGAAAAAGATGCGGTTAAGGCAATAACTATTGGAACTACAAAATTAGTGAATAACTCAATTAAAAAACAATACAGTCAGGAAAATGGCAGGGAAAAGTTGACTTTGACAGCAAAATTTGATATTGACGAAAAAGAGGTTAGAGAGAATCTCAAAAGGGTTATAGAACAAAAAGATTTATTAGCTTTATTTGAACAGGAGATGAATACTTATACAGAACAGTTGTTGAAATATGAATATTTGAAGGCAGTGAGTGATTTTAATGTAGATCAAGATGAGAACTTATTAACAGAACAAGAAAAAAATACTTGTTTGAATATATGCAATTGGGAACAATAGATGGATTGCAGACTTGTAATTCTTATGCATATACTGCATACATATATGGGAAATATAAACGTGCAGAGCAGATTTATAAAATTATAATTGATAATTCTGGTAATTTAAAATGGGAGAATGGGACTGAAAAAAATTTTTATGGTTATATGTATGAAATGCTCGCTGAAGTGAGACTGAAGATGAACGATTATGTTGGAGCGGAAGCTTATGTTGATAAAGCATTGTCTTATGATGCTGAAAGATCGAAAGCCATGATTCAAAAAGGGGAAATTATGGCGGCAAGAGGAGCTAGCGTGGCTGAACAGTTGAAGCATACAGAGAAAATCGAAAAGATAAACTACGTAACAGGAAATAGTTCTAGGGCACTTATTTTAATGAAAGAATGCCGATATAAAGAGGCATTTGATTGCTTAAATAAAGCGATTTTATATATTGAGAAGCATCCCAATGAAGATAATATACGTAATTTGTCTGTGTTATATGATAATTTGGGAGAACTATATGAAAAAATTAGTGATTATAAAAATGCTGAAGAAAGCTATAAAAAAGGAATTGAGCTAGATCCCAACAATATGAATATTTTAAATTCATTAGGCTGTTTATATGAAAAAACGGAAAATTATACTAAAGCTTATGATGCTTTTGATAGAATCATAAAATATAATCCAGTAAATAGCCGTACTGACTGGAATTCTAACATGAAAGCGTTAGCTTATTTTAATAGAGGAAACATAGCTATGTATATGAAAAAATATGAGGATGCTCTACAAGATTATAATATGGCTAAAAAGCTAGATCCTAATTTAGAAAATGTGTATGTTATGAAGGAAAAAGTTGGGAAAATGCGAAGAAATGAGAACTAATATGATAAAAAGAATTATTTTGACTTTGCTTATTATAATGATAAATACTGGTGTTTTTGCAGAAGAGAGGGTCATAGATGTGACAGTTGATTATCTTTTTTCTTCTATGTCAGAAGTTAATGAATTAATTCCTTTAGCTCGAGAGCAGGCACGTTTTTTAGCTTCAGAAGAATTAGGAACATATTTAAAAAGCAGTACAGAAATTAATTTGAATATGCTTACCAAAGATGAAGTTCTTGTTTTGGCAAGTAACGTGCTTGATGCTGAGTCGGATAATGAGAGTTTCCGTTATGTATGTGTTAATAAAGAAAATAATATTAATAAATTGATTTATACTGTAACATTTAAAACAGATGACAGTGAATTTCTTAAAAAAGTAGATTTATTGAAAAAGAAAGATGCTAAATATTTAAATGAAGTTTCTGACCTTATCAAGCAACTGAAAAGTAAACGTAAGAAAAATAGAGAAATTACAGAAAAAAACGATGTTTTGATTAATGATTATCTAAAAAAGAAGAATTTAGAAGTAGAGCTTGGGTTAGAACGTCTAGATGACGCTATAAAGATGAGTAAGCTTGAGGAAATTGCTTTAAAAGCTTATCATGGCGGAAATTATGTATTAGCAACACTTTGCTTAAAAAAAGAAGCTGATTTAGACAAAAAAAATCATAGAATGAATCAAGCTACAATACTTGGAAGACTTGCATATAGTTATGCATTACAATATGACTATGAGCAGGCAAAATTTTATTATAAAGAAGCATTAAAAGAAAGTCCTAAATTTTCATATGCTGCTAGTGGTTTATCAGATATCTATATGGTGGAGCATAATTATGTGGAAGCTAAAAACTGTCTAGAAATTGCTGTGGCTGATATCACGAAGAAATATTATATAGTTCCTGATGGTATAAAATTAGCATGTGCATATATGGCTTTTAATGAAGATGAAAAAGCACTGACTGCATTAAATGATGCAGAACAAAATTTAAAATATGCTTTGCCTGCTGATAAAAATAAACTGAAAAGAATTATTAACGATTTACGAAAAAACTTAATATGGCTTATTAGTTCTAAGAAAAAATGGAATGTAGATATGGATTCGTGGCAAAAAGATTACCATTCTAGAATCAAAGATAGTTATATTGAATATTATAAACTGGATATTGATAAAAATACTTATATGATTGTAGATTTGACTACTAATTCTAAAAATACACTTCAAAGCTATGACTGGATAGGATTTACTGTATTTCGTGATGATGGTGAGTTTACAACGATATTAGAAGGAGAAACTCATAGTACATGATTTGGAGTAGATTAGTTTGCTAAAAATATCGCTTCAGTTGAAATATAGGAGGAAACATATTATGTACATAAACGTAAGAAAAATTTTATTAACACTCGTAGCTTGTCTCAACATATTTCTTTGCAGCACAGCGTTAGCTTATGAGGAAATAACCATTGAAACAGGTTCTGCATGGGAGATGGAACATCCGAAAGTTTTGTATCAAAGTGATAACCATGAGGTCTGTGAATTATATCAAAAAGAAGATGGTAAATTTTGTATATTGCTTGTCAAGCCTGGTGATGCAACGATTACGGTTTGGATGTTTGAAGATAAAAAAATTTATCAGGAAAAGTTTTTGCTACATGTCGTAGGAGAACTGGTCGATGCTAAAGATATTATTGCTGAAATGAAAAATTCTGCTGGCAATACGCAAGGTGCAACAAATGTTGACTTCCCTAATATTTTTCCTCGTGGCAGTTATCACGGGAATATTGGGCAAGCAACGACAAGTGGAAGTATTAATGGTATAGTTCCGGTAAATGAATTAAGCAATTTGAAATTATTGCACTGGAATTTGACAGATGCGCAATTACAGGAATGTTATGATGCTGTAAAGCCTTTTGTCGCTACTTTGGTTGGTTTGCCGCACGAAGAACAGATGAAAAAAATTGCGTTGGAACTACGCGAGTTTTTCGATGCACGTATGGAGTATTCAACGACTGCGCCACATTTTTTAGATGCATATGGCTATCTTGTTTTAAAGAAGGCTTCTTGTCAGGGAGCAGCTGCAACTACTGGTTTATGCTTAAATATGTTAGGCTTTGATTATGAGCATGTAAATCATAATAAATGGACGCATCAATGGTGTCGTGTTAATTACAACGGAACTTATTGGATTGTTGATCCATATGGACTGTATTGTGGACCAGAGCCTGCTCCGTATAAACATCCGATAGGCGAATGAGTCTGATGTGTAATGAAGAAAGGCGATGAGTATGAAAGCTATCTTAAGTATAATGTTAGCTACATGTATATTGATTAGCAGTAATGGATATGCGTTTTCTGTTAAAGATAATACTTTTGACACTGCGAAACCAAAAGCAACATTAGCTAAGACTAATTCATGGCCAAGACCGCCAAGTGCATTGCCAGATATTATTTCTAAACATGCGTATACTGGTAAGGAGCAGCTACAATATACCAGTAAGCAGCTTGAGAAAGCAAGAAAAGCTGGTATTCATGCGCCTGCTTTTCCAAAAGAGCTACCTCATGTATGGAAAGGACATACTTTTGAAAAATGTAGTTATTGTAAAAAGCTTGCATTTCAAAGGCGAGAATATATACCTTTGTTAGCAGTATATAACTATAGATTAAAAAAAGCTATTTTACCGGAAACATTATCTGTTGGGGAATTAGAAGCTTACAGGTTGATGGAGGAGGCGGCGTTAGGAACAGTTGAGCTGAAATACTATGGGAAAAACTCTTTGCGCAATATAAAAAGGTAGCTGAATTATTTGATGAAGATTTTAAATATATTAAAGTGAATGAAAAGAATAGGATTGTTACGATGGAGCATTATGCTCCGTTCCAATACCTAATAAAAAGAGAGATTTTCGTAGATAGTTTAACGAGAGATGAAAAAAATACTTATTATGATATGCAGATTACGAAATATGGCAGTGTAGAAATAGAGTGTTATTGCCAAACGGAATTTGCAATAGTTATGAAGATAGCAGAGACTTTAGATAAAGAGTTCCAAGTATTAGATGTTGATAAAGAAAAATATTTGATTCGAATCACACATGATAGGTTGAATTTATCCTAAAAAAGTCCACACCTTGCAGTTTTCGCTATTCCCAATTATGTTATTCGTAAGTAACATACTCATGAGTAACATAATCGTGAGTTACATAATTTAGAATGGTGGTGAAGCATATGGAAAAATTTGACTCTTCATCAACATTAGTTGGTAAACAAATTTTGCTTCAATCACTTTTTTGTGAGATTTTCGGTTACGGATATACTCTTTCCCGCTAGCATTTGGAATTACTATCCATAGGCTTAAATTCATGTGAGAGCGAAATGGAATTTACTTGCTTATTTGAGGAATTGGGGTTGACAAAATAGATTACAGCGAAAACAGGTTGTAAGCATCCAACGTATTTGTCTGCCTACTTTCCTTCCCCCTTCATCAGCCCCTCATTATAAATTGCCGGTGAAGAGCCTGCTTCCGTAATGTGCGGTGTTAAAAGCAGCAAAACCTCCGTCTTGCTGTGTGAACGCGAACGGTTTTTAAACAGCTCACCCAAAAGGGGAATTTTGCTCAAAAAAGGCACCTTCTGCATTGTACGCTGCTGCTCCTCGCTGATAAGACCGCCAATCACCAGTGTTTCACCGCTATACATGCGCACGTTGGTGTCGGCGGTGCGACTGGTGATGCGGTAATTTTTCAGTTCGCTGATGAGTACAGGCGTGCTTACCTCGGTGTGGACACTGGCGGTAACCATCTTACCGTCTTCGCTGATGATAGGGGCATATTGCAGCTTGATGCCGGCGTCCAGATATTCCGTTGCCGTATAGCTGCCGCTGCTGTCATGCTTTTCTGTCTGCACGGGGATGTGGTCACCGATGAAAATGCTGGCCTCCTTGCCGGGTATGGTGATGATGCGCGGTGTTGCCAAAATGCGCGCTTTACCGTTGCTGATGAGAGCATTAAGCGTAGCGTTGAAGCGGAAGGCGAAGCCGCGCCAAAATTTGAAGCTGCCGTCATAATTGCTGCTGTCACTGTTACTGTCGTTCGTTTCCTGCTTGCGTTTGGGAATAGTGTCCCAATCCCAGCGCACGCCCAGGTTTTTGCTGTCCTCGCGGCTGACGGCAATGATTTTTGCTTCTAACGTTACCTGTCTTGTAGGGATATCCAGCTTGGGTAGCAGCTGCTTTAAGCGTGCGTGGTATGGTTCGTCGCCCAAAAGGATGAGGCTGTTGGTGATATTGTCAAGACTGAGCTTGGAGCCGAAGTGCGGAGCCAATGCTTCCTGCACGTCCTTGGCGCGGGCGTAGCTCAGAGAATAGCAGGCCAGGCGTTCGCTGACGGGCTGCGGCAGTGTGGGAACGTTTACTGCAACAGTTTGGCCAACGTTGGCGGGGGAAGGCAAAAATGGATTGGTGAGCTTATTTTGAGCGTTGCAGGGCAGAGCTAAGGCAAGCAGCAGACTGCTGAGTATTAACGGGAAAAATCGTTTTAGCATAATGGCTCCTTTCAGTGTTATCCGTTAAGATGACGACAACAAGCATTGCATGGTAAATTTCATTTTTCATTTTAGCGCAAGCAGAGAAAAATTTCAAGTGAAAATTTAGAAAATAGAGAAAATTTTAAATTATCGTATTGCATTTCGCTTTTTTTATGCTACAATGAATGCAACACAGAAAAAATGAGGTGGTGCAATGGAAGTTTTGCGTAATAATAAGCTGGCGGAGAATTTGCTGCATCTGGCATTGGCTCAGGGAGCCAGTGACATGCATATCGAGCCTGACGGACAGGGAGTGCGTGTGCGCATCCGTGTTGACGGTCTGCTGCAACAGCTGTGCGTGCTGCCGCATTCTCAGCAAAGCACGCTGCTGACGCAGCTGAAGGTGTGGAGCGGTATGGATATTGCCGAAAAAAGAGTGCCGCAGGATGGCAGGCTGCTGCTTGAGCATGAAGGCAGCGAGGTGGATTTGCGCCTAGCCAGCCTGCCTACGGTGAACGGTGAAAAGCTGGCTATACGCTTTCTGCAGCGTCAGGATAATCTGCTGCAGCTGGAGCAGCTGCAGTTCAGCGAAAGTAATTTGCAGCGTTACCGTCAGCTTTTTCATCAGCCAAACGGCCTGGTGCTTTTGACAGGACCTACGGGCAGCGGTAAAACGACCACGCTTTATGCGACGCTGCAGGAGCTGGATGCTGCTGCCAACAATATAATAACCTTAGAGGACCCGGTGGAATACAAGCTGCCGGGGATCAATCAGGTGGCGGTCAACCGCAGGAGCGGACTTACCTTTGCCGCAGGACTGCGTTCTGTTGTGCGTCAGGATCCGGATGTTATCATGCTGGGTGAAATCAGAGATGAAGAAACGGCGGCGATGGCGGTACATGCAGCGCTGACAGGTCATTTGGTTTTGAGCACGCTGCATACGAATGATGCTATCGGTGCGGTCTATCGTCTGCTGGATATGGGGATTGCCGATTATCTTTTGGCTGCCGGTTTGCGCGGTGTACTGGCACAGCGTTTGGTGCGCCGTCCGTGCCGCCATTGCGGCGAACGGCGCTTGGCAACAGCAGCGGAGCTGCAGTATCTGGGGCGCAGAGCGGATGAAAGTCTGCAAGTGGTGCAGGCTCACGGCTGTGAGCATTGTCACGGTACCGGTTATCGGGGACGCTTGGCATTGCATGAATTGGTTGTGTTTGATAAACGGATGCAGCAGCTTTTGGTAAACGGTGCTGATGAAGCAGAGCTTTTGCAGGAGGCGCGCAGGCAGGGGTGGCGCAGCCTGTACGCCGATGGAGTAGCGAAGGTGCTGCAGGGTGCAACAACTGTTGAAGAATTGTGGCGCGTCGGTATCACCGGGGAGGCAGCTTATGCTTGATGAGCTTGTTTTGCAGGCACGCAGAATGGTAGCCAGTGACTTACATCTTACGCCTGCGAGTGTGCCGATGGTGCGCTTGGACGGAAGTCTGCAGCCTTTAGCAAACACAGTGATTTCCCGGGAAAAGCTGGAGGCAGCATTGCTTGCCCTGTTGCCGGAGCAGGAAAAGCGACAGCTATTGCAAAATGGCGAGGTGGATACAGCGTTTAGTGACAGTACGCAGAAGCGCTGCCGCCTTAATGTATATCGTCTTGGCAATGGCTATGCAGCGGCAATTCGCCTGCTGCCGCACGAAATTCCTGACTGCCGCAGCCTGGGGCTGCCGCAAATTGTCAGCCAGCTTGCGGGCAGCAGCAGCGGTCTGCTGCTCGTTACAGGTGCCACAGGAAGCGGCAAAAGCACAACGCTTGCTTCGCTGGTACAGCAGATAAATCAAACGCGCGCTGTGCATATCATGACGCTGGAGGACCCGATAGAGTACGTGTATCCTCCTGGACTGGCGCTGATTAACCAGCGGGAGGTGGGGCGCGACACAAGGAGCTTTGCCAGCGGTCTGCGCAGTGCGCTCAGGCAGGACCCGGATGTGATCATGGTGGGAGAGCTCAGAGATGCGGAAACAATCGGTATAGCGCTGACGGCGGCGGAAACAGGTCACCTTGTTTTGGCAACGCTGCACACGCAGGATGCTGCAGGTACGGTGAACCGCATTCTTGACGTGCTGCCGGACAGACAGCATGTGTGTACGCAGCTGGCCGACTGCCTGCTGGGGATTTGCTGCCAAAGGCTGCTGCCGCGCTGCGATAGAGCAGGCAGAGCAGCAGCCTTTGAGGTGCTCGTCGCGACGCCTGCCATGCGCAATCTTATTCGTGAGGGGCGCACGCACCAGCTGCAGTCTTATTTGCAGACTGGTGCGCGCTACGGCATGCAGACGATGGAGGATGCAGTGAAGGCCTTACAGCTGCGTGGAATAATCGCATAAAAAAAGCCGCTGCGAAAAACAGCGGCTTAATATATACAGATAAACTGTGAAACAATATTACAAAATTTCTTCTCTGATTAAGGTGTTCATCATCTTTTGCTTGCCCAATACCCAGAGCAGGTCGTTTTCTTCGAAAACAAGTGAAACGTGGGGATTAGTAATCGTAAAGGCGCCACGCTCCAGACCGACAACGAGGCAGCTCCATTTGTTGCGCAAATCCGCAGCCTTCAGTGAGGTTCCCAAAATAGGCGAATGCTTGTCGATAGTAATCGCCAGGGAGAGGAATTGCTGTTCCGGTTTATTTTGGTGGTTATCCAGCATGAATTCACGCAGGCTTTGCGGCAGGTCGCAGCGTTCCAGGCCTAAGCTGCGCTGCCTTACAGCAGCATCAAAAACCTGCAGCTGGCTGGCGGTGCCGATGAGCAGCAGCTTATCTCCCTGCTCTACTATCTGCTCACCGCCGGGCATATCAACAGTGCGATTACTGCCCAAAAGCTGCAGCACGTTGCAGCCATAGCTTTCACGGAAGCCAAGACTGCGCAGGCTGCGTCCTTTGATGGGAGAATCCTTTTGCAAATCGTAGTAGACAAGCTGCAAATCCTCGTCGAACCAGGTACGGCTGTCATCGGGAGCACTTTCACGATGCTTGCGCATGTGCTTTTCGTTAAGGTTTACCAAAAAGCGTGATTCGATGCGCAGATATTCGCTCATCAGCCAGTCGGAGGAGGAGATGAAGTAGGCTGCCAGCAATATAGAAACGCAGGCCAGGAAGCCATGCAGATTCAGCAGAGTGTGGAAGATGAAGTACAGCGAAGCAGATGCTACAAGCAGCTTGCCGAACACAAGAAACATTAACGGCAGATGGTTAGCACGCTTCTTAAACCAAAGCTTGGAGAACAAATCACCATTACCGGCGCGGTTGACGAGCACAGCGCGCAAAATCGGCGACATGATGATAAAGGTGGCTGCGGCGGTCAGCAGTCTGCTGTACGGCAGCTTTAAGGTGTTGCCCAAATAGGGCAGCAGGTAATATTCCGCACCCAAAGCGATAGCTGCCAGCAGAGTGGTGAAAATCAGCATACGCATGGTGTAACCTGTCAGCAAATTCTTCCAGTCCTGATCCTTGTCATCATCGGTATTGGTGCCGGTGTAACGGTCAAGCCAGCTTTTGGCCTGAGGCGGCAACAGCTTCAGCACCAGCTGGTAAAAGGGCTCGGCTGCCATGATGCAGAAGGGTGTGGTAAAGGTAGTGATTACGGATACCGCTACGATAATCGGATATAAAAAGCTGCTGATTACGCCAAGGCTCATGCCCAAAGAAGCGATAATAAAGGAGAACTCACCGATTTGCGCCAGGCTGAAGCCGCAGTGCACAGAGGTGTTGAGGCTTTGGCCGGAGGCCAGCACGCCGCCGGTGGAGAAAATCAGCTTGCCGATAATTGTTGCTACTACCAGCACGAAAATAGGCAGTGCCTGCTCCAGCAGGATAGCGGGATCTACCATCATGCCGACGGATACGAAAAAGACAGCGCCGAACAAATCCTTGATAGGAGCAACGAGGTGCTCGATTTTTTCGGCGTTAGGTGCTTCGGCAATCAAGGAGCCCATGATGAAGGCACCCAAAGCGGAGGAGAAGCCGAGCTGAGTTGCCAACACAACCATACCGAGGCACAGGCCGATGGAAACAACTACCAGAGTTTCTTCGTTCATCAGCTGTTTAGCCCATTTAAAGAAGCTGGGGACAAGATACATACCCAGAACAAACCATAAAACGAGGAAGAAAATCAAGCGTCCTATACTGAGTAGCAGCTCCATCGTGGAAACATCGGCGCTGGCCACAGCCATGGTTGCCAACAGCACCATCATCACGATGCCGGCGATATCCTCGATAATCAGCACACCGAAAACGATTTCCGTAAAACGCTGCGCTCGGAGCTTCAAATCGTCAAAGGCCTTGATGATAATCGTGGTGGAGGACATAGAAAGCATACCGCCTAAAAAGAGGCTGTCCATATGATTCCAGCCCAGCAGCGTACCGGCGAAGTAGCCCACGGCCAGCATGCCGCCGATTTCTACCGCAGTGGCGATAAAGGCTGTACTGCCTACGCTTTTCAGCTTGTAAAAGCTGAACTCCAGTCCCAGCGCGAACAGCAGGAAGATAACACCGATTTCGGACCAGGCGTGGACATTGGCTTTATCGGTAATCGTCGGGAAGAAATTGAAGTGCGGACCGGTGATGAAGCCGGCAACAATGTAACCAAGCACCAACGGCTGATTAATTTTCTTGAAAAGAATAGTCGTGACGCCGGCTACAAGCAAAATCATTGCTAAATCATTAATAATAGTAGGCAGATGAGTCATGGGAATCTCCTTTGCGATATTTTTTGCCAAAGTGGCTTTAAATGGTGTATAATAATTGAAATGTAGTCATAAGCTTTTTACGAGCTCTGCAGACTGCACAACAAATAATCTCAATATATATTATACAATATTTTTGACTGAATTTATTGCATAAATAATGCTTTATTATGTTAATTTATTGTGACAAGCGCAATTGGAGGAATAAACATGAACGAAAATCAACAAGAAAAATTAGTTTTGGTAGATGGCGAGATTATGCCGGAAGCTGAAGCATTTATTGACGTTAACGACCGCGGCCATAACTTTGGTGACGGTGTTTTTGAAATTGTACCGGTTTATAACGGCCGTGCCTTTGCTTTGCTGCCGCATATGAACAATTTATTCGATTCTGTAATCGCCGTAAAAATCCCCGGCGTTTATATGATTGAAGAGCTGGTAGAGTTCCATGAAAGCCTGTTGGCCGCAACCGGTCTGAAGGACTGCGAAATCTATACTCAGGTAACTCGTGGCAGCGGTGCTTATGCTCTGTCCTATCCGGAGCAGAGCATTCCGCATCTGACTATGTATGCTGTACCGGTTGACCGCGAGGCACTGGCTGAAAAGCGTGCTAAGGGTGTAAATGTTATTACTGTTGAGGACGTACGTTGGGCGCGCTGCGATATCAATACTCTGAACCGTCTGCCGGAGGTAATGGCTAAACAGAAGGCTGTTATCGGCAATGCTTTTGATTCCCTGTTTGTTCGCGACGGTAAAATTACCGAAAGCACGGAAGCCAGCTTCTTCATTTATAAAGACGGTATTCTGTGGACTCATCCCGAAAACAACTTTATTCATAAAAATATTACCCGCCGTCTGCTGATGGAACGCCTGTCCAAAGACCTGGATCTGCAGATTATCGAAAGAGCCTTTGACAAGGATTTCGCACTCAAAGCAGACGAAGCCTTCCTCTGCGGACCGCGTTGCGAATTTATGCCTGTTACCAAAATCGACCGCAGCTTCGTTGCTGACGGTAAGGTTGGCGAGCTGACACAAAAGCTGCAGGATGCATATATGGCATTTGTAGCTAAGGAATGCCCTGCTAAGCATGAATAACAGCAAGCTGGTGCGTGGAGCGTTATTGGTGGCTTTGGCGTTGGCGCTGCAATCGCTGCGTCTGGTGCTGCCGATGCCGCAGCTGCTTTCCACGTTTATCATAGGTACTCTGGTGCACATGATGCTGGTACTCACGCTGCAGCTGGGCGGCCTGAAGACAGCACTGTTGCTGGCGTTTTTGCTGCCGCTGACTGCTTACGTGCAGGGGCAGGTGCTGCTGCCGTTTCTGATTCCTGTAATCTGGCTGGGCAATTTTATCTTTGTGCTGCTCGTGCGTCAGTTTAAGGGCAGGCATAAGCTGGCTTTATGTGTGCCGCCTGTGGCGAAGGCCTGTGTTATGTTGCTGGCAGCCTGGGCTTCGCTGAGCTTCTTGGCGCTGCCGAATCCTGCGCTGCGCAAGACGGTTATGTTTGCGATGAGCGTACCGCAGCTGCTGACGGCTGTTGCCGGTATTTTGCTGGCAGAGCAGGTCAAAAAGCGCCTGCGTCAGTTTGATTAATACAGGTTTGGCAATAACATAATGTATTTATGCGCGTCGTGTTTAACCGACAGCGAAAATAACCGCCGGTGTAAAAGCTGAGCGGTTATTTTTAATGCTTCGGCTTTACTCAGTAACCTTTTGGTAACTGAAGCACTTTTTGGTGCATACTTTACAGAAAAGCTGAAACAGCATATTATAATATAGGCAATGGATAGTAGTTATTTATTTTGTGAAGTTAATGTTAAAAATGCCAATGCAGTGCCGCAAGCTAGATTTCATATGCTATAATATACAAGCAGTAATGAGTTTTAGGGGGTTATCAGTATTTTAGAATTTAAACCTGTAACATTGGCGGAAAAGCCTTTGTTTGAAAGCTATATATCAAAATCACATCAAAATGGCAGCGAATGTGCCTTTTCCAATCTTTTTATATGGCGTGACTGCTATCATATTTATTGGTGCGTAGCGCACGATTTCCTGCTGCTGAAGGTTAAACGCAACAACGTTGATTTTTACATTCAGCCTTTTGGCGGACGCGATGAGGATTTGCCGCGTCTGATGCAGGAGCTGAAGGAGGAGCATCATGGCAAACCGTTTGAGATGCATGGTATCTATGATTTTACCAAGGAGCGCTTTGAGCGCGTGATGCCGGGTCTGACATATGAAGAAGACCGCGATAACTGGGATTATGTATATCTGCAGGAAAAGCTGGCAACGCTTTCCGGCCGCAAGCTGCACGGGCAGAAGAATCACTACAATGCTTTTGTCAAGGCGCATCCGGATTTCGTTTATGAGCCGATTACTATGGATAATATGATGGAATGCCTGAACTTCGGCGAGCGCTGGTGCGATGAGCATATGGCGGAGGATCCTTCGCTGCTGTGCGAAAAATATGCTATTCAGGAGGCCTTTCTGAGCTTTGAACAGCTGGAGCTGCGCGGCGGTGCAATCCGTTTCGACGGTAAAATTCAGGCCTTCAGCTTTGGCAAGAAGATTAACGACGATACAGCGGTTCTGCATGTAGAAAAGGCGCGTCATGATGTACGCGGCTTGTATACTGCTATTACCAAGGAGTTCGCCGCTCATGCCTGGACGGATGTAAAATATCTCAACCGTGAGGAGGACATGGGACATCCCGGTCTGCGTGAGGCAAAGCTGGCGCTGCATCCGGAATTTATGGTGAAAAAATATAATGTAATTATTGGGTGAGGTAGCTTATGATTTACCGTGTCTTGAGCAAGGAGCGCATGTACCAGGCAGAGGAGCTTTGGGACTATTGCTTTGAAAAAAAGACAGAGCCTTTCTTTCAGTACTATTTTGAGCAGTACTGCGGCAAGGATAATATGGTTATCGGCGGCTTTGACAAGGTCGGCGAGGAAGAAAAGCTGCGCACGATGTTGCATGTAAATCCTTATATGCTGCATTTGCGCGGGCAGGATATGCTGGTGCCGTATCTCGTGGGTATTGCCACCGCTCCGGAAGCACGTGGACAGCACTTGCTGCGTCCGCTTTTGGAAACTGCCTTTGAGGTGCTGCGTTCGCAGGGCTTCCCCTTTGTGACGCTGATGCCTATAAGTGCCGGTATTTATCTGCCGTATGAATTTGCTTACTGCTATTATCGTCATGAATATAAAATGCCTTTGGCAAAGCTGCAAATTCCTGCAATTGGTGATGACCTGTCGGCAGAACGTCTGGATTTAGTTTCCTTGCTGCAATCTGTGACTGAGGAAAAAGCTCAGCCTTGCAATCCTTTGTCAGATATTTACGCAAGTGTTACCGCAGCGTGGAACAGCGTGCCGCAGCGCACTGCTTTTCAATGGCGCAAGCTGTTGTCTGTAGTTACGCAGGAAAACGTGTTGTGCGCTGTTGTCTATCGCGGGGGGAAAGCAGTTGGCTATATGCTTTACTCACTGACTGACGGCACGTTCAACGTGCAGGAGCTGTTGGCGCAGGATGCTGCAGCCAAGAACCGTCTGTTGCAATATGCCGCAGGACACAGAAGCGAAGCGCAGGAGTTTTGCTGGCTGGCGGAGCCTTGGGATAAAACATATCTTAGCTTTGCGGACCAAGCGCTTACAGGCAGGCTGCAGCCGTTTATGATGGCGCGCTGTCTTGATGCGCGTTTGGCGCTCGCCAAGCTGCCGGTAGCAGCAAGCATGAGCAGCGGCAGCGTTGTCATGCTGCTTACGGATAAGATGATTGAGCGTAATAATCATCTGCTGCAGCTGCGCACGTCACCGGGCAAAATAGAGGCAGTCAGTACGCTGGAGCAGGAGGAGGTTACCATGGACATGGGCACCTTTACCCAGCTTTACTTCGGTGCGTTCAGCGCTACGGAGCTTTGGGAGGCAGGGCGTATCAAATGCAGCGATGTGCGGAAGCTGCAGCTGCTCGACGAGCTCTTTCCTAAATGCCGCACCTATAATAACGAATATTTTTAAAGCTATGCAGGCGGTCGGAAGAAAACGACAGCCTGTTTTTCAACAGAAAAACCCATGCCTTACTTAACGTAAAGCATGGGCTGATTTTTTATCTGTACAGAATTTATTGTGCTGTTATTCTCTTTTCCATAACGTTATAAGCGATATCACCGTCATGCGGTTGGCCGTTGACTTTAACATTGCCATGAAAGGCTGCGATTTTCGTCTTCCAGCAGTAGCTGCCGCTATCTGCGGTGATGTTATTAGTATTGTCGTTAAACTGCAGATTGCCATCTACATAAGCAGTTCTGTCAGAATGATATACATCTACCTTATCGCAGGCAAAGCTCATATCGCCGAAGCTCAGATGAATGTTACCCTGTCCGTGAACCTCCATAGCATAAAGATATACCTTAGTGGCATCGCCGGTAATGGTTAAGGTAGTGTCATGTGCGGGGAATTGTACAAAAACATTTCCCTGCAGGTCATATACACCGGTGAGCGGGTTAAAGGTACGGCTGTCACTCTTGATTACCGGATCGGCAAAGCACATAGAAGGCAGCATCATAACAAGCATAGTTAATATTAAAAGTAATTTCTTCATGATACTATAATTTTATTTAAGACAAAGATACCGGGCTTTATGGACTTAATAGAGTCATATTTTCCGTTTAAGCTGCTCTTATCTTCCATAAAGAAAGAAAAAAGCAGCTTTTTGAACAACTCTACTAACTAACCCAATTACTGAACACCCGATCTACGAGTATTCAATCTCTTATCTACTAACAAGCCGTCAATGATCTTCAACCCGAATTTCACTTGACGTTTTGCCTTAAACTTCAAAAGAAATAAGTCAACGGTTCCTTCAAGCGTCTTCTTATTTCTGTCTCTTATACACATCTGACGCTGCCGACGAACTCTAGGGTGTAG
>ENA-OZED01000262-OZED01000262.1-human-gut-metagenome-genome-assembly--contig:-NODE-262-length-27654-cov-6.021196_pt1 | contig 27654 bp, 18 predicted proteins | sample MGYA00245066_ERZ653605 | MGnify/ENA primary metagenome ERZ653605 (study PRJEB26926, sample SAMN06165079) | human gut metagenome | biome: ENVO:00009003; feature: ENVO:2100002; material: ENVO:00002003...
CGAGATAGGAGTCCGTCTCGTGGGCTCGGAGATGTGTATAAGAGACAGGTACCGACATGGCAGATGCTCTTTTCCAGACAGTAAACGCCGGATATTCCGGTTCGGTGGTGTGGATGCTCGATGATGCCATGCATGCGAAAGAAGCACCTGATAAACTGAAGGTATGGGGATTTTGGAATATCTTTGGCGAAGAGTATTTCGGTACGGAAGAAGAGGAAGTGCGTCCCTGGTTTTATGCCTGGTCGTTGCTGACGCGCTATATGCCTGCCGGTTCGCGTGCTTATAAGGTTGAGGTGGAAGGAGACAAGTCTCTTAAGGCGATTGCTGTGGAAAAAGACGGTAAATATATGATTGCCGTGGTCAATGTTTCCAGGGAAGAGAAATCTGTATTGCTTAAAAGTACTTTTCTCCCCGTATTGAAAGGTGTGAAACAGTACTTGTATGCCGAGGGCCGGTTACAGAAAGAAGGTGATTGCCGATTATTACCCCATCGCCAGGGGGTGACATTGCGCCCGGCCAAAGGCGAGGCATTCCAAATGCCCGGAGAGTCTCTGGTGCTATATACGAATTTCGATTATTAATTGATAACCGTTCATAATAAGATTATGATGAAGATAAATATGATTTTAAGTTGCATGCTGTTATGGCTCGTATCAGCTTGCACCTCGCAAGAAGTGGTGGAAATTACGGTCTCACCGGAAGTGACGAATGCCGGATATATCGGCAATGGTGCCGAGTGGGATCCCTATGATGAGGCTGAAGCTTGGGGTGCTTCTATCTCTGATAAAGACTGGGAAACACTCTGCAAACGACTCGACTTTATGAAGCCGCAGTATATACGTTGCATGATAAACAGCCCCTATCGCTATTATGATTCCGAAACAGGAACGTATGATAAAACGCGGAATATAGCTTCCATCTCCCGACTCTTGAAGTATTGCACTGAGCGGGGGATAACCGTCATGTACGGTGAATACAATCCGCCTACCTGGGATATGAAGCAGGATCAGAAATGGGTGGATATGTCCGTCGACTATCTTAATTATCTGGTGAATGACCTTGGTTTCTCCTGTATCAAGTATTTTGTAATCTTCAACGAGCCTGATGGAAACTGGGCATCTACCAATGGTGATTATGAAATGTGGAAACAAATGCTTTTCCGTTTTCACCGGAAAATGAAAGAGTATCCCGGGCTGACGGAAAAGGTGATGCTTGCAGGGCCGGATGTAGTAGCCGATTACAAGAATGAGGCTTCTGCCTATGATGCCGAGGGGTGGGTGAAACAAACGGCACTGGATGCTGACTCCATTATCGGATTGTACGATGTCCATGCTTATCCGGGTCAGAATGAAGTGCGTACCGGACAATATCCTGAAATTCTTTCCCGCTATAAACGTCATGTTCCCGAGGGGAAAAAGATTGTTTTGGGTGAGGCCGGTTATAAGTATTGGCGTGATGCTGATTCTTTGTTGATGGCAGAATATAACCGCCGGGTCGAAGGGCATCCTTTTACTAAAGGGAGTGACTGCAATATGCTCTGTTACGACTATTTCTATGGCCTCGATATGCCGTTGCTTGCCATGGAAGTGATGAACGGAGGATATTCGGGTATGGCTGTGTGGATGCTGGATGATGCAATGCATAGCAGCGGAGATTCCGGAAAGACGGAAGATGTTAAGATATGGGGTATGTGGAATATTCTGGGAGAGGAAGTATTTAATAAACCCGATGAAGAACAGATACGGCCCTGGTTTTATACCTGGTCGCTGATGTGCCGTTATTTTCCTGCCGGAACGGATATATTGCATACTGCTGTAGCTTCGGAAGATAAAGATGTCTATGTGGTGGCAGGTACTTACCAGGGCAAATTAACGGTGGCTATGGTGAATGTGGGAGAGAAAGATAAATCTGTGCAGCTCACTTTACCCTGTCCGATGGAGAATGCCTCCCTTTATAAATATGAGGAAAATCTTCAACCCAAGGATGCCGATGGATTTCCTGTTCCCCAGGAAACGGGATTTCATTTGAAAGGAACGTATAAAACGACCTTGAAGGCACAGACGTTCCAGTTATTAACTGATATTCAATAATAAGATAGTTATGAAAAAAGTATATATGGCAATCTTTATCGCCTTGTTGGGCTGTTCGTCCTGCTCTAAAGATAATGATGATTCTGCACCCGAACCGCCGGGTACCGAAACTGTCGAACTGAGCATGGTAGATAAAAGTGCAACAGCCGAAACTAAGGCTTTGTATGCCCGTCTATGGGATATACAGCAAACCGGGTTCATGTTTGGACACCATGATGATTTGTTCTATGGCCGTAAATGGTATGATGTTTCGGGCAATTCCGATACGAAGGAGGTATGCGGAGATTATCCGGCTGTATTCAGTGTAGATTTTGCGGAGATTATGGATGATCGCTGCGAGGGGAATGAGGCTAACGCTGTTCGCAAACGCTGTATTCTTGAGGCACGTCGCCGTGGGGAGGTAATTATTGCATGCTGCCACCTGAATAATCCTTTGACTGGAGGTGATTCGTGGGATAATTCAAGTGCCGAAGTCGTACGTGGAATTTTGGAAGACGGAAGTGCCGTACAGGCTAAGTTTAAGACCTGGCTTGACCGTCTTGCTACATTTGCCGGTGAATTGAAAGATGATCAGGGGAAGCCGATCCCTGTTATTTTCCGTCCTTTCCATGAGCATACACAGACTTGGTCATGGTGGGGAAAAAGTTGCACTACGGAGGCGGAGTTTATCGGTCTTTGGAAGTTTACAGTCAATTATCTCCGTGATACAAAAGGTATACACCAGTTTGTCTATGCCATTTCCCCGCAGATGGATTCCGTGAAGCGTGAAGAGGACTTCCTTTTCCGTTGGCCGGGTGATGAGTATGTCGATTTTATAGGTATGGATTGCTACCACGGTCTGAATCCTGCCACTTTCTCCTCCAATCTAAAGACTATTTCCGAATTATCGAAGAAAAAGAAGAAGCCTTGCGGAGTGACGGAAACCGGTGTCGAAGGATTTACTGATAAGGATTATTGGAGTAAGCAGATACTTACTCCTGCAACTGGGCGTAAAGTCAGCATGATTGTGATGTGGCGCAATAAGTTTGTCGGAGGCAATGAATCGGACATGCATTATTTCTCTGTATTCAAGGGGCATGCTTCTGAGGCGGATTTCATTAAATTCCATGCTAATGAGCTTACTTTCTTCAGTAGCGATCTGCCGGACATGTATCAGATGCCTGAGAATGTGGAGGTGAAATAAGTTTCCTAATACATTCTGTTACCTGTTAGGATATGATTCGTTTGTTACTTTTCGGTTTACTATAGTATATTTTTTGAATAACTATAGTAAACCGAATTTCTATTAGGCAATAATAACAAGTAAGATTAGGTAGAAAAAATATAAAGTAGCCAATCGATCTTCTTTCAATGCTTGTATCAATGAGCGAATACCGCGTTCTTAATTCCTTACAATGAAAAAGCTTCCCAATCATCATCACCTGAATACGGGTGATGGCGATTGGGAAGCCAGGGAGAATTAAGCGATGCGGAATATGCGAATGGAAAAGTACGAATGGATTAGTATTCGTCGCTCAGGGAAATAACTTTTAATTGTTTTTTAAATGCAGGCTGCGGTAAATCGGTATAGACATTCACTTTCACAGAACCGCCGGGCAATATATCGAAGTAATTGTCGCTGAATGAACTGTCCACATCACCGATGGTTATGAATACGGCACGGGCAAAGTTGTCGCTGTTGAGGGTCAGTTCGAAACCGCCTTCGATGGGCTCTATGCTCGAAGTGATAGCAGCTTTGGGATAGTTCACTTCTTTCTGTTTCACGAGGAAGTAGTTATTGGCATAACTGTTTTTCCCTTTGTCGGTCAGCAGGACGGCATGAACGAATACATCTTCTTTAGGTGTATTTTTTAAGGCTTCACCCAAAGGAACCGAGAATACCGTCTGGCTGCTGTTGGCGTCTATCTTTATATTTCGTTTGTAACTGTTCACTTTCTCTCCTGTCAGTTTCATAACTTCTACCTGGAGCGTGCCGTTGCAGGATTTGAGGCGGTCGGAAACCACCTGGATGTTCAATACTTCGCCTTCGTCGGTGATGGGAGAAACGAGGATATCACGGTAAGCCTTGCGGGCAAAGTAATGCTGCGCTTTCCAGCGACCGTAGTAGTCGCGGCTTGCCCAGGAAGCCACGGGCCAGCAGTCGTTGTGTTGCCAGAAGAGCGTTCCCATGCAGTAGGGCATATCCCGGCGATGTGCCTCGATGGCTGTTTTGATGGCATCTCCTTGCAGCACGTGGTTCATGTAGAGGAAGGCTTCGAAGTTTTTGGGTTTGCGATATTCGTTCAGCAGATAAGTCTCAATCAGTTGGTTGGCGTGCATGCCTCCGCGCTGATGGGACATCATGACTTCCGAATAGATATCCCAGTCCTCTTCACAGGGAGCGTAGCGCTTCACGGATTCAAATTCGGGGAAGGATTGGAAGCCATATTCGCTGAAAAAACGGCTTCGTTCTTTGTTGTACGTCTCGATGGGCTTTTTACCATGCCACACATCCCAGTAGTGGCGGTCGCCGTTGTGGTCATCGCTGCCGCCGTCTTCACGGGCGAAGGGGGAAGAAGGCCAATAGAAGCTCTCGGGTGCGTATTCCTTCACAACTTCGGGAAGGGTGACGTAATACTGATCGGTGAACTGTTTCCAGATCTTCTTTTCATATTCCGGATTCTGCGCCTTGTATCGTTTCTGCCAGCCCCAGTTGAACCAGGCGTCATTACATTCGTTATTTCCGCACCAGAGGGCGATACAGGCATGGTTTCGCAGACGTTTCACATTGTCGATGGCTTCCTGGCGGATATTCTCCAGTAATTCCCCTTCAGCGGGGTAGAGGCTGCATGCAAACATGAAATCTTGCCAGACAAGGATGCCGTAGCGGTCGCAGAGTTCATAGAACAGGTCATTCTCATAAATGCCGCCGCCCCAGATGCGAAGCATGTTCATGTTGACATTGGCGGCGTCAAGGATTGTCTTTTCGTACAGTTCCGGTGTGACGCGTGGCAGGAAGTTGTCTTGCGGAATGTAGTTGGCACCTTTGGCAAAGACGGGGACGCCGTTCAGTTCCACATAGAAAGTCTTTCCATCCTTGTCCGGGCGGTTGATGATCTTCAGCGAGCGGATACCCACTTTTGTGCTCTGAATGTCGGATGTTTCGTTATTGATGGTAAGCGCAGTGCGGAAGTCATATAAATGCTGCTCACCCAGTCCGTTACTCCACCACAATCGGGGATTCCGGATGATAAACGGAAGGGAAATCTTATTGTTTCCTTTGTGGAGGGAAACGGTTTTGCCTGCCATTACTCTGCCGGAAGCGGCATCAGTCACCGTAAGGGTGGCTTCGTCTATTTCCTTGTCCGATTGAACTTCTATTTCTCCCACGATGGATGCACGGCTTTTACTGACTTCCTGTTGACGGATGAAGACATCGCTGAGTCGGGCGTCGTTCCATGCTTCAATGTATACAGGGCGCCAAATGCCGGAGGTCACTAAGCGAGGTCCCCAGTCCCAGCCGTAATGATAACCGGCTTTGCGGGCAAATACGCTGACTTTCTTGTCGAATAATCCACCGTTTTCGGACTGGTCGTTACTGGCTTCGTAGTGGTAGGGCAGTGCATCCCATTTGGGGATGTCCACCTTGATGGGAGAATGGAAATAGATTTTCAGGATATTTTCTCCGGGTTTCAGTTCCGCCTTTATGTCTGTTTTCCATTCACGGAACATGTTGTTGGTCTCCAGTATTTTCTTTTCGTTCAGATATACGTCTGCATAAGTGTCGAGTCCTTTGAATACGAGGTCTATATTCTGCCTCTCCATTATTTCGGGAGTCAGTTGGAAGGAGGTCTGGTAGATCCAGTCTTCCTTATCTATCCACTGCATACCGCGTTCGTTGAGGCGGAAGAAGGGATCTTCGATGATCTTGTTGTTTATTAAGTCGGTGTGCACCACTCCGGGAACGGTGGCGGGATACCAGTTGCTTAGCCGGGCTTGTTTGAATTGCCAGCCTTCGTTCAACTCTTTCCGGAGAGGAACGGCTATTAGCAGGGCGCTGCACAAGAGTGATGAGGTCAGTAGTGACGCTCGCTTCATGTTCAAATTCGGTTTTTTCATGACTGTTAGTTATTGAGTTATGTTGAATGTCGCTTTTAATCCTTCCCGGCTGTTGCCTCCTATCCACAAATCAAACTTTCCGGGCTCTACACAATAGTCCATCGCATAGTTCCAGAAGGATAACTGCTTTACCGGTAGCTCCATCCGTATGTGCCGTGTCTCTCCGGCTTTCAGATGAATACGCTCAAAAGCAGCCAGTTCCTTTACCGGCCGGGTTACGGATGCTGCCAGGTCGCGGAAATAGAGTTGCGCTATTTCGGTGCCGTCCGTTTTGCCGGTATTAGTTAGGTCAAAGGTAATGATAATTACTTCATTCCGGGTATATTGAGTGGAGGATAATTGCAGATTACTGTATGCAAATGTTGTATAGGATAAGCCATATCCGAATGGGAATAGGGGATCTTTGCCTGCATCCAGGTAGAAAGAGGTGTTCCCCAAAGAAGTTTGTTCGGCACCCACAGGGATGGTGAAGATATTCTTTTCACTTCCGCTTGCCGGGCGTCCGGTACTGGTGTGGTTGTAGTAAATGGGGATTTGTCCGGTTTCCTTTGGGAAGGTTACGGGTAATTTGCCGGAAGGCACAACCTTGCCGAAAAGAAGGTTTGCCAATGCGGGACCGCCCATTGTTCCGGGATGGAAAGCATAGAGCAGTGCATCCGAGATATTCACTTCCCGTCCGATGGTAAGCGGTCGCCCTGCCATGACTACTGTAACCAGCGGTTTTCCCGTTTCGGACAAACGGTGCAGTAACCCGGATTGCGCCCCTTGCAAATTCAGGTTGGCAAGGCAATGCGCCTCACCGGAAAGTATGGCTTCTTCGCCTACGAAAGCAAGAATAAGATCCGCTTCCCGGGCTAATTCCACTACTTTATTGAATTGGCTGGTGACCGTATCGCGTGAATAGTTCAATCCCGGGGCATATAGCACTTTGATGCTGTCGCCACTTATCCGGCGCAATGCTTGTAGAGGCGTTTGCGAGTATGAGGCATCACCGTCAAACACCCAGGTACCTAATTGTTCATGGGGTGCGTCCGCCAATGGTCCGGTAACGAGAATTGTCTTTATGTTGCTCTGAATGGGTAAAGTTCCCCTTTCGTTCTTTAATAAAACAGCCGATTGTTCGGCCGCTGTCTGCGCCGCTTCCAGGAAATCGGGGCGATAGAATGTCTCTTTTCTTTGGTCGGCAATGTATGGATGTTCGAATAATCCCAACCGGAACTTCAATCGCAGAATGTTTCTTACCGCATTGTCAATGGTTTCCATGGAAACTTTTCCCTCTTTTATCAATTGAGGGAGATGCTTGATATAGGTTTCGCTCACCATCTCTATATCGGTCCCTGCATTTGTGGCTTTCAGTGCCGCTTCCTTCTCGTCCTCGCAGAATCCGTGGTGGATCATTTCGGAGACGGATGCCCAGTCCGATACTACCGTGCCCCGGTAATTCCACTCATTGCGGAGCACATCCTTCAACAGGAAAGGATTGGCTGAAGAGGGGATACCATCATTATCGTTGAATGCCGTCATCAGGGTGGCTGCTCCGGCATTGACGGCTGCTTCAAAAGGGCGGAGATAAAGGTTGCGGAATTGGCGTTCGGTGATGTAGGTAGAGTTGTAATCTCTGCCTCCTTCCGAAGCACCATATCCGGCAAAGTGTTTGGCGCAGGCAGCAATGGAGGTCGGGTGGTTTAGGCTACTCCCCTGAAAACCTTTTATCGCTGCAACGCCCATTTGAGAGACGAGAAGCGGGTCTTCTCCGAATCCTTCGGCTATACGTCCCCAGCGAGGATCATGAGTGATATCTATCATGGGGGCGAATGTCCATCTTATTCCTGCGGCGGAAGCTTCGGTCGCGGCAATCCGGGCACCGGTTTCCGCAATCTCCGGATTGAAACTGGCGGCTTGCCCCAAAGGTATAGGGAAGATGGTTTTGAATCCGTGTATCACGTCTCTGGCGTTGATAAGCGGAATACCGAGGCGGGAGTCTTCTACGGCAATACGTTGTACTTCATTGAAGATGTTTGGGTCGGTTATGCTCATCACGGAGCCTACTCTGCCCTTGCGTGTTTCGGTTTTAAGGTATGGGAAGTTCTCACAGTGCAATTGGTTCATTTGCCCTATCTTCTCTTCCAGTGTCATCTTTCCGAGGAGTGCCTCGATACGCTTTTCTGTCTCCTTATCCGGTTTGTAATCAGTGGAATAACAGACGTACGGATGAAGTAAAAGGAAGACTGAAGTTACATAATAAAGGATGTGTCTGAACATATCGGTATGTACGTTTAAAGGTTTAATTATTCTGTGTGCAAATGTACAGAACATGCCTTTTCCGACATGATTAGATTTTGCTGTTTAATGATACTATTTTGAAGAGGAGGATTCTGCTGGGATATGCGGGTATTTACCAATCACTACAGACTCGCACAGATTAAAAGCTGATAAACTTATTGGTGGAATAAATTCCTTTTGGTACAGTAATGAGCTAAATGTTGATAATGATTTAGGCGCGGATTACGCGGATTACACGGATTAATGGCTGCGCTATCACACTATATTACAGGAAAAGAATCCGTGTAATCCGCGTAATCCGCGCCTAAAATTATATTCATAACCCGAAAAGAAAGAGTTAATTCAACTCCTGATTCTCATAAATTGTGAAATAGTAGTAATTCTTTCCCTCCCCGTTGAACTAATGCCTTGTGCACTCTGTTCTCTGACCAAAATAGAACATTAATTTAGTTTTTAACCATTAAACCTGTTTAATTATGACATGTAAAGATTCTCACTTTTTGATTGGCCTTGGAATAGGTTCAATCTTCGGAGCACTGGCTTATGGCTTTGCCCGCAGTGCAAGAGCAAAAAAAATGAAAGCAGAAGTATTCGATGCCCTGCACAGAATTGAAGGACATACCGAATGCCTGATCGAATCTGCTAAAGAAAAGGCATTGTATGCCGGAGAAAAAGTTGCTGACAGAGTGGCCAATGAAACATCTGTCATTGCCGAAAAAGCCAATGATATCAAAGGCAAAGTGCACTCTATGGCTGATGAAGCTAAGAAGTAATCAATCTGTTCATTACCGTAAAAACAGAGGGAAGCGGGGTATCATACCTACACTCTCTCTGTTTTTCATTATATACTTGTGATTGAATGGGCCTCACTCACCAACGAAGCCGGATAATCGCAAATCTCCAATATCTTAATTGCATTATGTTCGGTCGCAACTCCGCGTTTCAACTTGTAATCGAAAGACAGGATACCATCTTTCACCGACTCGCTGAAATAGTATAATTCGTATTCATCTTCCAGCATATCGGCCAGTTCCAGATCGTGCGTAGACACAAATACCAGATTATCACTTTTCACCAGCCAGGAAAGCACAGCTTTCGAAATCGCTATCCGCTCCTTGGTATTGGTTCCTCTGAACAATTCATCGAGCAGGAAGAGATGGTTCCCATGACCGCTTTCATCTACGAAATCTTTGATAGTCGTCACTTCCTGCATAAAGTAACTCTTATTTTCCATTAGGTTATCTCCCTGGTGAATGGAGGACAGAAGAGAAATTCCGGTATTTATCTCAAAGACTTCCGCGAAACAAGTATGAAGTGCTTTCGCTGCCAACAGATTCACCCCTATCGTACGCATGAAACAGGTCTTACCTGCCATATTCGAACCGGTTATCAATGCCGATTTCTCATGAAGCACCATATCATTCGGAATACAGTTTTCTATCAGAGGATGATACACTGCCTGTGTACGCAATCGCTCCCCTGCCCTGTTATCTCCCGGCAGACAGTAATAAGGTAGCTCCTCCCTCAAGATGGCAACAGACAAAATAGAATCCAGAAAACCGATGAAGCGGTAAACATTGTGGATAGCCGTCGCCTTCTCCTTCAACAGATGAAAAGTTCTGCCTACCGCATACGCCTCGTGGAGAAAGAATACCCGGATTAATTCCGCTACCATATAAAACATAATAGCCATGTCGTTATCCAGACTGAGGTTGAAACGGAAATAAGAGATATACTTCTTCAGACCTTCCACAGCCTTCAAATCAGTCGTGATAGAAGGATCTACAGAGATAAACTCCTTATTCTGCGCCAGCTTTCCCGCCTGCCTTATCATCTTCAGAAGCTGAGGTATGGAGAAAAAGTATCTCTGGATTTTCGCCTTATTACGATAGTGCAACACTGCATTTGCCACGAATGAAAAGACAAATAAAGTAAGAAACACTCCCGAATGAGTGAGCAGCATCAGAGCCAGAAACAGCAAAGGCAGAAACCGACAGATATTAATAAGAACCATCTCCTTGGCACCAATCCCTGTATTATCATTTTCCAGAATGGATACGATGGAATAAGCATCCGGTTTATCCAGTTCTTTCAGTGAATTGCTTAAAAGAGTACGTAACCCCGTATGAGTTGCCAATGAAGACAGAAGTGCTTCCTGCTTTTCCATGCCGGAGGTTTTATCCGATAGCAGAAGATAATACAAATACTGCCTGCCTATACTGGAATGACAATAATCTATTTCGGCAAACAGGTCATCCAGATTCAGGTCGTCAATGCTGTTAGCGGATAAACCGGTTTCGCCTTCGGCATTTCTATAAAGGAAATAGTTCGCAATTTCGGACATGGTGTATTCTTTAATGTTCAGTAACTGTCTTGTGTATTTATTCAGCCTCTTCCAACTCCTGCATCTTTACAGTCAACCACTATATTCATCTTATAGACTAAAGATTTCACATTTGATGTCATAAAGCTCTGTTTTATAATCAATTTATTGAGTAAACAACAAATCTATTAAAATCAACTGGAAAAGCAAGCCCTTTTGGGGATATTGTTTTACCTGAACCACAATTCTTTCATGAAAAACAGATGTCCCATACACCACAAGCTCTCTCAAGCTCTACCAATGCAACTACATACCCCTGCATAAGAAAACAGGGAAATCCGGACTTCTACATCCGAACCTCCCTATTCTATACTCCTATCTACAAATACAAGTTTTGCTTTATCCGCAATGGAAATACTTATTAACCAGTTTCAGCATTTCCTCCTGATTATCGTGTACTTCACTACGCAAGGTACGATCTTCATAGGAACGCAATTTACTGATAATTCCATCGACCATTGCAGGACTAAATACATGATACTGTTCGAAAATAGCACGCTGTTTTTCCAGGCAATCGGCAGAAGCGGCACAGCTATCAGGGAGTTGAGCCAATTGTTTCAGCTTATCCTCATTTTCCTTCTTATGAATATTCACATTCACATAGGTCTTTTCTGCAATCTCCAAAGCATTTTCAATTTCAAAACCATGACGACATGCTACGGCCAGTCCCGCTATCAGTTGGTACAAATCGGCAGAACCGTCCGGAGAACGCATTTCCACAGTTTGTTTCTGTGTAGTATCATAGTGGCTGGGAGCTTCCAACGGATTAGCCAGCATACACATATCTGTCTTTGCCGACCATCCAAGCGGAACACGTACCAATACGGAACGGTTGCGATCACCCCAGCAAATATTTGTCGGAGCTTCCTGATGCGGCACCAAACGGAAATAAGAAGTAGGATTCGTATTACCGAAAGCTGTAATGGAAGGTGCAAGCTCCATCATTCCCGCAATAGCCTTACGGGCAGTTTCAGAAAGTACACCATCTTTCAACATCTGGTTTTGGCCGTCTTTCATAATACGCATATGGATATGCAATCCTGAACCGGCCTTTCCGGCTGTAATTTTCGGAGCAAACGTAATGTCATATCCATATTGATAAGCCAGATTACGGATAACCCATTTCGCAATCATCAACTGATCGGCAGCCAGGTCAGCACGTACCGGCAGGAATTCAATTTCATTTTGCTCATAGATTTTACCGTCAAGCGTGAAGTTACCTACTTCAGAATGCCCGTATTTGATCTGTCCGCCCGCCTTTGCAATATGCAGCATACAGTCGGTACGGAAGTCATTGAACTTGGCATAAGGAGCAGATTCATGATAGCCACGCTGGTCAGTGGCAGGGAACAGTCCACTATCTTCTGATATCACATAATATTCCAATTCACCCATAGCCTGGAATTCCATTCCGGTTACATCAGTAAAGGCTTTGCAAGCTTTACGCAACGTATATTCCGGTGAGCTTTCCAGAAGTTCGCCATCTTTATTGAAGTAAGAGCAAAGCATGGAAAGTGTTGTGGTTTCAGCAAAAGGATCGATAAAGGCTGTACAAAAACGCGGTACTACATACAAGTCGCTACTGCCCGCTTCGATAAATGGGAAAAGGCTTGATCCGTCTACACGTTCACCACAAGTCAGTATGGCATCAAGGTAAGCAGCGTCGTTAATGACAAAATTCAATGTTTTCAGTCGCCCGTCTGCTGCGGGATACATGAAGTTCACCATGCGGATATCGTTCTCCTTGATATAAGAAATAATGTCTGCTTTCGTAAATTCGGAAGCCGGTTTTTGAAGAGCAGCCACCAGTTGGTTGGCACTCATCGATAGTTCATGATTCATACGTTGGTTGTTTTTTAAGTTATTGTATGGTTAACAATGTGTTGTCATGCAATGATTCCCCACAAAGATAATATTTTATAATAACTTCAATATATATGATACTCAAAAAAAGAAATAGAATGAAGGTTTGGCAAAAGGTGATGAGATAAACTATTTGTATATCCGGGTTGTTATAATAAGAAAAGTTATAGGGAATAGTAACCCGGGCTACTATTCCTTTTTTCCGTCATATCCCCACTTTACATAAATAGCACCCCAGGCAAACCCTGCCCCAAATGCTGTAAAGATGAGGTTATCGCCTTTCTTTAGCTTATCTTCAAAATCCCAGATACAAAGCGGAAGTGTGGCGGCACTCGTATTACCATAACGCTCTATATTAACCATCACTTTCTCGGTTGGAATCTCCAAGCGTTGCGTTACAGCAGTGATAATGCGCTGGTTGGCCTGGTGGGGAATCACCCAATCAATATCGTCTTTACTTAAATGGTTTCTTTCAATGACAGCTTCACAAGCATTAGCCATATTGGCCACAGCGTATTTGAAAACCGTACGCCCTTCCTGATAAATGTAATGCATGTGATTTTCCAGCGTATAATACGAAGGAGTACATACAGAGCCACCTGCTTTAATATGTAGGAAAGGCAGTCCCTTACCATCTGTTCTCAGCACTGAATCCATTACACCCAAATCTTCCGTAGTAGGTTCCAGCATGAAGGCTGCCGCACCATCACCGAAAATGGGACAAGTGGCACGATCCGTATAATCTATAATTGAAGACATTTTCTCAGCCCCTACCACGATAATCTTCTTGTAGTTTCCCGAGCGAATAAAATTTGCTCCCGTCTCCAGTGCATACAGGAAACCGCTGCAAACCGCCTGCACATCGAAAGCAAAAGCACGTTTTAATCCCAGTCGCTCACACAGAATGGAGGCTGTAGAAGGTAAACGATAGTCAGGAGTGGTAGTAGCAACAATCACCAGATCAATTTCATCCGGTTGAGAATTCGTACGTTGAATTAACTGTTTGGCAGCTTTGCGAGCCATATACGAAGTTCCCAGTCCCTCTTCATGCAAAATACGTCTTTCCTTTATGCCTATACGTCCCATAATCCATTCATCGGTGGTATCGACCATTTTGGAAATCTCATCATTGGTCAGGATATAATCGGGTACATATCCTCCGACTCCTGTAATTACTGCGTTTATTTTCTCCATAAACTCTACCTAGTTTAGTAAATTCTGATTATAGGGACAATTATATATAAGTGATACTTAAGAAAATGCGGGCGCAAATATACAGAAAAGACTATGAATTCCAAGAATTGGTCAAAAACACTTTGGTCTTTTACCAATGAAAAGGAATAATTGACCAAAATTTCGTTGAATATTATTTCTTAATCCAAATATTGACGATTTCTGAGATAAACATTTGATGTTTGGAAAGTTCGTTTTTATAAGCTTCTTCCATGATTTTTGATTTATAAGGTTCGGTCAGGTTAGCATAGTCCAACTCCTGAATAAACATCTTCTTGCACTCAATAATCATTCGTGCTTCTTCAAAGCTCATTAATCCTGAAGGAGTTTCCAGAGGAGTAAGTCCGGCCTCTTTCACCTTATCCGTATTCCTTCCTGACATTGTACCGCATATACGCAAGGCATCGCGATATTTTTCATTAAAGAAGCTGAGGGTAAAACTCTCATGCTGTTGGAGGAATTGATAAGTATAGCGGGTATCGCGTATAAAAATAAAGGTAGAAGGACGTTCCCAAATGTATCCCATACCACCCCAACTGGCAGTCATTGTATTATAGGAACTTTCATCACCTGCCGTTACAAGCATCCACTCTTTACCAATCAGTTGAATCACATTGTCGGGCAAATCGGAGGCTTCAAGTTTATCGTAACGAGATCGCCAATCAGTAGAGGTTACACCACTTTCGGAGGATTCGGAAGTTTGATCATTTACTTTCTTATCATTGGGATTCGTACAAGATGCAAGGAATAAGAAAAGACTGATTACCGGTAATAAAATAGTTGTTTTCATTGATATAGGATAATTAAGTTATGAATCATTTAGTGTGCTCAAAGATAATCAATTTACTGAAAAGTCTTCTCTACTTTAGGAAGTGTTTGTTCAATGAGAAGTTTATTCATAAATTCACTTGGACTCATGTTATGACACCGCTTAAAGTTCCGAACAAAAGTACCAGTGGTTGCATAGCCACACTGTTCCGGCAAATCTTTAAGGGCAATTGAAGGATTTTCTCTCATCAGTTGTTCGGCATGCTGAATACGGAAATTATTCAGCCAAACACTGAAGCCTTTATCACAGAATCTATTGATGCTAACCGATAAATAAGAACGATTCGTATTCAGTACATCAGCCAATGTCTCTATCGTAAGGTCACTTTTAAGGAAGTATTGTTCATCACGAACTTTATGTAAGGCTTGCCAGAATAAAAGTTCATATTGATCCATAGATGCAGAATGTGATTCAGGCACATCTCCTTCATCGCATTTCTTAATCATTCCTTGAAGTCTATAATTTACAGCGCCTTGTTTCTTCAACTTACGGTACATAGATATGGACTTGAATGTAGCTGCTACAGAAATCACTAATAGAAAAATACAGATTGCAGCCACATGTGTATTTATTCTATTTACATCTTCACTCTCATTAAGCTCATGCTTCAATTCCTGAATCTTTAAACGCTCTGCATAATTCTTTTTATCGTTCTTCGCTTTAAATTCCAAATACGTTTGCAGAACCGAATCTCGTCGAGCTAATAAACTCAAAGCTTTTTCATATTGTTTAGTTTCACGACAGAAAGAACTAAAATTGGTAAGGGCTTTTATTTGAAACTCCATCTGAATGGGAGTTCTAACAACCTCTTTCATTAGAGGTTCTACAAATGTATAATATTGATTTGCTTGTTGAACTTTACCTTTTTTCCATAATAAATCAGCAAACAAATAACAAGTAGACAGGAAATAGGTAGGTAAAACGACCTCTCTATCTTTTCCTTGATAGTACTTCTTTTTTTCTTTATAAGATTCCATAGCCCTATCCAAAAATATAAAAGCTGAATCTTCTTGCTCTTCTGGAATATAGGTTTCAGCCATCATACAATTTAAAAAAATCTTATCCCCTCCTTCTAATAATAACCTTTCAGCTAAATAAAGACGCGCACTATCAGATTTATTAAGCTCTATATAGCTTTTTATAACTTCATTTTGCACAGAAGAATTAAATGCTATTTCCTGATTAACCCTAATCTTATTATAATACTCCAGTGATTCTGAATAGTACCCTGCTCCACATAAATGTTTTATTAACATGATACCAGAGGCTTTCTCCAAATCTACAAATTCATGTTTTAAAGCCAATTGATATGCCTCTTTATACAATGGTAATGCATTATCGTAATCTTCCAACATAACAAAATGATTTGCAATGGTTAGAAGACATTTACCCACATCTTTTGATCTATCAGTTTCCCGATATTGTTTTAATAATTTATACCAAATAGGAAGAAATTCATCTTGATTTCCTACTTCATTAAGCAATAACGCTTTCATCTCATTCACTCGCCACTCTTCTTTTTGTGAAAGTGAATGATTGGTTTCCAACATTTCGATCCATTTAAGTCCTTTTAAATCGGCCCCAGGAATACCAAATCTATCCAAATTATTATAAAGCGTCACTAATTGAAATAGAATTTCCTTCCTTCTTTTACCAGAACTTAAAGGCAAAATTTCCATTAAAAGTCGTTCTTATTTTTGTAACCCATCTATTTCTTCTTCGTTCCTATATGATATTTTAATCATGGATGCTATCCTATCCCGAGGTGACAGATGTCTCACTTCAGATAATAAAGAATCAAAAGAAGCCGACAATATTGGCGTTTTTGACAATTCCTCATCCAAAATTTGTTTGTTAGGATTCGAACAAGCATTGCATAAGAACAGAAAAAGAAATAGATAAAGATTCTTCACTTGATATAGCTATTTAAAGGTTATTGCCCTAAATGCACAAACTCGGGCACAATCTTCACATTGACTACAATATCTCTCTTCTGTCATTTTAACTTTTTCATTTTCAATGTAAAGAAGATCCAAACTGCATGCATCCACACACTCGCCACATCCCGTACACTTGTCAATGTAAATAATCCATCTACCAACAGGTCTCGGATCTGATTTCTGATTATCCAAAATTTCTTTTTTTTCCATAACTCTATTGTTTTTTAGTTAGTCGCTTCAAAACTACGGAATCTATTTAGAAAAACAATCCTATTTGTACAGAAATATTTTCCTTATTTGAATTAAAAAGATTTTTAGAAGCATTTTCATACCCCATCGTCAATTGGGCAAACCAAGTAAAAGAAACGGTATGAGTATAAGTTAGAGATAAATGCAATGCCCATCTGGGCTCTGTTAAGTAATTGTACTCCTGTTCCAGCCGCTCCAGATTCTGCCATAATTTGATTGCGGGCGTATTCTGTCCTAATTGCAACTGTTTTTCAGCTATCATAGTTCCACCTCCTTTACCGTACTCTGCCCCAATAGCTAAATCAATTCGGGCATTAGATAATAAGAAATTCCGAGTAAATGTAGAATATGCAGTAAAACGGCGTACAGTTTGCATATATTCAGCCGGATAAAAAAACAATTGACTTTTTGTCTGCTTAAAGTCAATTCCCGAAACGATAGAATAACGACTATTCCACTCATTATAAAGTCGATAGTAACCATAAGTCAACCCATATTCATTAATACGGGAAGTAGAACGAAGAACCTTCCCCGAAGAATGCCATGTACCCATGTTCTCTTCCTGCTGCTGCAAAAGATCATAACTATCCGACTTGTCAAACAAAACTTTCCAACTCCATTCATGGCGATTCAACGGAGAAACTAATGATCCTATACCTTTATAATCCAGTTTCCAGCCATCTGTCTCACCTTCTTTCTTGTTTTGTATACGGTCACTTACTATATTTTGTCTGACAAGGCTCCCTCCTATCTGTTGAAATAGCCGGAAGTATCCATAAACTCCCTCTTCTTGTAAGAATCCTCCGAACTCCTGTGCAGAATAATACCATTTTATATTTTCTCCTTTAGGCAAAGTTTTAAAGTACCCTAACGGATAAGAAACAAAGAAAGGATATACCGTATGAGTACCTATATTCTGATAGTCCACCGTTTCTTTACGATTGCCATAAAATATGGAAGCCCCCAAACGATGACTTCCACACTCATAACCAACTCCAGGAGTTATTTTCCACTCCATCCACTGGTTTTCATTCCGAGGATCTGTATCCTTAGCATTCAGGTCAACTAAATAATCGAACCTCGAACCCATCAGCCAATGCGAAGAAACGGGTAGTGAAAATGCACCGGACAGTTGATATTGTTCCGAACGTTGATCGCCACTCACTGAATCACAAAGATTTACTCCACGCCAGCAGTCACCGGTCATCCCATTCCAGTTCACCTCTTGCTTCCGGTTATTCAGATATCCTATTTTTCCATATAAAGAGACATTACCTATAGTCTGGTAAGATTCACCAAACACCGCATACTTATTGGATGAAGCGGGCAAACTGACATTACCAAAGTTTCCATCTTCAAACCTATACCCCACTTCCGCCACAGAGAACGAGCGGAAACGGTTGAATGACATTCCTACTGGATTAGCTCCTGTCAGCCAATTATTCTGCTGATAAACCCCTTGCATAGAATAGATATGCAATGAATCAAACTGCGCATATACGGGAATCGCCGACAGAAGCCATAAAATAAATAATGTACTCCGCATAGTTGCTTGCTTATTTTTTTAAAGACGGTTCGGATACGATAAAGTCCTCCGCCGCATTGTTCGTATTCTGATAAATGAAACGCCCGTTGGTTGATGCTGCACTTTTACGTATCAACGATTTCCCGGAATAATCTCCTTCCGGAATATACACAGGTCCATGGTTCAGTTCATCAGGCACACGCTTATTGGCATTGGCTTCATTTTCCACACACTCCACACAATCAATCACCCACTCTTTCGGAATCATCAAATAGAATTTAGTCTTATTAGAAGCTTGGGGCCTGTTTTCCCTGTTCAATGGATTATTTACATATTCCTCTGCACTAATGCCTTCAAATCCAAATATCATAAATGTGGGGCCAACTACCGGAAATGAATACATCCATGCAGTCGAGTTAAGATTTAAAAGCAGGTTCAATGGTTTCACACCGGGTGTTATGTTCTGTTTGCTCAAACTTACATGCCAGAATCCCCAGTCAACTTTAGATAAATCAACCGAATTAGCATGCTGATATTCGCCTCCGGTATGATCTACAGCATTCGTTGCAATGGTAGTTTCTGCTCCGGGCAATAAAGGATACTCCTTACCACTACCCGGAAATTGCCAGGTCATATCAGCAACGGGAATCCGTTTCATATCCGTATATTTCACCCAGGGAGACACAATACCCGGCATCGGATCCACCAAAGCCAGACACAATCCATCCAGATATACAGTCTCATCAGAATTATTATAGAGTGTAACATATTGATCTGCCTGATAATCTGCTCCCAACTCTCCTTTACAACCCACATAATAAATCTCTTTAATGACCAATGCATTTATTTTAGAGCGCGCCAGTTGCAACTGAACTTTCATCACTTCTTCACCCTGTTCGGGCAATAACGACAAAGATTCCAATCTTCCACTGAAAATAATTCCGGAAACAGATTGATAATGTACGGCAACTGTATAATATCCATATTCCACATTAAACAGAGCTACTCCATCAGAAGAACATGAAGAGGTATAAACCGTGCCTTGATCCTTATTTGTCAATACCACCTCCATCTCTTCAAAAGGCAAGGTCACTTCATCCGTAGGAGAAAGCAGTTGGACACTCACAGAGCATGAGGAACTATTCTCATCCCCGGTACAAGCACATAGAAATAACACAAAGAAAAACAATACATAATATTTCATTCTCTTTCAATATCTAAAATTTAATACCAATACTAACTTTAAAAACGGATACTAATTTCCGCACCATAATATAAATCCGGATTCACAACTGCATATTTCTGTATGCTCCGCCGATATCGTTTCGGATTGGATTGCAGCAGGTTATTAGCACAAAAAGCAACCGAAACATGACGTCCGATCTCTTTAGTAACCCGAAGATTCAATAAGAAATAAGGTTTATACGAGTCCTTCAGAAAAGCGGTAGTTGTATTCGCCCTGATCACTAAGTCAGCAAAACATTCATCCGTCGCCATATCCGGCGTGAAAGGATGTTGGTTTCCCTCTCCGTCTATATAATAAACCGGATTCAGGCACTTCTGATTATTACTGTCCGTGTACACAGGGTTATTAAACCGGCTCTCCATTCCCCGCTGTTGTTTATCCATCCACACAGCCTGAAGCGTTAGGCTTGTGATCAAACCGATTCTGGGAATTTGAGTAACACACTGAAACCGGCTATTCAATTGTTGCCAGATTTGAGTATTCGCAACAGAAGGCCCTGTTTCATAAATACCTACATAAGGGTAAGCTTTTCCATTCACTTCTATCTGAGGATGCAAGGCAGAAAGTGCCGTATTCTTTTCACATACATCCAGATATCCGCCACTTATGTAAAATGAAGAACGCAGCGTCTTTGAATGAATCGGACCAATGGTATACTCAACACCTTGTTTTTCCTGTTCTATACCATTCTGGGGTGATAAATAGGTAGCAAACGTAGTATTCAAAGTATATGGAAGAAGTTCACCATCATTCATGACACCCTCATCCGTCAATTCCGGTTGTTCTCCTTTACTGATCAAAGGGGAATAGCGGCGATAGGAAAAAGGTTCGGCAAGTTGGGAGGTGCAATAGCCATTTTTGAGATGTTCCTTAAACCATACCACATCCGCAGTAACACCTCCTATCCGAAAATTCACCCCTATTTCAAACTTCTGATTAACAGGCAAACGCAAGTCGGAGTCAAAATTACGGTCAGTTACAAATGTATGCATGACGGTCAGACGCTGATTATTCTCAGCATCATTGTACGTAAAACAATTCATATCCGTATACGATTTATCGGGATACAAATAAGCAAGTACAGGCATCTTATGCATCAATCCCCACCCCAGACGTACACTGAAACGACTTAGAAAAACATCATCCGTCCTATCAATAAATATCTGGGAAAGATTGATACGCGGATCAACAGAAGAGTTCCGTTGTAGACGCTTAGTCGGCAATTGAGTAAAACGTACTCCCGCCTGCACTTCGGTCCGCATCTTCCCATAACGGAGAATAAAGTGATTTTCAGCAAAAGCAGAATACTTATATAATAAAGGTATATCCCGATAAGACCTTGTCCGCACTCTGAGCATTTCCAAGGGAGGACGAAGAGGATCGAAACTGATTCCTTTTCCACGATTCCCTTCCACCTCAGCATGAAGCCCCAGTTGAAAATGGTTACTGATGCTCTCACCCATCGTTTTTCTGTGATTGGCAGTCAACGATACATCTCCGCTCAACGGCTTGCCTTCAACGGATAACTGAGAGAAATAATGAGGAGGCAGGAACACTCCGGCATGTTCACCTGCCTGCGCGGTATAGGTAGTGACTTGCTGCGTTCCCGAATAATATGTACTGGATTCATTCTTCTGGCTCCCATACGTATACCCTAGCTGATATTCAAGATTGGAAATCCAGGAACGATTCAATTTCCACTGTCCGTTAGCAGAAAAGGATATGTTTTGATCCTGGTATTTCCGAAATTCACCATCCACCGTATTCTGCCCTCTTTTATCATTGTCCTTCATCCAATAACCACGCATATTAAGACGCAAAGTAGCCGACCGGAAATCCTTCGCATAAGCCGCTTGGATTCCAAATCTTTGAAAAGATTCTTCAAAGACTTGAGGCGATTGATTTGAAAGTGCATAATCTGCTCCTAAATAGAGAGTTCCCCCATTATTACTGATCGCAATACCCTTCCCCACAGAAACAAGTTTCTCCGTAGCTGTCAGACGAATGCCGATAGTAAAAGGTTGTATTCCGGCTTTCGACTTAACCAGAACAACACCACTGGTCGCATCTCCATAACGTGCCGAAGGAACACCACGTATCACCTCGACCGACTCCACAGAAGATGGAGACAAGGAACGCACATCGAAACCGGATAATACCGTGCTATTAAAGAGGCTTCCCCTACCTTCAAGTCCCATTTGCTGCATATTGGCATTATTATTCATACGGAGTCCATCCACCACTATGGCTGTCCCTAAAGCATTAGTCGTATTTTCATAAGTTGCACTGCGGATGGTAAAGGCGGCCGGAACATTCAGATCCGGATTGCGTACAAGGACACCGGGTAGTAATTGAGATAAGACAGAAAGGTCAGTAGCCTGTATATGACGAATAGCATCCTGCCCAATGACAGAACGGGTTCCCGGAGCATCTGATTGAGTAGCAGTAACAATCACCTCCTGTAACCGGATGTTGCGAAGAGTATCTATAGCCTGCATTTCAGTCTGTCCATATACCGCCAGCGAACAAACCCAAAAAGCAATTAATATATAACCCCTGTAACAATTATTCATTTGTACAACCCAAGATGGTAATTTACATACCTAACGAGCGTTATATAGTAACCCTCAGATTAGGGGGACAAAGGAAACAATTTTCTACCAACATTTCATTACCAAACTTTAAAAAAATGCAGAATAAAATCACTCTTTTCGGACTTTTGTGTGTACATTTGCAAGCAACAGAACAACAATATCATGCCATTTTTCATATTAAAGACATTACTTATTTGTACTTTTCTGCTGACTTGGGCTGTACTAGGTCTTGCTTCTATCTCTCTGATTTGGAGAAACAAGCATAAAAAGGATTTGGTCATATTATTAGCGCCAATCCTACTAATATACTGGGGGTTAACGTCATATAGCACATTATACGAAAATTTCTTCCTGCTTCAAAGAACATCCCTCTTACCCACCCTATACTGTTGGGGACTGACTTTCCTCCCGCCTTTACTCTATTTCTTTATCCGCTTCCGTATTACCGGAATATTTCCCCTAAAGTCACAATGGTGGAAACATATGTTACCTTCGATGGTCTTATCGTGTTGTTACATATTGATGTCAGTTTTAAGTCCGGTGGCAGATCGCTTAACTTACAGTTGGGCTGAAATTCTATCATCATTCCCGGCTTGGTGGACACTTTTCCGTTTAACGTGTATAATAACAGGAATCACACAGACTTTCATTTACGTATTACTCTTGCGAAATATGAATGAAACAGACTGTATATTCCTAAAATCAGCTTCCGATATTCAAAGAAAAAGCATCCTAATATCAGGGTTCTTCTTCATGTTCTTATTGAATATGTTCACTTCTTCATACATCTGCAATCTTTTATACAACCTTTGTATTGGCGTATTAAGTGGATATATCTTTTATAATTCTCTCTTACACCAATTCGTAAAACAAAAGCTCAAGTCGCATATTTATCGGGAAACATTGTCCCCGTTCCCAGTGAATAACCTAAATCAACAACTAGAAAGCAAATCAGAAAAAGATGTTGTAGAAAAAGAGGTGCTCATAAATGGCAAGAAGAACTCCAAAGTATACTTGACTCCTCAAAAGATCGATGAAATAAACCAACTATTACAAACACCGGAATTCATCTATGATCAAAAAATAAAATTGGAGCAGTTTGCTCAAAGAGTAGCCGTTAATTCCACCTATTTAAATAGATATTTCAATCAAGAATATGGATGTAGTTTTCTTCAATACCTTACGTCACTTCGCATCGAACAAGCAGAAATGCTTCTAAGAGACTCGAATGCAGAAATAGAAGACATCTGTTATAATACAGGTTTCAACAGCCCTTCTGCATTTCACAAAGCTTTTAAAAACCGATATGGTTACTCTCCCTCGGAATGGAGAAGAAGATGTCTCACTTAAAAGTTGAATGCAGCGCGTTCAATAAAAAGTTGGTTCAAGTTACTCTCACTACCCTCACTTTTAATGTGAATCGTTGATAGCTAGGATATTAAGTGTGGTGGTAGTAAAAAATCCAGTGTGAGGGTAAGTGGCTTACTCTCACTTTCGCAGTCAACCCATATCCGGACGAGGCATTTATTCATTTCATATTAGGCATTATTCTACTGAGAACCAGAGATATATCTCTTTATCCTTAGGAATAGTCGGGTGTTGACCAAGGTTAACAGGCCTATCAACCTTGGTTAACGAGCCGATTAACCTTGGTTGACAGGCCCGTTAGCCAAGGTCAACACCCAATAAAGCTTATTGGAAAATACAACACACGCAGGGTAAAAACAAATGGTCCCCTGTTTGCTTTCTAATCACTATTGAAGCTTTTACCGCAAAACACATGGGCTGAATCCTGTTTAGCACACACTTCATATCATCAAAAAAAGGCTGAAATCGTAAAAACAAGAAGATTAATTCCAAGCTGTTTCACTGTATTTCAAGCACTTATAATTATTATTTTAGTTTACTGATTTTAGTATTTAGATTTCCCCGCTTCCTACTATTTTTGCCTGTGTTCATTTGCAGTTTCTCTTCAAATTACAAATAATATAAACTGCCGGATAATCGTTATGAAGCACTAACGGTCACTCAAGGCAGAAACAATTAAAAGCAGGCTGAAAATCAATATATGATAATCAACAAATACAATATTAATATTAATTTTTATTCTTATGAAAAATGAAAAAATAGACATGAGTAGGGAATCGGATACTTTCCACGTCTCCCAAGATGGAGTGTACACTATCACAGGTACCAATTCAAGACATGGAATAACAGTATCTGCCGGAGTACGTGCAACAATATTTCTGCAAGATGTCAACTTATGTGATCTGGGAGACATGGGTGTTGCATTTCATATTGCGGAAAACTGCCATATCACGGTAATTCTTGAAGGAAACAACATACTGCACAGTGGTCGTGAAATGGCTGCAATTCAGTTGAGAAAGCAATCAGTTTTAAACATTAAAGGCAATGGAAAATTAATTGCATACGGTGGAGAAGGTGCAGCCGGTATAGGATGCGGATATGCTACCGAATGTGGCGACATTATTATCGAAAGTGGAACTATAGAAGCCTATGCGGGTTATCAGCACGAGACTTCCTGGCGTGCGGGATCTGCTGGAATAGGAGGTGCCGGTCAATACGCAGGTCGAAAAAGTAAATGTGGAAACATAATTATTTTAGGAGGAAAAATCATAGCCAAACGCGACAAAGGAAACTGGGATATTGGCCCGGGGGATGAAGGAACTTGTGGCAATGTAAAAGTAAATAAGAATGCAATAGCTCCCGATATGTGTGTGTATGGCTTCGCTACTTCAGAACCAACTCATACTCCAATTCCTACTCCTAACCCTGAGCCTACTCCTCATTTTGGTACAGAACAATATGGAGATTTGAAACATATACCTATACCCAATGCAGGATTGGCCATTCTCTCCCCTTTTCTACCAATGCTTTTTATGAGGCTTAATATGTTAAGCCAAGATCGCAGGAGTTTCAATAGTAACGAATCAAAAGTACGAGCTATATTCATTTTACAACGCCTTATAGCAAATGAAGACAGGGAGTATGATGAAAAAGATCTGTTCCTCAACCGTTTGTTAATAAATTATCCCTCCAACGAGCCACTCCCCAAAAGAGTGGAACTAAATCAAGATGAACTTAACACAATAGATTCTCTATTGGAAACAGCAAAGACAAACTGGTCAAAAATGAGGAACACTTCAATCAGAGCCCTCCAAGAATCATTTTTGAATAGAGCGGGTTTTATAGAAAAAACTGAATGGGAATGTACTCTAACTGTAGAGGAACGTGCATACGATATATTATTGGATAGCATTCCCTGGTCATACAAACTTGTACGGTTCCCATGGATGGAAAGTATACTCAAGGTTAACTGGAGATAAACTCCGGTTCTGATGACAGTTCAAAAGTTCACTTTTACATTTAAATAATCAGTATAGAAGACTTTTATCTTCTATACTGATTAAATACTTTATGCAATCGTTATTGAAGAATCCAAATAAACATCCTGAATGGTATTCAATAATTGAACGCCCTCTTCCATTGGTTTTTGGAATGCTTTCCGGCCGCTGATCAACCCCATTCCACCGGCACGCTTATTGATAACCGCCGTAACAACAGCATCACGCAAATCCGATTCTCCATGAGATTCACCACCGGAATTAATCAAACCGACACGCCCCATATAGCCATTAGCAACCTGGTAACGGCAAAGGTCGATAGGATGTGAAGTTGCGAGTTCAGAATACATTCTTTCATCCGTTTTACCAAAGTGAATAGCTGTGAATCCGCCATTATTGGACGGAAGTTTTTGCTTTACAATATCAGCCTTGATGGTCACTCCGATGTGGTTGGCCTGTCCGGTAAGGTCGGCCGCCGCATGGTAATCTGTGCCGTCCTTCTTAAAATCATTATTTCTGAGATAACACCAGAGAATAGTTGCCATACCTAACTCATGAGCATATTCAAAAGCTTGTGATATCTCAATAATCTGACGACGACTTTGCTCCGAACCGAAATAGATAGTAGCGCCAACAGCTACCGCACCCATATTCCATGCTTCTTTTACGGTTCCAAACATCACCTGATCGTAAGAGTTTGGATAAGTAAGCAGTTCATTATGGTTCAGTTTTACAACGAAAGGTATCTTATGGGCATATTTACGGGCAACAGCCCCTAATATGCCAAATGTGGACGCAACTGCATTACAACCTCCTTCGATTGCCAGTTTCACTATATTTTCAGGATCAAAATAGATCGGATTAGGAGCGAATGATGCTCCGGCTGTATGTTCTATATCCTGGTCGACCGGCAGAATGGATACATACCCGGTATTCGCAAGGCGTCCATGTCCGTACAAAGCTTGCAAGCTATTAAGGGTACGTACATTTCTGTCAGAGTCCACCCAGATTTTATCAATCACATCAGGTCCAGGAACATGAATTAATTTCTTATCTATTGTCTTACACGTATGGTTCAGGTAATATTCTGCCTGTTGTCCCAACAAATCAACTGTTTTATTCATAATATATTCATTTTTTAATTTAGAATCATACTAAATAAACAGTTTTCCTTGTCGATTGTTTCATCGCGAAGCTGAAAAACGATTGCTTCTCTCAGAGCAAGTCAGTATCCGAATGATCATCTATGAAACCGCCCTTTTTCTTTTACCAATACTACTTTCAGTTGTGGATCGGCCAACATCTCACGTCCGACAGAAGACAACAAGAACTGCAACTGACTACTCCTGTGTTTCCAGGTCAGTAAATCTATGGAACGGTTCAAACCTTCTTTTATCTCAGTATACCAATATCCCGGAAATGAGAGAGCGCTAACCACCTCTTTATCCGCAATTTCCTGTAATTCTTCGATGCAATCATCCACTTCTTCTTCACTCAAATCATCCGGTTCATCATAAGTTACATAATACGAAGTATAATAACCGTCTTGAGTGAAAGCTTCCAAAGCTTTCCAATTTTTGCCTTCTATAATCAAACGGTCTTTTGCAATCTGGAAATATTCCGTCATCTCATTCATTCTCTCTAGTGCTACATGTTTATTTCCAGCGGTCAGGTTCTTTATATCCAGCCACATTTTTCCTTCATGATCTTTCATATAAGAAAAATAGGAACCCAAACTCAGATTAAAACTTGTATCTACATCATGCGTCACATCAAATACACGGTCTTTCCGAAAGACGAGATCAACCTCTACATTCGGATATCGACTCTGTTTCTCGTACAATTTTTCCAAAGAATTGCAACGATGAAGCCATATTTTCTCCGGATAACGACCTATATCCCGGAGCCCCATGAAAAGAAGGCACAAAAACACGGATGCTAATCCTGTTATAAGAC
>ENA-OZED01000309-OZED01000309.1-human-gut-metagenome-genome-assembly--contig:-NODE-309-length-24542-cov-7.272594_pt1 | contig 24542 bp, 19 predicted proteins | sample MGYA00245066_ERZ653605 | MGnify/ENA primary metagenome ERZ653605 (study PRJEB26926, sample SAMN06165079) | human gut metagenome | biome: ENVO:00009003; feature: ENVO:2100002; material: ENVO:00002003...
GCTCGAAGATGTGTATAAGAGACAGCCAAGGTTGTTTTCATGGCTGACGGCCATGTGCAGGAGCAGGGCCGTCCGGAAGAAATTTTTGTTAACCCCAAAAACGAACGTCTGAAATCCTTCTTAAAAGTAATTTTAAAGTAATCAGATAAAGGTTTCTAAATTAATTCACAGATTACACCTACCTTTGTCATATATGTTTGTTACAATAATACTCGAGGATGAAAGGAACCTATTGAACAAGGCAAGCAAAGAAAGGTGATTTCAATGCACGTTAAAATTCTTGGCCCCATGACTAAGCAGGCAGAGCTGCTCTTGCAGAACACTGCTATTGCTTTAAAGAAGCTCAAGGTTAAGGCCGAGTTTGAAAAAGTTTCCGAATTCCAAAAGGTAGTAGCCTATGGAGTTATGGCCTTCCCCGCTTTAGTCATCGACGAAAAGTTAGTTGCTGTCGGCAGCACGCTTTCGGTAGATGAAGCCATGACTCTTATAAAGCAACTCTCCTAAACATATCTTTTCATCATACACCTCTCCTTAAAATACACCGCACCGTGCGAAATGTGCGGTGTATTTTTTTGCTTTGAAAACATTTTGATTAATGTTAAATTTATGTAAAGTTCCTTACGCACTTTTAACATCATAAAATTTCGAGTATAATAAGTATAGGTATATGCTGTTTTTACAGCAATCATGGATGCATACAAATTAAAAAAGGGGACTTATTTTTTATGCTTGCTTATTTCTTGGCATTTTTGGGCGGTATCGCCTTATTTATGTATGGCATGCAGCTGATGGGTGACGGTCTGCAAAAGGCTGCCGGCGCTAAGCTGCAAAAGATTTTGGAGGCCATGACAGGCGTGCTCGCTATGGGCATTCTGTTGGGCGCAGTTGTTACTGCAGTGCTGCAGGCCAGCGGTGCTACCACCGTTATGACCGTAGGCCTGGTAAATGCGGGCCTGCTCACACTGAAGCAGGGCTTCGGCATTATCATGGGTGCCAACATCGGTACTACTATGACGGCACAGCTCATCGCCTTCAAGCTTTCCGATTATATCACGATTTTAATCTTCATCGGCTTTTTGATGCAGCTGCTGGCGAGAAAAAGCCGCACAAAATATCTTGGCCAGGTTATGCTGGGCTTCGGTATTCTGATGCTGGGCATGGATATGATGGGCAAAGCTGTTATGCCTCTGCGTAACTATCCCGGCTTTGTGCATTTCATCGAGGTTTTCTCCAGCAATCCGTTGCTTGGCATCGGTATCGGTATGATTATGACTGTGCTGATTCAGTCCAGCAGTGCTACCATCGGTATTCTTATCGCTATGGCCGGTCAGGGCCTTATTCCTCTGGAGGGTGCGATTCCTGTTCTGCTCGGTGACAATATCGGTACCTGTATCACCGCCGTACTCGCTTCACTGCGTGCTAACCTTACGGCTAAGCGTGTAGCTGCAGCCCACGTAATGTTCAACGTCATCGGCAGTATAATTTTTGTAGTCTTTATGCCGTTCTTCATTAAATTCGTGCTGCTTGTATCGCCTGACGGCGACATAGCGCGTCAGATTGCGAATGCGCACTCGGCGTTCAACATTTTGAACACACTGCTTTTTATGCCCTTTGTTAACCCTTTCATCAAGCTGGTAGAAAAGATTGTGCCCGGCAAGGCAGAAATCATCTCCATGCGCCCTGTTTATCTTGACAAAAACATGCTGAACACTCCCTCTATCGCTATCAGCCTTGCTGTCAAAGAGGTTGTGCGTATGGGCGAGCTGGCACGCAAGGACGTGCGTCTTGGCATGGAGGCTATTCAAAGCTTTGATGCCGACAAGGTAAAATATGTTTTGGAGCACGAGCCTGTTGTCGATGCGTTGGAGCGAGATATTACCGACTATCTGACGCAGATGAGCTCATCTGAAATGAGCGAAAGCCTGACGACACGCCACACCGGTCTTTTGCACGCCTGCACGGATATCGAACGTATCGGTGACCATGGTGAAACATTAGCTAAACGCGCACGCAAGCTTGTTGAGGAGGACGTGGTTTTCTCTGATGAGGCTAAGGCCGAGCTGCTGCAGCTCAGCGAAATGGTACTGCGTGCCTCCGGACGTTCATTGGAGGCCCTAGAGAAAAATGATAAGGTTATTGCGGAGGACGCTGTGCGTCTGTGCCGTGAGGTTAAGCAATACCAGAAGGAAATCCGTAAGAATCATATCACGCGCCTCAACGAGCACATCTGCAATCCGACTGCAGGCTTTGTCATGATGGAGCTGCTGATTAACATGAAGCGTGTATCCGACCATTCCAAGAACATTGCCCAACTGGTGCAGGGCACATTCTAAAGCTTATAAAGTAACAGCAAGCATACAGACTATTGCTCAACATAGTCTGTATGCTTTTCTTTTGCGTAAAAGCATTGCTAAGCTAACAGAGTACGTACATAATTAATCCGCACTTTCTCATATGCGCTTATGAATTTACTCAAGTATACTTTAGTAAATCGTACTTGAGTAAATTTACTCAAAATATTGCAAACTCTGCTTGCCTAAAACAACAGTACAATCACCATAGTCTTATCCTTACATATCTATTTTGCTGTACTTATAAAATCACAGCTTTTTCACAAAATCTTTGCTATAATTTAAGTAAGCAAGGACTGCGTTTCCGACTGCTACAGTCTTAGCGCAGTCCTTTTTGGTTACGCGTAGAGCCTCAAACGGCTTTACGGTTTTTTATTATACCTATTGCAGCAGTGATTTTTATAATATATAAATTTATAAAATATATTATATATATTGAGCACAACATTTCTCCGCTGCAAAAAGATAAAACGCTGTAGCATTTCACACTTTTTTTACTTTAATTATTGATGACACCTTTTACTAATTACAGGTAAAGTATTACAATATAAGATGAGTATTTATCAGCTTAGATTCAGATTATAAAAAAAGAATATGAACATGCTTCGGATATCGCCCTGAGCTTCATATTCCAGGAGGTTACTATGCAGATAGGATTGGATATTGGCAGTACCACTATTAAAATCGCCGTACTGGACGATGCAGGCAATCTGCTATTCCATAAATACGAAAGACATTACAGCCAGATTGCCGAGAAAATTCTGGCCTTACATAAAGAATTGATGACGAAATTCCCTACACTGCATAGCGCACGTCTGGCCATCAGCGGCAGCGGTGGTATCGGTGTAGCGGACAGCTGCGGCCTGCAATTCGTGCAGGAGGTTTTTGCGGAAAAAATCTGCGCCGAAAAGCTCAATCCAGGAACCGACGCCGTTATCGAATTAGGTGGCGAGGATGCCAAAATCCTCTTCTTAGGCCGCCATTTTGACGCACGTATGAACGACAGCTGCGCTGGAGGCACCGGTGCTTTTATCGACCAGATGGCTTCCCTGCTGAATGTAGAAACACCCCAAATGAACGAGCTGGCACAGCAGGCACAGAACACCTACACCATCGCCAGCCGCTGCGGTGTTTTCGCCAAAAGCGATATCCAGCCGCTGCTCAACCAGGGTGCGGAAAAAAGCGACTTGGCAGCCAGCATCTTCCACGCTGTAGCAAGCCAGGCCATCACCGGTCTTGCCAAAGGCCGTCCCATCAGAGGCAATGTGTTGTATCTTGGCGGTCCGCTCACCTTTATGAGCTGTCTGCGCGATGCCTTTGACAGTGTTCTGAATATCAAAGGTGTCTGCCCGGAAAACAGCCTGCTTTATGTAGCAATGGGTGCAGCCTTCTGTGCCGAGCACGAGGTGGACCTTACCACGCTGCCAGAAAAGCTGCAGGCAGCAGCAGCACAGCACAGCTTTGAACATCTGCCGCCGCTGTTTAAAAACGAAGGCGAATATACTGTTTTTAAGAAGCGTCACTCTAAGGAAAGTGTCGCTATAGGCACCCCTGCGGAGGCCAGCGAAGCCTTTATCGGTATTGATTCCGGCAGCACGACCATTAAAATCGCTGTTATGAGTCCAGACGGCAAATTGCTTGACTCCTTCTACCAAAGCAATAAGGGTAATCCTGTTGTTGCCGTCCGCAATTATCTTACCGATTTCTATACAAAATATCCCCATTGCCGCCTGTTGGCAGGTGCAGTCACCGGTTACGGCGAGGAGCTGATTCGCCACGGCTTTGGTGTTGACTATGGTATCGTAGAAACCATGGCACACTTTTATGCTGCCCAATATCTGGAGCCTGAGGTAGATTTCATTCTGGACATCGGCGGACAGGATATGAAGTGCCTGAAAATCCATAACGGTGCCATCGATAATATCTTTTTGAACGAAGCCTGCTCCAGCGGCTGCGGCAGCTTTTTGCAGACCTTTGCCGAAATTCTGGGCTACACAGCCGAGCAGTTCGCACAAATCGGTCTTAAAGCAGATATGCCGGTAGACCTAGGCAGCCGCTGCACCGTATTTATGAACAGCAGCGTTAAGCAGGCACAGAAGGACGGAGCCTCCGTTGCCAACATCAGCGCCGGCCTGTCCATCAGTATTGTCAAAAACGCTTTATATAAGGTTATCCGTCCGGCCAGCAAAGAAGCCATCGGCAAGCACATCGTTGTTCAGGGAGGTACCTTCCTCAACGACTGCGTACTGCGCGCCTTTGAGCAGGAAATGGATTTGAACGTTATCCGTCCCAATATTGCCGGCCTTATGGGAGCTTACGGCGCTGCCCTGTACGCACAACGCCGCTACAAGGACGCACCGCATCAGACAACGCTGCTCAACCTGCAACAGCTGGGTGAGTTCGTTCATACCGTCAAGGGTATGACCTGCGGCCTGTGCAATAATCATTGCCACCTCACCGTCAACACCTTTGCCGGCGGCAAACGCTTTATCAGCGGCAACCGCTGTGAACGCCCCATCACCCACATGGCACCCAAGGATGAGCTGAACCTGTACCGTCAAAAGCTGCAGCTGCTCAAGGAATTGCCTGTTAACGAAACGCCTAAACGCGGCATTATGGGTATACCTATGGGCCTGAATATGTATGAGCTGCTCCCCTTCTGGAATGCCTTACTCTCCAGCCTGGGCTTCAAGGTTGTACACAGTCCGATTGAAGACAAAAATATTTACCGTCTTGGTCAGGGAACCATCCCCAGTGACACCGTCTGCTATCCGGCTAAGCTGATGCACGGCCATATCAAATGGCTGCTGCAGCAGGGAATCACCAATATCTTCTATCCCTGCATGACCTATAATATAGATGAACAGGGCACTGAAAACTGCTATAATTGCCCTGTCGTAGCCTATTATCCCGAAGTGCTGCACGCCAATATCCGTGATCTGAATAAGCCCGAGATACATTTCTTCTATGATTATCTTGGCCTGCTCCATAAAAAGAAGCTGGTCAAAAAGCTGCAGGAAATGTTTGCCAAGGTTTATCCGGATATCACCAAGGATGAAATCCGCAAGGCCGTTGATGCTGCCTTCACTGCCTTTTATGACTATGAAGCGCAGGTAAAGGCTAAAGGACAGGAAATCATCAGCAAGGCACGCGAAGAGCATAAGCCTATCGTTGTACTGGCAGGCCGTCCCTATCACATCGACCCTAAGGTCAACCACAGTATCGACCGCCTGATTACTAACATGGGTGCTGCCCTCGTCAGCGAGGATGCCGTAAGCAGTCATATTAAGACCAAGGAACTCAACCGCGACCTGCAGGTGCTCAACCAGTGGACCTATCACGGCCGCCTGTATGCGGCAGCCGAATATGTTGCCCAAAATCCTGATATGCATCTGATTCAGCTTGTAAGCTTCGGCTGCGGCTGCGATGCTATTACGGCCGATGAATGCCGCCGCCTCCTCGAAGAACGCGGACGCATCTATACACAAATAAAAATAGACGATATCGACAACCTTGGTGCTGCCAAAATCCGCATCCGCAGTCTGTTCTCCGCAGCCCAGCTTTTCGATATAGATAATAATTAAAGGAGATTTGCATATGCTACCAGCAGCTAACGTTAAGTTTACCCCCTTCACGGAGGATATGAAAAAAACGCATACTATACTTATACCCGGCATGCTGCCTATGCATTTTTCACTGCTGCAGGCAGCACTCGTAAGCTGTGGCTACAAAGCCGAGGTTCTGCACAACACCGGTCGCGAGGTAATCGAAACCGGTCTGAAATACGTCAATAATGATATCTGCTATCCGGCACTGCTGGTTATCGGCCAGCTGATAAACGCTTTGGAAAGCGGCAAATATGATTTGGAGCACACTGCGCTGATTATCACCCAAACCGGTGGCGGCTGCCGTGCCTCCAACTATATCTATCTGCTGCGCAAGGCTTTGGAAAAAGCCGGCCTTACGCACATCCCTGTCATCAGCCTCAACGTCAACGGTCTGGAGCAGCAGCCCGGCTTCCATCTGGACGCATCCATGGTGCATAAGTTCTTGGCTGCCGTTGTTTACGGCGATACCCTGATGTACCTGACGAATAAAACACGTCCCTACGAAGTTGTACACGGCGCTGCCGACAGACTGGCGCAAAAATGGCTGGCACGCTTAAGCGAAGCCTTCAAGAGTGGCAAGGCGCAGGCTTTAGGTACCATCAAGCAGCTTACTAAGGCTATTGCGCACGAATTTGCGGATTTGCCTATCACCAACAAGGAAAAAACTAAGGTCGGTATTGTCGGTGAAATCTACATCAAATATGCCGCTTTAGGCAACAACAATCTGGAAGCCTTCCTGCAGCGTCAGAACTGCGAATATATGCTGCCCGGTCTGATGAATTTCATTATGTACTGTGTTGATACTTATCTTACGGACTATAAGCTTTACGGCGGCAGTCTGCTTAAATACAGTGTCAACAAGGGCGCTATGTGGTATTTAAAATATATGGAAGACATACTGCATCAGGCTCTCAGTATCGCTCCCTTCAGCGCCCCCGCCACCTATGAGGAAACCAAGGCTATGGCTAAGGGTGTTATCGGCTACGGCAATAATATGGGCGAAGGCTGGCTGCTTACTGCCGAAATGCTGGAGCTGGTGCACAGCGGCTACACCAATATCATCTGCGCTCAGCCCTTCGGCTGCCTGCCTAACCACATCGCAGGCCGCGGCATGATTAACAAAATCAAGGAGATTGCCGAGGAGGCCAATATTCTGGCACTGGACTACGATGCCAGCGCTGCCCGCGTTAATCAGGAAAACCGCATTAAGCTGATGCTGGCGACAGCGAAGTAAAAAAGCATAAAAGATTCCAAGGCGTTCTACCGTACTTAAGTAGAACGCCTTTACTGTTTTTGCCCCTTAACGACAGTCCTTTTCAAAGAAAACCTCCGCACCATCCCGCAACAAATAATTTACAATCTTTTTGCTTGTAGCACACAAATATGCTGTGCTATAATATTCACCGCAATTTTATAGCATGAAAGTCAGGTGCTTTATATATATGGAAAACAAAATCACAACGCGCGAATGGCTGCCGTTAATCGGCATGACTGTTTCCGCCTTTATTTTTAACACTTCGGAATTTATGCCCATAGGCCTTTTGTCCGATATCGCCGCAGATTTCCGCATGACGGAAGCGCAGGCAGGCATGCTGATTACCATTTACGCCTATGTTGTAATGCTCATGAGCCTGCCGCTGATGATTGCCGCTTCCCGCTATCCGCTGCGCAAGCTTTTGCTGGCAACCATCAGCCTGTTCGCCGTATCGCATGTAGCCTCTGCCTTTGCCACCGGCTTTTGGACGCTGCTGCTTTCGCGTATCGGCGTAGCCTTCGCCCACTCCATTTTCTGGTCAGTCGCCTCGCCTATCGCCGTGCGTCTGGTCAAAGGTCCCTTTAAAGCACTGGCTATGAGCATGATTGTCACCGGTACGGCCATCGCCATCATCGTCGGCCTGCCATTAGGACGTATCATCGGCCTTTACGTAGGCTGGCGCATGGCCTTTATGTGCATCGCCGTTTTGGCCTTCATCGTATTGGCCTATATGTTCTTCGTCTTCCCCAAGCTGGAAAAAAGCGAACCGTTTACGCTTTCGCAGTTGCCGGTAATGCTGAAAAATCCTGTGCTCATCGGCCTCTATATGATGTCCTTTTTACTCCCCACCGGCTATTACACTGCCTACAGCTATATCGAGCCTTACCTGAAGCAGATTGCGATGATGGATGATGCCTGGATAACCATCACCCTGATTATTTTCGGTGCTGCCGGACTTTTGGGCAGCGCAGCCTTTTCCAAATGGTACGATAAATGCCGCTATCACTTCTTCCGCATCACCGTACTTGGCGTTGCAGTTGTTTTGCTGCTGCTCTACCCCGTAAGCATCAATCATTATCTGCTGATGCTGCTCTGCGCAATCTGGGGCATTTTCGTTACCGCCTTCAACGTTGTAGGCCAGGCAGAGCTTTTGCGCACAACTACTATGAGCACCTCCGCTGTGGCTATGTCGATTTACTCCGGCATTTATAATCTTGGTATCGGCAGCGGCAGCTATCTGGGCGGACTTATCTGTACGCATGCTTCCATCGCTTATATAGGTCTCGGCGGCGGCGCAATCGTGCTGCTTTCCTTTATTTACTGTGCCTTTTTCCTGATTCCTGCTATGCGTCGCCAGCAAGTAGAGGCTGAAAAATAAATTTAACCGCCGAAAAGCGTATAATAAACTGTATATTAAATTTCCTCACTTGCTATATTTCCTGTTTTTATTTATAATTAAGAGATACGTAAGATTACAAAGAAGGAGATTTTCTATCAATATGTCTGCAAGTACAACCAAAACCAAGAATCAACCATCCCGTAAACCTGTATTGCCGGATTACTTAAAAGCCTTCACTAAGGATAAATTAATTTTTGCAGCGCGTCAGCTCTGCATCACCTACAGCAAGCTCAAAAAGGACGAGCTGGCAGAAAAAATCTGCACAGAAATGCAAAAGCCGGAAATTGCAGCAAAACGTTTTGCTATTATGCCGGACGAAAATATTCAGGCCTTCGAAGCAGCCTTGGAGAAAAAATGCTTCCATCCTACCTACAGCGAATATGCATTGCTGTTGCCCTTTATTTCTATGGGCTACATTGTTTCCTATCCCGACGACTGCTTTGAAGCAGTAAAGGAAGCACGCACCGTCTACAAAAAAATCAACACCGCAGATTTCCAGGCTCACCGCCAACAGCTGGCATGGCTTTTGGACTGCATCACCGCAATGTCCAGCCTGCACCTTATCCTGCCAGTAGAATTTTTCTGCAAAATGTATAATCAAAAAGCAGGCTTTGAGCTTACTCCGGAAACTCTGCCGCAGCTGCTGGCCGAGGTTCCGAGCAACTTTAACCCCTGCGCAATTAAAGATGGCCGCATCCTGCTCAAGAAAAATGACAGCGATGATTTCTACACCAGACTGGAGCAAGGTAGAAAGCCCTTCGGCCTGTACCTGCCTACCGTAAAGGAAATCACCATGCTTTCCCACTACGGTTATATGCAATCTACTACCGCATATCAGGATCTGCATGACTTCTTCACTCAAGAGCTGAATGTTGCGGCACTGGATGCACATTACTGGTGCCAGTACATCTATGAATTTGAAAACTCCAACACCGACGCCAATACCTCTGAGCTGATTCAGAAGCTGCAGGCTAATATTCCCGCTTGGAACAATTACAGCCATCTCGGCAGACTTTCTGTACTGCTGCAGAACGCCCGCAACAGTGCAACCCGTATGTTCTGCCTCGGTGGCCACACTCCTAACGAAACTATCAAGCTGCTGCGTGACGCACAGCAGGCAGCTCAGCAAAACACACGCGTAGGCGCCAAGGCAAAAAAGGTTTATCCTAACGATCCCTGTCCCTGCGGCAGCGGCAAAAAGTATAAAAAATGCTGCGGTAAAAAGCACTGAGCAGCAGGCTGTGCTTTAACGTAAGAAGGGATTGCAATGAAAAAATTTTTAGTCGTTGATTTTGAATTTACTACCTACGAGCGCCCTGTCGGCCGTCCGCGCGGCTTCTTTTCCGAGATTATCGAAATCGGCGCAGTGAAGCTGGACGGCGAACCGCTAACCGACTGCGGACGCATCCAGAGCTTTGTCAAACCGCATTTTTATCCTAAGCAAGCCAAGGATTCTATGGATTTTTGCATGATTACCGCTAAGGATATGCAGCAGGCCATTGAATTTCCTGCCATGGTGCAGGAGCTGGCAGCGCTGTATGAAAGCGGCGAAACCTACTTTGTAGCTTGGGGAACCGAGGATTACAAGGTACTGCAGACAGGCTGTGAGCGTCATAAAATCGAAAACCCCGTAAAATACGAGGACTATCTTGATTTGGCGCTGGCCTACCGCCTGTGGAAGGGTGATGATTACACCACCGGTCTGAAAAAGGCCACCGAAGAGCAGGAGGTCAACACCGCCGGCCTGTGGCACACCGCCTTTGACGATGCCAACAACACCGGCAAGCTGCTCATTGAAATGTTTAACCGTGGCTGGAAGCTGGAGGATTTCTTCGCTGCCCGCGAGGTTTACGAAGCGGAGCGCGCTGCCCGTCAGGCAGAACGTGCCAAGCACCATAACGGTTACAGAAGATGGTAAAATTTTAAAGCGCATAAAAAATGCAAGTTATCTTTGCACGATAACCTGGATTTTTTATTTACGCCTGTTTTTTCTTATGCACCAAGAAATAAAACGGTAATGCGATAACCGCTGCGCCAAAGCCGATCATAAGCTGCTGCGGTTTAGCCTGCGCCAAAAGCCACAGGCTTACAATTAAAGCAATAACAGGAATAACCGGTCCGAACGGAATCTTAAACGCACGCGGTGCATCCGGCATTTTTTTGCGGAATACCATGATAGAAAGACACGTCGGAATATATTGCGAAAAACGTGAAACTACGCTGATGGAAGCTAAAAATGCGAAACCACCGGAATAACCTATCAGCATCGCAACCACTGTCGATATAATAATGCACCAGTAAGGTGCACCAAAACGGTTACGCTCTGCCATAAAAGCAGGCAGCATATGCTGCTCCGCCAAAGCCAGTCCGCAATGCGGTGTAACAAAGGAAGCAGCAATACAAAGCGCGCCAATGGAAATCAACGTACCGGCAGCAACAACCGTTGTACCAAAGGCACCGGCAATACGAGTAAAGGCCGCCTGTACCGGAGCTGTTGTATCTGCAAGCTCATAGCCCATGATACCGATAGCACAGGCCAACAGCAGAATATAAATGGCAGATACGGTAAAAATTGTAATCAGAGTTGCCTTCGGCAGATTTTTTTGCGGGTTTTCCATCTCGGCAGCTGCAACACCCAAGGATTCAAAGCCGGTAAAAGCAAAAAACAGCATTACGGCCGCAGTGCCAAAGCTTCCCGGTGTATAAACGCCATGAGGAAACAGCGGTGTAAAATTAGCAGGCTCGATATAAAAAATACCTATGCCAATAAACAAAACAAACGGCAGCAGCTTAGCAATAGTTGCTACGTTCTGAATAACTTCGTACAGTTTGATACCCAACAGGTTAATAACTGCCAGTACCAGGAAAATAACACTGACAATGACATTCTTCATCATATCAGAGCTGAGTGCGGGAATAATACCGCCTAAAGCTGTAGCAAAACCAACTGCCATTGTTGCAAAGGCAATGATACGCGTTGCCCAGGACAAAAAGCCTACTTCATAGCCGACAAAGTCACCAAAAGCTTCCTTAGCATAAATATATGCGCCACCGTTTTCCTTAAACAAGCCGCCGGCTTCGGCAAAGCAAAAGGTAATCGCCAGTACCAGCAGCATATCAAACAGCATAACCAAAAGGCTGGCCGGTCCGATAATTGCCATCGCTTTATTCGGCAAAAGGAAAATACCCGAACCGATAATACCGTTGATACCTAATAATACAATACTCCAAAAGCCTAACTTTTTTGATTCCATATTTCCGACCTTCTTCTGAATAATTTATTTAGCAGCTTCTACACGCGCCATAAAATCTGCAAATAGGCGGCGCATTTCAGGATGTTCCTGCCACATATTTTCCGGATGCCACTGTACTGCAACAATCTGATTATCTTTGGTCGATTCAATACATTCTACTACACCATCGGTAGCCGTGGCAGTAACCTTCAATCCGTTGCCGACATCTTTAATTCCCTGATGATGGCGGGAATTCACATAAGCCTTCGCACCTAAGGATTTATACAGCTCGCTGCCTTCTTCAATGCTGATATTATGTGTCGGATAAGAGCCGTTGGCACCTTGGGAATGACGGATATAAGCAGCAGGATTTTCTGAAGGCAGATCCTGATAAACGCTGCCGCCCATAAGAATATTAATCAGCTGGCAGCCACGGCAGATACCGAAAATAGGCTTGCCTGCTTTATAGAATGCCGCAAAAATTTCTTCTTCAAATACATCTCGTTTATAATTGGTGCTGCCAATCTTCCAATGCGGTTCTTCACCAAAGAAAGTGGGGTCTACATCCGGCCCGCCGGGGATAATCAGCGCATCAAACATTTCTGCATAATCTTCTCCTTTAGCATCGGGAACATCAGGCAAAACTATAGGCAGAGCACCAAGCTCATTGATAACATCTACAAGACCGCGCGCCGTAAAGGGAGCACGCACAAGATTCGTAATATCGCTGGCAAACGGATAAGTGTCAGCAGTAATAGCAATACGTAATTTAGACATACTAACCTCCAAAAACTAAAATTACTTACACGATAAAAATCGCACCTAAATGTTTTCCGCACCTAGGCACGAACAGTTTTGTATTATACGCTTCCAGTTTATTTTTGGCAATATGACAGAAATATCTAAATTAAGATAACGCGTAAAGCGTTAACTTTGTAACAAATACATACAAAAAGACGGCAAAACCTTAACCTTACCGTCTTTTTGTATGTATTTTAGTACTTTAAGAAAACACTCTGCACCTCGTTGCGCTCCTGCGTCCGCAAAAGTGCCAGCTGCAGCAAAAGGCGTGCCTTTTGCGGATTCAAATTATCCGCATACAGGAAGCCCTGCTCCTGCCAACGTTCCAGGCCTGCGGCAACAATACCGCTGCCTGTGCGGCTGGAACGCACTACTACAACGTCGCGGCCTACAGCCTCCGCCAGCGCCGCTTCCACAGCCTCATGAATGCTGCCCATACCGCTGCCGGCGTAGATAAGGCCATGTGCGCCTGCTGCCAGTGCCGCATCCACAAATACGCGATCCTCACCGATATGCGTGTAGATGATATCCACGCGCGGCAAAGCAGTAACACCGCTCACATCAAATTCGCTCTGCAGTGTGTGCGGACGCACGCTGCGATAATAGTAATGTACCTCACCGCCAACTATAAAGCCTAAAGGACCACCGTTCGTTGCCTTGAAGGTTGCCACATTCGCCGTGTTCGTCTTGGTCACGTCACGCCCGCTGTAGATTTCATCGTTCATCATCACCAGCACGCCCTGTCCTGCGCTTGCAGCATCCACAGCTACCTTAACAGCGTTGATAATATTCAAAGGTCCGTCGGCACTGACTGCGGTGGCAGGACGCATTGCGCCCACGAGTACCACCGGCTTAGCACTCTTTACAGTCAGATTCAGAAAGAAGGCCGTTTCTTCCATAGTATCGGTACCATGGGTAATAACAACGCCGTCGACATCATCCTGCGCCAGCAGCTCATTGCAGCGCTGCGCCAGGCGCAGCAGTAAAGCATCGGTAATACTGCTGCTGTCGATATTGCACAACTGCTCGCCGCTGATATGCGCCAGCTCGCCCAGTTCAGGCACACCCGCCAGCAAATCGGCAACGCTGTAGGCCCCGGCAGTATAGCCAGTCATCTGGGTACCGGAAGCAGCCTTTCCGGCAATAGTGCCGCCGGTTGCTAAAATTACAATGTTCTTCAACTCAGTTTTTTCCATCAGCCTGACCTCCATCAGTCCTTCTTTCAGCTTCGCAGCCAATGCTTATTTTACCAGTCCCTTTTCCTGCAGATAATCAGATACCATGTCTGCCGCTTCGGCAGTAATTTTAATGCATTTAGTTCTGTATTCCGGTGTACCGAAGCTCAGGCGATTCAGTGCTCTGCAGCAGGAAGTGCCGAAATGCTTGGTAAAGCGCTCATGAAACTCATGTGTATATTTATAGACCTCTGTCTGATGCTTTTCAGACGGATCCAATCTGCCAACGATAGAACTGATAACCAGGCAGGAACCGCTCAGCGCACCGCACACGCAGCCACTGCGGCCGATACCGCCACCCATGCCGGACACCATGCGGATTGCTACATCCGGCAGGCCCAACTCTAAGCCATCGTTACATGCCTTAACTACGGATTCCACGCAGTTATTGCCATCGTTATGATATTGTTCTGCTAAATCATAAATTTCCTTCATATCTTATCCCTCCAAAAATAACCTAATCCTGTCTATTTTAGCAAGCATAGAACAAAATAGCAAGAAAAATGCTGTGACCGAAAAGCCACAGCATTTTATATCAAAGTCCGAACATAGTCTTTACCAGCTTCGTTCCGCTTCCGGTTTTAAAAATCCGCTCCACTGCTTTGGCGATATTCTCCTTCGGCATGCCGTCTTCATAAAAGTTTACCATAAAATCGGCTTCCACAAGCAGCTGATAATCAAGGCCGTCAATCATATTATATGTATGATGATGACCGACAAGATAGCAGATGCGTTCAATTTTTTCAGGTGTATAGCCAACCTTTTCCAAAAGCCCGCGTGCTACCGACGGTCCCTCCTGCTCCTGAATTTTACCGGTGCAATGACCGGCGCCGTACTTGGCTTCACCCGGCTTAATACCGCAGTCATGCACAAGACCTGCCGCCTCAACAAGCTCTGTCAGCTCTGCATCTGCACCCTCGCTCTCAGCCAGCTGCTTGGCCAGGCCGGCAACCTTGATAAAATGCTGGCAGCGGCGTGCATCTCCGGCAAAAAAAGCTATCATCTCATTATATAAAGCAACGTTTTTATTCATAGCATTCACTCCAATCCGACTAAATTACGATTCAATCTTATTTTGGCCTAAACAATGCAGTTTTGCAAGTTTTTTCGCGATAATAAGATTATAAAAGCATTCTCCTCCAACACACAGAAAAGCGCTCTTAGCCTGCATTACGCAAGACATCGAGCGCCTTCCTGTTTTATTAGGGAGTTTGATTAGGGAGAAGCAAATTATTTTTCCTCAATAGGATAATCCTGCAGAGCATCATAGCCTGTTTCACCGGTACGAATCTTAACAACATCCTCAACATCATAGATGAAGATTTTGCCATCGCCGTATTTGCCGGTATACAGAACCTGCTTAGCAACATTGACTACTGCTGCAACAGGAATTGCGGAAACAATCATTTCAACCTTTACCTTCGGCAGCAGGTGTGCAGCAACCTCAGCACCACGATACATTTCCGTGGAGCCCTTCTGGATGCCGTAGCCCAGAACCTTGGTAACAGTCATGCCGGTAATTCCCAGCTTATCCAAAGCATTCTTCAATGCTTCGAAACGATTTTGCGAGGTGATAATAACAACCTTGCTCATCTTTACTGCACCTGCAGGCTTAGCTGCAGTTTCCTTGACCGGAGTAACATAAGTAGTAGTAACAGAGGTCTGTGCCTCCAACGGAGTTTGCATAAAGTCGGCATAGCTGCTGAGCAGACCATGCTCTTCCATATCCAGGCCTTTGATTTCTTCGGATTCCTTAACACGCAGACCGAAGAGCTTATCAAGAACTTTAAAGATAATCGTCATGGTAACTGCAACATAGATTGCTACAACTACAACACCGATGATTTGTTTTACCAAGAAATCAGTACCGCCGCCATAGAAGAGGCCGCCGTCAAGAGCGAAGAGGCCGGTTGCCAGAGTACCGAAGGCACCGCAGACACCGTGAACAGAAATTGCACCGACAGGATCATCAATCTTCAGCTTCTGGTCGAAGAATTCAACAGCAGCAACTACCAGCACACCGGCAATCAGGCCGATGATTAAAGCGCCGGCCGGGCTTACCATATCGCAGCCTGCAGTAATTGCTACCAGACCTGCAAGCACGCCGTTCAGTGTCATGGAAACATCAGGCTTGCCGTAGCGAATCCAGGTGTAAATCATAGTTGCGGTAGCAGCAGCTGCTGCAGCCATGTTAGTGGTAATGAAGATAGCACCCATGGAAACAAGAGCATCATCACCGGTTGCGCAGACGGTGGACGCACCGTTGAAACCGAACCAACCGAACCAGAGGAGGAAAACGCCCAAGGCACCAAGCGGAATGCTGTGACCAGGAATAGCGTTTACTGTACCGTCAGCATTGTATTTGCCGATACGTGCGCCGATCATCTTGGCACCGACAAGAGAAGCAACACCGCCTACCATATGAACGGCAGTGGAACCGGCGAAATCATGGAAGCCCATCTGTGCGAGCCAGCCGCCGCCCCAAATCCAGTGACCGCTGATCGGGTAGATAATAGCGCTGATTAACACGCTGTAAATGCAATATACCAGGAAGTTGGTACGTTCTGCCATAGCACCGGAAACAATGGTTGCTGCGGTAGCACAGAACATAGTCTGGAAGATGAAGTAGGCTGTGCTCGGATAGCTGGCACCGTAATCACCTTTTACAAAGAAGTCCGGCGCTCCGATAAAGCCGCCGATATCGGTACCAAACATCAGGCCAAAGCCCAGAATCCAGAAAACTATGGAACCGAGGCACATATCCATGACGTTCTTCATGACGATGTTGCCGGCATTTTTAGCTCTGGTAAAGCCTGTTTCAACCATCGCGAAGCCCGGCTGCATAGAGAATACCAGGAAGGCACCTATCAGCACCCATATAGTATCGGCAGATACATATTTGTCCATTTGTAAACACCCCTCAAATTATAATATTTTTTAACGCGTCATTGAGCAGCGCTCACATGGCATTAGCTAAAGAAAGAGGGGCGTACCCGATTTTTCGGATACACCCCATTGTGTATGAGTTTTATTGTTTATATTTTGTATTCATTTATCGTTCGGCTTACTCATTTACACCAAACAACAACTCACCATAAGTCGGATAGTCGAGATACTTACCACCGGTCAAAGCTTCGGCAGCATCAACAGCACTTCTCAGCTTGCCCATTTCTTCAAGAACAGTATCGTGATAGTACAGAGCCTGTTTCTCGCTGTCGCCGATTTCTGCTGCTTCCTTCAGGCCGTCTTCCAGCTTCAGGGAGGATGCATACATTTCTCCGCCCAGCTTGCTCAGCTTATCGGCAAGTGCGCCTTCAAAGCCTGCGCTGACGCCGGCAGCCTTTTTATCAAGTACTGCTTTGGTCAAATCTTCGGTATAAGCTGTAACTGCCGGGAGAATATCCTTGTGGAACATATCCAGCATGGTTGCTGCTTCGATGGAAATCGTGGTGCTGTAGTTCTCCAGCAGGATTTCTACACGGGATTCAACTTCGGCTTTGGTAAAGATGTTATGTTTTTCGAACAGCTCGATGTTCTTAGTATGTCCCAGATACGGCAGAGCCTCCGGAGTAGATTTGAGGTTCAGCAGGCCACGTTTAGCTGCTTCCTCAACCCATTCATCGGTATAACCGTTACCGTTGAAAACAATGCGTTTGTGAGCCTTGTAGGTTTCTTTAACCAAATCATATACTGCTGCTTCCAGGTCAGGAGCATCTGCCAGCTTATCAGCAAATTCATCCAGCTCTTCGGCAACGATGGTGTTCAGTACGATGTTGGGGCCGGCGATGGAGAACATGCTTCCCAGCATACGGAATTCAAATTTATTGCCGGTGAAGGCGAACGGAGAGGTTCTGTTTCTGTCGGTGTTATCCTTAACCAGAGCAGGAATAGTATCATCGCTTACTTTAATGTAGCTTTCCGGGTTGCCGTTGTAAACCTTGTCTGCTGCAATAGCTTCAAGAACTGCAGTCAGCTCAGTGCCAAGGAACATGGAAACGATAGCCGGAGGAGCTTCGTTAGCGCCCAGACGATGGTCATTACCGGCGCTGGCAACAGATACACGCAGCAGATCCTGATATTCATCAACTGCTTTGATAATGGCTGCCAGGAAAGTCAGGAAGCGCAGGTTTTTGTACGGCTCCTTGCCGGGATCCAACAGGTTCAGACCTTCTTCCGTAGATAAGGACCAGTTGTTATGCTTGCCGCTGCCATTTACACCGTCGAAGGGTTTTTCATGCAGCAGGCAAACAAGGCCATGACGCAGAGCAACACGTTTCATGAACTCCATCATCAGTTGGTTATGGTCAGATGCTACGTTGGTAGTTGTGAAGATAGGTGCCAGCTCGTGCTGTGCCGGAGCAACCTCGTTATGCTCGGTTTTAGCAAGTACGCCCAGTTTCCACAGTTCCTCGTCTAAATCCTTCATGAAGGAAAGAACTCTTTGCTTGATAATACCGAAGTAGTGGTCGTCCAGCTCCTGGCCACGCGGAGATTTCGCACCGAAAAGGGTACGGCCGGTGTAAACCAGGTCTTTACGTTTTTCCCACATTTTTTTATCTACGAGGAAATATTCCTGTTCCGGGCCAACAGTACTGTTGACGCGGATTGTATCAATGCCGAACAGCTTCAGCAGCTTGCAGGCTGCTTTGCTGGCTGCATTCATGGAACGCAGCAGCGGAGTCTTTTTATCCAGCACTTCGCCGGTGTAGGAGCAGAAGGCTGTAGGAATGCACAGGCAGTTATCTTTGATAAATGCATAGGAGGTCGGGTCCCATGCTGTATAGCCGCGGGCTTCGAAGGTTGCACGCAAGCCGCCGGACGGGAAGCTGGAAGCATCAGGCTCGCCCTGAATCAGCTCTTTGCCGGAGAAGTCCATGATTACACGGCCTTCAGCAGTAGGAGAAATGAAGCTTTCATGCTTTTCAGCGGTGATGCCGGTCATCGGTTGGAACCAATGGGTGAAATGAGTGCAGCCATGCTCCAGAGCCCAGTCCTTCATAGCATTGGCGATGATATTAGCAATTTCCAGATTCAGCGGAGTGCCTGCCAGCACTGCTGCCTTATATGCCTTATAGGTTGCAGTCGGCAGACGGTCCTTCATAACACTTTCGTTAAAAACTAAGCTGCCAAACAGTTTCGGTACATCATTCATTGTAAAACCTCCCTAATTTCTCTCTGAGAATTTCCTTGGGTTTACGAAGTGTAAATCCCTCATTTGAAATACAGTTTTTTGTGCTTTACAGATTTTCTTCTCTCTGGCTCTGTAAATAAGAAAGCACCGTCAGCTGCGCCTTGCGCTGCTACGGTGCTTCGTTGCACTTATCATGGGTAAGATATAAATTATAATTCTCACCGCTGATATAACAGAAAAAGCAACCACGAAGTTTGGACCTTTCGACCCAACAACCACGTTGTTGCTTTATGCGCTTATTATAATACTAGGTTTTCAATTTGTAAAGGGGGTAAGAGGAAAAAATTTTAATTTTTTTCTGCGTATACTAAAAAAGTATGCTTTTTTTGACTACAACAGCGGGATTTTTATCAGATATAACTGATAAAAATCTAAAATCACGAAAAGTTTCAGTTATATCTGATAGAAATTCGATTTTCGTCTTGAATTTAAGATATAACTGATATATTATATAGATAGTGAGGTGATTTACATGATCAAAAGAGAATCTTACATGAAAAAAATCCGCCCATTCATTAACAGTGATTTAGTAAAAGTACTTACAGGTATCCGACGTTGCGGTAAATCTGTTATGTTAGATCTTATAAAACAAGAGCTGTTACAACAAGGAGTTACTCCCCAACAGCTTATTTCCTATAATTTTGAAAATATGAGCTTTGCCAGGCTTTGCAATGCCCAGGCTCTTCATGATGAAATAATAAGCCAAACCAAAGCTTTAACAGGAAAAATTTATCTTTTCTTTGATGAAATCCAAGAGGTAAAAGATTGGGAAAAATGTATTAATTCCTTACGTATAGAGCTTAATTGTGATATTTATATCACCGGTTCCAATGCCAAGCTCCTATCCGGTGAATTAGCCACTTATTTAGCAGGACGCTATGTAGAATTTGTTATTTATCCTTTTTCATTTTCTGAATTTATTGAGCTATATAATACTATACAGCCTAATACAAGTGAAGCAGACTGCTTCAAGAAATACCTGCACTTCGGAGGAATGCCATATTTGGCAGCCCTGCAATATAACGAAGCTGCCTGCAAGCAATATTTACAGGATGTATATACATCAGTAGAACTGAAAGATATTGTACGCCGCAACAATATACGTGATGTTGACATGCTTGAACGCATACTTACCTACATAACTGCAAATATCGGTACCATTTTTTCTGCAAATGTCCTTTCTAAATATTTGAAAAGCGAAGGACGCAGTATGGCAACAGAAACCATTATCAACTACGTTAAAGCCTGCACCGATGCTTTTCTGTTTTATCAGGTAAAACGTCAGGATATACAAGGTAAAAAGCTGCTTGCTATCAACGAAAAATATTATGTCGCTGACCATGGCATCCGCGAAGCAGTCTTCGGCGGCAACATGAAGGATATCAATCTCATTTTGGAAAATATCGTTTATCTGGAGCTTTTACGCCGTGGTTATAAGGTGAGCATCGGCAAGGTAGATACCAAAGAAATTGATTTTATCTGTGAAAAACAGGATAAAAAAATTTATATTCAAGTTACGTACTTATTGGCTGCAGAAGAAACTATTCAACGTGAGTTCGGTGTTTACAATGAAATTACCGATAATTATCCGAAATATGTGCTTTCACTCGACGAATTCGATATGAGCCGTAATGGTATTATCCATAAAAATATCAGAGATTTTTTGACAGATGCATCTATATAACTGTTTAGAAAAATACCAAATTTAACATTATTAAAACCGTTACGTATACTCTTCAGCAGGATTTTTGCGTTCTGTAAAGAATTGTACAGTATAGAGTATGCAATGCAAAACGCAATATAACTAATTGCCAAGGAGGAACCCTTATGGAATTAACCGCTGTTGCACAGCTGCGCCGCATGGTGCTGGAGCATTTATCCCGCTACACCTGGAATAATGAGTTGCCTGACCACGTCTACGATATTCTGCAGGAGGTACGCGAGGACACTCCGCGCTACCGCTGCTGTGTTTATAAAGAAAGAGCCGTACTGAAAAACCGTATTGATATGGCGCTGGGGCAGGAGTGCTCCAGCAATATCATCGAAGCCGCCAAGCTGACGCTGAACGAGCCTGAGCGCACCGATTTGCCGATTATCGACGTGCTGCCCGCGGCCTGCGACCAATGCCCGATTGACGCTTATTACGTTACCGATATGTGCCGTCATTGCATCACCCACAAATGCATGAATAACTGCCCGAAAAAAGCTATCAGCATTATTCAGAACCGTGCCTTTATCGATAAAACGAAATGTATTGAATGCGGACGCTGCAAGCAGATGTGCCCCTACGGTGCGATTATCGAAATCCATCGTCCCTGCGTGCGTGCCTGCGCCATCGGTGCCATCAGCATCGGTGAAAACCGTAAGGCTGTCATTGACCACGAAAAATGTGTTTCCTGCGGTGCCTGCCGTAATGCCTGCCCCTTCGGCGCTATCGACGAGCGCAGCAATATTATCCGCGTTATCCGCGAAATTCAACAGGGCAAGCAGGTTATCGCCCTTGTGGCACCTTCTATCGTAGGCCAATACGGTCTGAAGATTACCATGGCACAAATTTACGAGGCACTGCAAAAAGCAGGCTTCGCTGAAGTTGTAGAGGTTGGCGTTGGCGCCGATATCACCAGCGTTAAGGAAGCAGAGGAATATCTGGAGAAGGTTCCTGCCAAGCAGGGCTTTATGACCAGCTCCTGCTGTCCTGCCTTTGTTAAGCTGATTAAAACACAGGTACCGGAGGCAGCCGACAAGATTTCGGATACACCTTCTCCCATGCTCACCTGCGCTGAGCTGATTAAGCAAAAATATCCTTATGCAGTTACTGTGTTCATCGGTCCCTGCATCGCCAAAAAGGTGGAAGCACGCGAGCACCGCGAAACCATCAACTATGTGCTGACCTTTGAAGAGATTATGTGCATGCTGGAGGGCAAGGATATCAAATTTGCGGAAATGAGCGGTGATACTGCTTATGAACGCGATGCCTCCAAGCTTGGCCTGAGCTTCCCTCTGACGGCCGGCGTAAGTGCTGCCGTGCAGGATACGGTTGCCGATATGGGCGGTGAGGTACATAATGCGCAATACTGCTCCGGTCTGGACAAATGCCGCGATACCGTCAAGGCTGCTGCCGAAGGCAAGCTCGACTGCAGCTATATCGAAGGTATGGCCTGCTCCAACGGCTGTATCGACGGTCCTGCTGCCGTAGGCGACTTTCACATTACTAAGGTTGCCCTGACGAAATACGCAGCAGCAGCCCCCAATAAGCAGGCTGCCGAAGATAAGCACACAAAATAAAAACTTAAAGCCTATCCCTTCTGTCATACCGGCAGAGGGGATAGTTTGTTCATAGCAGGATTTTAGTCTGCTAAAATCATAGAGTGCGTTTTACTGCGCACTAAAAGAACGGAGATTCCTAAGCAAATGCAAAACACTCGCTACATCGGTCACCTTGCTGCCATCATTACAATTGCTACCTGGGGCACGACCTTTATTTCTACCAAGGTTTTACTTACCGGCTTTCAGCCGTTGGAAATCCTTTTTTTCCGCTTTATTATGGCCTTTTTCGCCCTTTGGCTGGCCTATCCTAAAATGCTGAAAACAGATAAAAAGCAGGAGCCTGTTTTTATGGCCGCAGGCCTTTGCGGTATCTGCCTCTACTACCTTTTGGAAAACATCGCCTTGACCTATACGCAAGCCTCCAACGTTAGCGTAATCGGCAGCACAGCGCCTTTCTTTACTGCGCTGCTGGCGCATTATTTTATGCATTCTGCCGGCAGCTTAAGCAAACAGTTCATCATCGGCTTTTTTATCGTGATGAGCGGTATCGCCTGCATCAGCTTCAACGGCGCAGCCATGCAGCTCAATCCCTTAGGTGATTTGCTGGCGATTTCCGCTGCCGTCGTGTGGGCGTTTTATGCCCTGCTGACGAAAAAAATCAGCAGCTACGGCTATCCTGTTATCCTCGCCACTCGCAGAACCTTTTTCTACGGCATTCTCTTTATGCTGCCGACGCTGGGCTTTCTGGATTTTGAGCTGAACCTGGCGCGCTTTGCCAATACTACCTATCTTTTCAATATCGTCTTTCTAGGACTGGGTGCTTCCGCACTCTGCTTCGTCACCTGGAACTTAGCAGTTAGGGAGTTGGGGGCAGTAAAGGCCAGCGTTTATATTTATATGGTTCCCGTCATCACCGTCATTACTTCGGCTATTGTCCTGCAGGAAAAAATCACCCTGCTGGTAGCACTCGGTACCATCCTGACAATGACCGGCCTGTTTATCTCAGAATACCGCCCGAAGAAAAAAATAAAGTAAGAAGGCAAACAAATACGCCCTAGGCATCAACAGCCTAAGGCGTATTTTTATTTATTCTGCATATAATAATTAATAAAGGTCTGCGCAACCTGCGACAGCTCTCTGCCCTTAACTATAGACAGCGTCATCTCCAGAAACAAGCGCTCATCCTTGATTTCCTTGCGGACCAAATTCGCCGGAAACAATTCTACAGCCGGTGCCGGTACAATTGCCACACCGGTATTTTTTTCTGCCCAGGCTATGGCCGAAAGCTTAGTAGTATTAATACTCATAACCTGCGGGAAAATGTGTGAATCCGAGCAAACAGAAAAAAACAGCTCAGAACAGCCACGCGACAGACATAACGGAATGTCCTCCAAATCATCCAGCAGGATATTAGGCTTATCATTTTTCAGATACGGGCTATCCTTATGAAAAAGCGCAACCAGACGCTCTTTACGGCTGAACAGCGTTTCAAAGCGTTTAGACTGCTTTAGGGGTGCATTGGCAATGCCTATTTCCGTTTTCCCCTCCAAAAGCTGCTTGGTTTGTTCGTCAATCGGCACCTCATACAGCTCATAATTAATATGCGGAAACTCTCTGTAAAAATCACTCAAAAAGTTTTTAATAAAGTTTATTGACATCGAAGGTGACAGACTGATGCGCAGCGTACCGCTAAAGCCTGCCTGACAGTCAACTATCTCCTTCAGAGCGCTGTTTTCTGCCGAGCAGATATACTTAGCCTTGTTATATAAAATACAGCCTGCATCCGTAAGCTCAATGCTGTGACCACCACGGCGCACATGCAGCAGCTGCGTACCAAAACGCTTCTGCAGCACCTTAAGCTGATTACTCAGCGCCGGCTGGGCAATTGCTATCTGCTTAGCTGCGGCAGAAATACTGCCGGCCTCAACTATGGCAATAAAATTGCGGTAATATTCTATGTCCATATATAGTTCTCCTTTACTTCTCTCTGCCTTTATTATACTATACAGCAATATTTCTGAGTACTTTTTTAGTTTTTAAAATTAAATTTTTCATAAAACCAATGACAGCATATGCAAAACGCATATAACTCCAATAGATTATTTTTATAAGTGATTAGGAATAAAAGCATAAGTTTTTCGTTTTTTCTAAAAACAGACAACTATATCTGTCTCTTATACACATCTGACGCTGCCGACGAAC
>ENA-OZED01000310-OZED01000310.1-human-gut-metagenome-genome-assembly--contig:-NODE-310-length-24446-cov-6.664343_pt1 | contig 24446 bp, 21 predicted proteins | sample MGYA00245066_ERZ653605 | MGnify/ENA primary metagenome ERZ653605 (study PRJEB26926, sample SAMN06165079) | human gut metagenome | biome: ENVO:00009003; feature: ENVO:2100002; material: ENVO:00002003...
CCCTAGAGTTCGTCGGCAGCGTCAGATGTGTATAAGAGACAGGGCGACGGCGCGGGCCCAGGCATTGCGCGTAATCCCAAGGTGCCTCCGCGCGTAGTCTCAACTGCAGCTCCGGTTTATCCGCAGGCGTTGCGTGATGCGGGCATCGGCGGGCGCGTTGTCGTGCGTGGCGTTGTAGGCATCGATGGGCGCGTAGAAAGCGCCGTAGTAGTGCGCTCTAGCGGTAACAGCACCTTGGACAACAACGCCATCAGCGCCTTTTACAAATGGCGCTTCAGTGCTGCCAAAAACGACGCCGGACAAAAAGTACGCTGCTACTTTGTCCAAGGTTTTCCGTTTGTAATAGAATATAAATAAAGAAACCCACAAGGAGAAAAACATGAGAAAAATAGCAATCTACGGTAAAGGTGGCATCGGCAAATCCACCACCACCTCCAATTTATCCGCAGCCCTCGCATTAAAAGGCTACAAAGTAATGCAAGTAGGCTGCGACCCCAAAAGCGACAGCACTAAAAACCTCATGGAAGGCAAACGCATCCCCACAGTATTAGAACAACTGAAAGCAAAAGGCGAAGCCTTGAAACTGGAAGACATCGTCTTTGAAGGCTTCGGCGGCGTTCTGTGCGTAGAAGCCGGCGGCCCCACCCCCGGCATCGGCTGTGCAGGCCGCGGCATCATCTCCGCCTTCGAAAAGCTGGCCGAGCTGGAAGCCTTTGAAACCTATAAGCCTGACATCGTTATCTACGACGTCTTAGGCGACGTAGTCTGCGGCGGCTTTGCCATGCCCATCCGCGGAGGCTACGCACGTGAGGTATTCATCGTATCCTCCGGCGAAATGATGGCCCTCTATGCGGCAAGCAACATCGCCCAGGCCATCAAAAACTTCGGCCGTCGCGGTTACGCACGCTTAAAGGGCATCATCCTCAACGCCAAAAACATTGAGAATGAGCAGGAGCTGGTAGCCAAGGCTGCCGCAGAAATTGGCACCGAGGTTGTGCAGTACGTACCGCGCAGCGGCGACATCCAAATCGCCGAAAATAAGGGTGGTACCGTCAGCGAATTTGTCAAGGACTCTCCGATGGTACAGGTATACAACGAATTAGCCGAGCGTGTGCTGGCTATGAGCGAAGACGAAGAAGAATAGGAGGCAGTACATGGGCTTAAAGGAAGATGCAATGTGGAAGATGGCCGAAAAAATGGGCATGCCCAAAAGCGCCATCGAAGCTATCAAGGCCAAGCGGAAAAACGGCGACAAGAGCGCTATGCCAGACATGGGCAAGATGATGAGCATGATGCAGGCCATGAAGGGTGACAAGAAGGACGAAATGCGCAAAATGGCTGAGAAAATGGGGATGCCACCGCAGGCTGCAGGCATGGACGGCAACGAAATCTTAGGCCGCCTGAACCGCCTGAGCAAGGTGCAGACAATCAAGGATGTGCCCCAGCTCACAACAGCGCTGTTCCCCGGCACCCACTGTCCGCTGATGGGCGCGGCGATGGTGGCAGGCGGTATCGATGATTGCCTGCTGGTAATTGTAGGCACGGACGAATGCAGCTATTACACCAAAAGCCTCACCATCAACGAGCGCTACGGCGGTATTGCGGGACGCTGCGTTTCCGTAGTGCTCGACAGCCATGACGTGACCTTCGGCAGCACCGAAAGCATGCACAAGGCCTTCAAAGAAATAGTGGCGGAATATCAGCCGAAATGCGTAATGCTCGTCACCACCTGCGTAATTGAGGTAATCGGTGACGATTACGATGCCATTGCCGCAGAGCTGACGAAGCAGTACAATATTCCGGTAATGGCAGTACACACCGAGCACTTTAAGTGCGAGGATCACTTCCCCGGCTTGGAGCGCGCTATTACTGCCTGCGCCGCAATGATGCAAAAGCAGGACTGCGACGGCAGCGTCAACGTTCTAGGCCAGCGCATGGGCAACTTTGCCGACACGGAGCTGCACGCATTTTTGCAGGCAGCAGGCGTCAAGCTGGGCGTACAGCTGCCCAGCGGCTGCACTGCCGAGAAAATCCGCCGTGCTCCCGCAGCAAAGGTGAACATCGTCGTGCATGATATCGCACTGCCGTTGGCACAGACTATGCAGGAGCAGTACGGCATTCCTTACGTTTACTTCAACCGCTTTGCCGCGCCGGAAAAAATTCTGCAGGCCTATCAGCATCTGTTTAATTATCTGGAGCTGCCGCTGCCTGCGGAGATTGGCGCTAAGTTTGAGGAATGCAAGGAAATGGAGCAGAAGGTGCTGCCTGAAGTAAAGGGCGTGCCCTATATCTACGGCAATACGCAGTATGACTGCTTTGAGCTCAACAGCTATCTGTGCAGCCTGGGGCTGGTGCCGCAGCTGATTCAGAGCAATAAGCTGAGCGAGGCTAATTTTGCCGATATCGAAAGCATTCTGGCGCAAACTGACCCTTACATCTGCAAGGCGGCAAATATCGCACCGCTGCAATACGTTTACGACGTACTGCATCCGTGGTTCTATATGGGCCATGAGTTCGGTGAACGCCTGCGCCGCAAGGGCATTGCCCTGCTGCACAGCGACCCGGCAGGCAAGATGCTGGGCTTTGAATGCAGCAGCTTCATGCTGCAGGCAGTGGCGAAGGCTGTAGCCGACGCAAAGAAATTCAGAGAGGAGGCCGGCCTGTGAGCTTAGTAAGATTTTTACCGACACCGTCGGATAGAATGGGAATTATCTGGAGCCTTTTGGCCGTACAGGGAGCCATCGTGCTGGAGTACGGCCCTGCCGGCACCACGCACTACAGCATGGGCTTATACGGAGGCTTGGGGTTGCGCTTTCAAAACCGCCTTTTCACCACGCATATGAGCGAGGATGATGTTGTCATGGGCAACGTAACACGCTTAGAGGAAGCAATTATCGAACTTGATAAAAGCTATGCGCCGAAGGTTATCTTCGTTGTTGCCTCCTCCGTAACTGCCGTCATCGGCACCGACATCAAGGGCGTGTGCCGTTATATGCAAAACGAGGTCAAGGCTAAGCTTGTGACCTTCGAGCAGGGCGGCTTCCGCGGTGATTACAGCGTCGGCCTGGCCGAAACCTACAAACTGCTCGTGCGCAATCTGCCAAAGAAGGATGTAGCGCAGGAGGCAGGCGTGTACAACATTATTGGTGCTTCTGCGTGGCGCTACCGCATGGCAAGTGACATCTGGGAGGTAAAGAGCCTGCTGGATGAAGCACTGGGACTGCGCTGTAATGCCTGCCTTTGCTGCGACACCAGCGTAGACGAGCTGCAGGCCATGGGCAAGGCACAGGTAAATATTGTGCTGGACAACGAAGGCCTTGCCGCTGCCAAATATCTTGAAGAAAAGTTCGGTACGCCATATGTTTATGCCGTTCCCTACGGCTACAGCGGCACCGTAAGCTTTTTGGAGCAGGTAGGCGCAGCGGTTGGTAAGGCTCCTGAGCCCATGGTGCTGATGCGCATCAAAATGAAGGAAAAGGGCATGTCCATGCTCAGTATGTTTGCCATGATGGGCGGCAGTAAGCCAAGCCAGGCCGCTGTTAAGGGAGATTATGACCTGGTGCAGGGTGTGGGCGCTTTCCTGAAGCAGGCTGGTATCAGCGTGACGCACAAAATGTGTGCGCACAGCCTGAAGGCCATTACCGGGCCTGCGGCAGATGTAGAAGCCTGCGCCGAAGAGAGCGAATGGCTGCAGAAAATCCGTGAGCTGCGCGACACGCTGCTTTTTGCGGATGACGTGGCGCTCACGCAGGCAGATGCAAGCAACACGAAGGTGCTCATCAGCGCGCCGTTTATGAATGGCGTAGTGGCAACACACCTGCCGTTTATGGGCGAAAAGGGTGCTGATTTCCTGCTGGAGCAAATCCAGGGTTATTATCAAAAGTAAAGTTTAAAGCAAAAGGAGGATACTACCATGAAACAAATTCCTGTAATTTTTTGGACCGGTACCGGTAACACACAAATGATGGCTGACGCTGTTGCGGAAGCAATCAACGCTGCCGGTGCGGAGGCTGTTGTAAAAAATGTCAGCGAAATCACTGCTGACGAGGCTGCAAGCTATGACGCTCTGGCACTGGGCTGCCCGGCAATGGGCGCAGAGGTGCTGGAGGAATGCGAATTCGAGCCATTCTTCACCGAGCTTGAAGGCAAGCTGGCAGGCAAAAAGGTAGCGCTCTTCGGCTCCTATGGCTGGGGCGGAACCTATATGCAGGATTGGGAAGCACGCGTTAAGGACGCGGGTGCGACACTTGTGGCTGACGGCGTACTGGCGCTGGGTGCTCCCGATGACGAAGCCGTGGCTAAGCTGGCGGAAGCAGGCAAGCTGCTTGCCGAATAAGGCTTAAGCAACACCAAAAACTGCCTTTCGATTTTAGGAAAGGCAGTTTTTTAGTGAAGCGCTTGTGTTATAGCAATTGGCAAATAGCTCGCTTTATGATATTATTTAAGAACACATCCTATTGACTTTATACCTGCTATATAGTGTAGACTGTATCATCATAAAAGAAAGTATATAACGTCGCGGCAGCGTTTTGGCAAAAGCTGCTGCCCGCGCTTTAGAATATATATATAAATAGAGGATAGGAAAGCTTTATGTTCAAAACATTTCTCAGCTATTATAAACCGTATAAGGGCATTTTGCTCTTTCTTGTGATAGGCTCGCTGCTGCGCGCACTGCTCGAGCTGTTCTTTCCCTATGTAGTGAAGCTGATGCTGGAACAGCAGCTGCCGCTTAAGAATCTGCCGCTGCTCCTTGAATGGTCGGCGGCACTGCTGGCCATGTATCTGGTAAACTTCGGCATGCATTTCAGCATCATCTACTGGGCGCAGTCCATGAGCTATTCCATGGAACGCGATATGCGCCGCGACTTGTTTCGCCATCTGCAGAAGTTGTCCTTCGGCTTTTACGATAAAAACAAAAGCGGCCAGCTGCTTTCGCGCCTCACCAGCGATTTGAGCGAAATTAACGGCTTCGCAGGCAATGCGCCGATTGATCTTATCGTCTGCGGGCTGACGATGCTTGGCACAATGGTTATTCTGATTTACATGAATCCTATGCTGGGCAGCCTTATTGCCTTCCTGCTTCTGGTGAAGGCAGTGCATACCGTTTTCGTCAACCTGCGCATGAAAAAGGCCTTCTTTGCCAATCGTGTGGCAATGGGCGAGGTAACGGGCAAGGCTGCGGAAAGCATTAACGGCGTGCGTCTGATCAAAGCCTTTGCGGGCGAGCGCAGCGATATGGCGCAGTTTATGGAAAAGGCGGATGCTTATCTGAAAGTATGCAAAAAATCCTTCAAAATAACATCCTATTTCGTCGGCAGTATGATTTTCTTCAGCAACTTTATCAATGTGGCGATATTAGTAGTGGGCGGCCTGCTGATAAATCAGGGGCTGATGAGCTTCGGCGAGCTGGTGGCCTTCTTCCTCTACGTGGGGCTGTTTATGAAGCCGCTGATGCAGCTTTTAGGCTTCATTCAGGTATATCAGCGCGGCATGGCAGGCTTCAAGCGTTTTTATGAGCTGCTGCAGGAAAAGCCCGAGATTATTGATGCACCGGATGCTAAAATCTGCCCGCCCTGTAAAGGGAACATCACCTTTGATAACGTCAGCTTTGCCTATGCGGACGGCAGACCTGTTATCCGCAATCTTTCCCTGAATGTGGCAGCAGGTGAAACCGTGGCCTTTGTGGGCGCTACGGGAGCAGGCAAAACAACCATTGCTAGCCTGTTGCTGCGCTTTTACGAGCCGCAGAGCGGCAGAATTCTGCTGGACGGCTGCGATATCCGTGAATTTACGCAGGAATCGCTGCGCAGGCAAATCGGCCTGGTGCAGCAGGATGTCTTTCTCTTTGGCGACAGCGTGCGCTACAACATAGCCTACGCCAAACCGGATGCGACAGCGGACGAGGTGCAGGCGGCAGCGAAGGCAGCGGCGGCCGATGAGTTCATTCAAAAGCTGCCTGCGGGCTATGACACCGAGGTGGGTGAGCGCGGCGTGAAGCTGAGCGGCGGCCAGAAACAGCGTTTGGCGATTGCACGCGTCTTCCTCAAAAATCCTCCGGTAGTAGTGCTGGATGAGGCTACAAGCGCGCTCGACAATATTACTGAGCAGCAGATACAAAAGGAGCTCGACGAGCTGGCGGTAGGACGCACCACGCTGATTATTGCGCACCGTCTTTCCACTATCCGTCATGCGGACAAGATAGTGGTGCTTGACGAGGGCGCTGTTGCGGAGTGCGGCAGCCATGAGGAGCTGCTGGCGCTCAAGGGGCATTATTATAATTTGTATCAGAAGGGGTAAAGCAGCATCTTGCGGATGCAAAGATAATACAATAAAATGGTGCACACTATTAAAGCGTGCACTGAGAATGCAGAAAACCCATGTCTTGCCGATTTCGGCGGGACATGGGTTTTTGAGTTTTGGTTTAATTTTTTATTTTTGTATTAGGCTTGCTTTACGTGCTTAAGACTCTTACTTCAGCTTTTCCACATCAGCGAGAGATAAATTTGTAAGCTCAGCGATAACCTCGGGAGAATAGCAGCCCTTAGCCAGCATACGCTTAGCAGTAGCGAGTTTCTCTTTAGCTTCGCCTTTTGCAATACCTTCACGCCTTTCATCTAACAAACGTGCTTCCATAAGCATAAATTCTCGCCTCACTTTCGTATCAAGTTTGCTCAGCTTGCAACGCTTCGACTTGCTCAATCGGGAGAGAAGTAGCCTTGGCGATATCCTGCACAGAAAGGCCCATGCTGAAAAGACGTTTAGCAGTAGCGAGTTTCTCTTTAGCAAGACCGATGGCTTCACCTTCAACAAGACCGATTTCCTTGCCTTTGGCAATACCCACAGCTTCGCCTTCACGTCTTTCATCTAACAAACGCGCTTCCATAAGCATAAATTCCCGCCTCACTTTCGTATCTAATTTGAGATAGCTGATTTCATCGTCAATCTGTTTAGTGAAATCAGTAGTTACAATGTGGTTGTTTACATAATCATAAAAGCTCTTGATGTCTTTAGAAATATCGCCATGCGTACCTTTTGTGTTTAAAATCATGGTTGTCGCTTCATCAGGAAGCTCTAACTCCAGATTTTCCAGACAACATTTTTTAAAGGTATAGACATAATTACCCTGTTCAAAGAAATCAAAAACGCAGATAAAAATGATAAATGTCGGTGGCAGCAGGTCATACGGCTGTCCCTTCTGCAGCAAATCAATATCAAGCAGCGCCTGATAATAGCGTGAGCGCTTGGGCAGGACGTAGGTATCCGTATCGGGATTTTTATTATTTTTCACCTGCATCTCCAAATTATAATGCGTGTTTTTATCATCCGCTACGATGATATCAAGGCGGATACCGCGACTGGTGTACTCAGGCTCAAGCGTCTTTTCTGCCTCCAGGTACTTGATGTCCGCAATCTCAATCTGTAGCAGCTCCTCCAGCAGATGCTTACAGATGCGTTTGCGTGACATAACCTTTTTGAAGATGAAGTCGCTTTGGATCGTCAGGTTTGCAAATTTTGTTGCCAGGTCTTGCATGGTTTTTCTCCTTTCATTTTAACACAGATGCAATAAAAAATACATAAGCAGCGCAAAAACAAAAAAGAGCAGTACCCTGGCGATTAAAAAATCGTCAGTTCGTACTACTCTTAGAATGTACCAGATAAAAATAAATGGCCTTGCTTAAGCTTCTGCAGAAAAAGTGCATCTGCAGGATATACTGCTTATTTAATTGTCCGCAGGTAAATGAGCCGGAGGCTTATGCTTACTTGCGGTTTTGAAGAACTTAGTTTAAGTTTACTTGAAATACAGGGGAATGTCAAGGGAAGAGTGGCGGTAAACATTATACTTACTATAATCAGCTTATAATACGGGTACTTCTATTTTAGAAATGAAGTTGTCATGCGAATCGGTTGACCAGTAATTTCTTAATGTTTTGATATAAATAATGTTATTTGTTTTTAAATTCAGTGCTTTGCAAAAATTAGTTAAAAGTGGTTTGGCCGTATTAACTGCATCGGCAAAATTGGTGTTGACGCAGATTTGCAGATACAGGCCATAAGGCTTGACATAATTGTGATTAATTTTATTAGTCTTGCAGAATACTTTGTAGGATTCTGGTGAAAAATCGGCAATTGTGTCATTAAAAATAAAACCGCTGAGGTTGTATTCTTTGAGTCCGTTCTTATCGACTGCTGAATTCAGAAGAGTGGCAGCAGCTAAAAAACGTTCCTTTTGCGGTAACGAAAGCGGGATTTGCTCACTTACCAAAAAATATTCCTCTTCTCTATAGGACAAGGTAATTTCGTTCAGTTTGCAATCATTGTAGATGTTTATAGTATTTATTTTAGATTTTATATTATCACATAATTTTGTAGTGAGCTCTATTTGCTTTGTCAATTTATGTAATTGCTTATTGAGCAGAGAAAGCGTATCTTCAGGGGTGCGATGATCCAGAAAATTTTTTATATCATTAAGGTTAAAGCCCATTATTTTTAAATCCAGTATTATTCCCAAGATGAAAAACTGCTTTAGCGAATACATGCGATAACCATTCGAATCTACATAATCAGGTTTAAACAAATCTTTTTTGTCATAGAAAATTAGGGTTTGCTTGGATATGTTATATAATTGCGCCAAGTCGCTGGCATAAAAGAAATTGCGCTTATCTATCATTTGAAATTCTCTCCTATTGACATTATAGTTACTATATGGAGTATACTGTATCATCATAACATAAACAACATAATAATGCTAGAGTATAAGCATTAGGTGAGTGTATGAGTGTTTGATGAAGTTGTTAGGAGGTATTGTATTTTTATGTTGAAAATGAACAGAAAAAAAGTTGCCGCTTTATTCATGATTTTTGGAATTTTGCCTCAAAGCGTAAGCTTTGCAGAAGAAAAGCTGGATCAATATAATTTGGACGAAATTGTTGTAACAGCTTCTCAGGAGAAAATTAAGCAGGAGATGAATACTCCCGCTACTACTGAAATTTTCACTGCGGAGGATATTAAAAACTACAACGGCAGCAACGTACAGGAAGTACTGGAATATGCAGCGGGCGCAATTGCCGCTCAACCTACCGGTGTTGGCTCTACGTTTGGTATGAGAGGTCTGACCGGTGCAAGCCGTAACCCGACTATTCTGGTTGACGGTGTTCCTTTAAATATGCAGGGCTTCGGTAACCTGGACGCTATTCCCGTTAATGCTGTTGAAAGAATCGAAATCATCCGCGGTACCGGCGCAGTTCTTTACGGCACCGATACCTTGACCGGTGTTATCAATATTGTTACCAAGCAGACTCCGCAAATTTCCGCAAGTGCAGGCTACGGCAGCAGAGGCAAGCGTCTGGCTACATTGAATGTAAGCGAAGATAAATTCGGTATGGCATATACACATGACAGAATTGCGGAACGCAACTGGTACACTGCTAAGAAAACATCTCAAGGCAAGTGGATGGAGAAAAACAGTGTTATGTTAAAATATAAGCCTAATGATAACTTATCTATGAGATATATGCTAACTGATAATCAGAATAATTACGATAAGTTTAAAGCCTTAAAGAAGACCGGCTCTAATGAAACAAATATTTTATTCCATGACCTGAATGTAGCATATAATAATAAAGGTTTGGATGTTACCGTCTTCGGTCAGAAACGTAAATACAAAAATGATGCTTATAACGCAGCTTATGAGCTGATGCCCAAGAGTTCCCTGCGCAGAACTAGCTGGAACTATGGTGTAGACGCTAAATATAATTTCGATATCGGCAAGTTTAACATTACTACCGGTGCAGAAATGGCTTTGGAAGCAGATTCTCATGGCAACGTTAAGGGCACCTCCTTCGGTCTGGATATGATTAAACGTCACAGAAAGGCTGTATATATTCAGGCAGTTGACAATATGACCGATAAAACAACCTTATCCTTCGGCGGCCGTGAAGTAATGTATGACGACATGAAGAATGAATTCCTGCCGTCCTTACAATTACTGCACAAGCTTAACAATAAGGATACCGTATTCCTGAACGTCAACAAATCCTTCCGTATGCCTACCATCGGTGACCAATATTCCGACAGCGATTCTATGATTTTTAATGATGAACTTGGCCCCGAAACCGGCTGGAACTATGAAATCGGCTGGAAGAAGCTGTTGTCTCCGCGTGAATTCTTAAAGGTTTCTTTGTACCATCTGGATATCAGCAACAGAATCTTTACGCAGAAAATCGACGATGACCATAGCATGGTTGTCAATGCCAATAAATTCAAAAACACCGGCTTAGAGGTTTCCTATGAAGGCGTTTTGAGCGACCACTGGAGCTTCAAGACCTCTGTTGCATATTCCGATCCTAAGCAGATTGATAAACCGGGTGCCGATTTCAGAAACTGCGATGATAAGCTGCTGATTAACAGCGTTTTAGGCTATAAAAACGGCAAGCTGGCAACCAATTTGTTACATCAATATGCTGCTATGCGTTATCTGTCTTACGCACCGTATTCCGGCAATGGCATCAAGCAATATCTGAGCTTTAATGCTACCTATCAGTTCGATAAAGAAAACAGCGTGAAATTTGCTGTCAACAACATTCTGAACAGAACCGAAGAGATGGCTGCTTCCAGAGGCTGTCTGCTGCCGTACCGTGACTGGTTCATTACTTATGAAAGAACATTTTAATAAAATGCTTTGAAGGTGAACAATGAAAAAGCTGTTTCTGGTAATAATGGCATTGTCCTTATTGTTAGTCACCGGTTGTGGCAAAGAGTCCTTGTCCTCGCAGGAGCAGGGCAGCGGTTATACTGTTGTTGATGCCAGAGGCAAAAAGATAACCTTTGCATCAGCACCTAAAAGAATAGTTTGCTTAAATTACAGCGCTACAGATATTTTGACGGACCTTATACCGACAGAACGGATAATTGCTACGGATATGTGGGCAAGGGAAGAGGATTTGTCGAACTGCTACGAAAAGCTGAAGGGCATACCTGTATGCGAAAATAATCCTGAGCAGATTATGAAATTTAAACCGGATCTTGTTATTCTGACTGAAGGCAGAGCTAATGAGCTGGCAGATACTCTTGACAGTGTGGGCGTCAAGACCTGTGTATTGCGTCAGCCCAAGACTATACAGGAAATTCCGGATTACATTAAAATTGTGGGTGAGGTAGCAGATACTAAGGCTGCTGCCGACAGCCTGGCAGAAAAGGTTGCCGCATATCTTAAGGCTTCTGCCGGTGGACAGAAAATCGAAAGTGTTCTGCTGATTCATCCTAATGGCGGTATCGGTCAAAAGGGCTCGATGCCTGCCAGCATCTGTGAAGCATGTAATATTGAAAATCTGGCTGCAAAATATGATTTCCCGCAGTCCTCTTATCTCAGCAAGGAACAGATTATTGCTATGAATCCCAAAAGACTAATAGTATTGGATTGGTCCTTTGGCGGACAACATAAAAATGCCGAGATACGCAAGGAAGAAATTTTGAATGATCCCAGCTATCAGACTGTTTCTGCTGTGCAGAACGGGAAGGTTGTTATTGTACCGATGAAATATATGCATTGCTCCAATCAGTATGTGATGAAGAATCTGGAAGAATTAAAACGTATTATGCGCACTACCCTATAATATAAAAACAAGCAGTGAACTAAGAAAAATAGTTCCTGCTTGTTTTTTAGAATATGGAAATATATGGTATGGGGAAAGTTTATGTTCAAAACATTTCCCAACTATTACAAAACATAAAAGGAGAAGGTTATGAGAAAAATTGCAATTTACGGTAAGGGCGGTACCGGCGAATCCACCACCACCCCCAATTTATCGGCAGCGCTGGCTTTAAAGGGCTACAAGGTTATGCAGGTTGGCTGCGACCCAAAAAGCGACAGCACCAAAAACCTCATGGAAGGCAAACGCATTCCGACAGTATTGGAGCAATTAAAGGAAAAGGGCGAGTCCTTGAAACTGGAAGATATTGTTTTTGAAGGCTTCGGCGGCGTACTGTGCGTAGAGGCCGGCGGACCTACTCCGGGCATCGGCTGCGCAGGCCGCGGTATTATTTCTGCCTTTGAAAAGCTGGCAGAGCTGGAGGCCTTTGAAACCTATAAGCCTGACATCGTTATCTATGACGTATTGGGTGACGTAGTCTGCGGCGGCTTTGCTATGCCGATTCGCGGCGGCTACGCACGCGAGGTATTCATCGTATCCTCCGGCGAAATGATGGCTTTGTATGCGGCGAATAATATTGCCCAGGCAATCAAAAACTTTGGCCGTCGCGGTTATGCACGCTTGAAGGGCATTATACTTAACGCCAAGAATATCGAAAACGAGCAGGAGCTTGTAGCAAAGGCTGCCGCAGAAATCGGTACCGAGGTTGTGCAGTACGTTCCGCGCAGCGGGGATATCCAGATTGCCGAAAATCAGGGAGGTACCGTCAGCGAATGCGTGAAGGACTCCCCAATGGTACAGGTATATAATGAGCTGGCCGAGCGTGTTCTGGAGCTCAGCGTGGACGAAGAGGAATAGGAGAAAAAGATGGATTTACAAGAAAAGGCAAGGCGCAAGCTGCAGGAAAAACTGAGCGGGCCGCAGCAGGCTGTAGGAATGGACGGCAACGAGCTTTTAGGCCGTCTGAACCGGTTGAGCAGAGTGCAGACAATAAAGGATATTCCGCAGCTGACAACAGCGCTTTTTCCCGGTACCCACTGCCCTCTGATGGGCGCTGCTATGATTGCAGGCGGCATCAAGGACTGCCTGCTGGTTATCGTAGGTACGGACGAATGCAGCTATTATACCAAGAGCCTGACTCTCAGCGAGCGCTACGGCGGTATTAACGGACGCTGTGTTTCTGTAGTGTTGAACAGCCATGATGTTACATTCGGCAGTGCGGAAAGCATGTATAAGGCGTTTAAGGAGATTGTGGCAGAATACCGGCCTAAGTGCGTTATGCTTGTGACTACCTGCGTCATTGAGGTCATCGGTGATGATTATGATGCGATTGCCGAGGAGCTGACAAAGCAGTACAGCATTCCTGTGATGGCGGTGCATACCGAGCACTTTAAATGTGAGGATCATTTCCCCGGCTTCGAACGTGCGATTACAGCCTGCCAAAGCATTATGCAGCCACAGGAGTGCGATGGCAGCGTGAATGTTTTGGGACAGCGCTTCGGTGATTTTGCAGATACGGAGCTGTATGCGCTGCTGACAAAGTCCGGTGTGAAAATAGGTGTACAGTTGCCAAGCGGTTGCACAAGTGACGACATCCGTCGCGCTCCGGCGGCAAAGATCAATATTGTTGTCAATGATATTGCTCTGCCGTTGGCGCAGGCTATGCAGGAGCAGTATAACATTCATTATGTTTACTTCAACCGCTTTGCCGCACCGGAAAAGATTCTGCAGGCCTATCAGCATCTGTTTGCTTATCTGGAGCTGCCGCTGCCTGCGGAGGTCAATGCAAAATTCGACGAATGCAAGGCGTTGGAACAGGAAACAATGCCTGTTGTGCAGGGGGTGCCGTATATTTTCGGCAATACGCAGTACGACTGCTTTGAGCTTAACAACTATCTGTGCCGTTTAGGCCTTGTGCCGCAGCTGATTCAGAGCAATAAGCTGCGCCAAGAGCATTTTGAGGATATCAAAGGCATTCTGGCGACTACCGACCCGTATGTCTGCAAGGCGGCTAATATAGCACCGCTGCAATATGTTTATGATGTACTGCATCCGTGGATTTACATAGGACATGAATTTGGTGAACGTTTGCGCCGCAAGGGAATTGCGCAGATGCACAGCGACCCGGCAGGAAAAATGCTGGGCTTTGAATGCAACACCTTCCTGCTGAAAATTTTGCAGCAGGCTGTGGCTGATGCCAAAGTATTCAGAAAGGAGGCTGGCCTGTGAGTTTAGTAAGATTTTTACCGACACCGTCGGACAGAATGGGAATTATCTGGAGCCTTTTGGCCGTACAGGGAGCCATCGTGCTGGAATACGGCCCTGCGGGTACTACGCATTACAGCATGGGCTTATACGGCGGCTTGGGCCTGCACTTTCAAAACCGCATGTTCACTACGCATATGAGCGAGGATGATGTTGTAATGGGTGACGTAACACGCCTGGAGGATGCCATCGTTGAATTGGATAAAAGCTATGCGCCGAAGGTTATCTTCGTCGTAGCCTCTTCCGTGACTGCTGTCATCGGAACTGACATCAAGGGCGTGTGCCGCTATATGCAAAATGAGGTCAAGGCCAAGCTAGTAGCCTTTGAACAGGGAGGCTTCCGCGGTGATTACAGTATCGGCTTGGCAGAAACATATAAGCTGCTCGTGCGCAATCTGCCAAAGAAGGATGTAGCGCAGGAGGCGGGCGTGTACAACATCATCGGCGCCTCTGCGTGGCGCTACCGCATGGCGAGCGATATTTGGGAAGTGAAAAGCCTGCTGGATGAAGCGTTGGGACTGAGCTGCAATGCCTGCCTTTGCTACGACACGAGTGTGGAGGAGCTGGAGAATATGGGCCTGGCACAGGTGAATATTGTGCTGGGCAACGAAGGCCTTGCGGCTGCCAAATATCTGCAGGAAAAATTCGGCACGCCGTATGTTTACGCTGTTCCCTACGGTTACAACGGTACGCTGAGCTTTTTGGCGCAGGTTGGAGAAGCGGTAGGCAGGGAGCCTGATTCTATGGTACTGCTACGCCTGCAAACAAAGGAAAAGAGCCTTTCCAGACTCAGTCTTTTCGCCATGATGGGCAACAACAAGCCGAGAATGGCTGTAGTCAAGGGCGATTATGATATGGTGCAGGGCGTGAGTGCCTTCCTGGAGCAGGGAGGGATTACGGTGCTGCACAAAATGTGCGCGCACAACCTGAAGGCGATTGCCGAGCCGGCGGCAGATGTGGAAGGCTACGCTGAAGAGAGCGATTGGCTGCAGGTAATTCGTGGACTGCAGGATACACTTATTTTGGCAGATGATGTGGCACTGTTGCAGGCTGATGCAGATAATATGAAGGTGCTTATCAGCGCACCATTTATGAACAGCGCTGTGGCTACGCACATGCCGTTTATGGGCGAAAAGGGAGCTGACTTCCTGCTGGAGCAGATGCAGGCATACTGCAGAAGATAATAAAATAGCGCACGCGCTTAAAGCATGCACTGAGAACACAGAAAACCCATGTCTTGCCGATTTCGGCGGGACATGGGTTTTAGTAATTTCTTATAAACCAATCTCAGCTCTATTCAGCTTTCACCTTAAATACAATCGCATACAGCACCGGCAGCACCACCAGCGTCAGCAGCGTTGCACCGGTCAGGCCGCAGGCAATAGCTACAGCCATCGCATTCCAGAACTGGCTGGCGAACATAGGAATCAATCCAAGTACCGTAGTGAAGGCTGCCAGCATAATAGGACGGAAACGCACAATCGCCGATTCCGTAATTGCCTTGGCAGGCTCCATTCCGGCATCAAGGTGCTGCTGAATCTGGTCAACCAGCACCATACTGTTACGGATAATCGTACCGGTGAGCGCCAGAATACCTAGCTCCGCCATAAAGCCCAAAGCGGAATTGAACAGCAGCAGGCCGAAGATAACGCCGATTATACCCATCGGCGCCGTCAGCATAATAACCAGCAGCTTGCGGATATCCTGCATCTGCAGCATAATCAGAACAACAATCAGCAGCAGCATCAGCGGTATAGGCTTCATCAGATAATTCAATGTATCGTTGCTGTCCTCCAGCGAACCGCCGACTTCGATGCTCATGCCGGCAGGCAGCTCCTTGCGCAACGGCTCCAGCTCCTTATACACCTGCTTGGTAACATCGTTGCCGGTAACGCCGTCGACAATACCGCCGTTGACGGTAATCGTAGGACGCAGGTTGCGGCGCCAGATGATATTGTCCTCGCTGGTGTAGTCAAGATGCGCAATTTGCGACAGCGGCACAGCGCCCTTGCTCGTAGGAATGGAAATAGTTTCCAGCTGTGAAATATCTGCACGCTGGTCAGGCTGCAGGCGGAAAACGATACCAATCTGCTGGTCGCCCTCCAGATAGGTTGCCACGGTATAACCGGATACCTGGGCTTGCAGAGCGTTGGCCACAGTCTGACGTGTGAGCCCCATTTGCAGCAGCTTGTCATTGTCGACCTTCAGCTTAACGGCGTTGGTCTGCTCCAGCCAGTCAAGACGTGTCATGTTGACATAGGGATTAGCGGCCATCACCTTGCGCACCTTCTGCGCATATTCCTTAACCTGCGCGTCGTTGTTGCCGCTGACGCGGATCATAACAGGATAGGGAGCAGGCGGACCGAGCGGAATCGAGCGGGAGTAGACGATAGCCTCCGGCAAATGCTCGGCAGCAAGCTTGCTGATGCGCTTCTCCAGTTTTTTGCGGTCCTCAACGCTCTTGGCTACAACAACGAGCTGTGCATAGTTATCACGCGGCTGTACCGGGTCTATTACCAGCACAAAACGCGGTGCACTTTCGCCTACGTAGGTGGAAACATGGTCTAATTCTTTATCATCCTTAATCAGATTCGTCAGCTTGCGTGCTGCGGCATCTGTAGTTTTAATCGAACTGCCCTCAGGCATATTAAGCTCTACCAACAGCTCCGGACGTACGGAGGCAGGGAAAAATTCCTGGCTGACGAAGCGCAGCATGAACATGGAAAGTCCCAGCATCGCCAGAGTAATGCCGATAACCGTAATTCGGTGTCCCAATGCCCAGTGCAGCAGCTTGCGGAAGGCGCGGTAGAAGCTGTTGTCATAAGATTCCTGCTTGATAACGGTAGGACGTATCCATTCATAGCCCAATACCGGGGCCAATGTTGCGGAAACAAGCCAGGACAGCATCAGTGTTACGGTCATAACCGGGAAGAGGCTGTAGGCAAATTCCGAAGCGCTGGCCTTGGAGAAGGCAATAGGCATAAAGCCGAGGCAGGTGATGGTGGTGCCGGTCAAAAGCGGCCAGGCGCAGGTTTTGAAGGCGTAGGAGGCTGCTTCCTTACGCGGCATGCCTTCGGACATTTTTACTTCCATCAGCTCAACGACGACTATGGCGTCATCGACGAGCATACCCAGGGAAACAACCAGTGCGCCCAGGGATACCTTATGCAAATCAATGCCCAAAGCAAACATGGCGCAGAAGGAGCCTAGCAAAATCAGCGGGATGCAACAGGAAATTACGTAACCGCTGCGGCGTCCGAGTGTCATCAGGCTGACTACCAGCACGATGATAATTGCCTCGTAAAGGCTTTCGGAGAATTCGCTGATGGATTTTTTTACTACCTCAGGCTGGTTGGCAACCTGATTAAGCTCCAGTCCGAGCGGCAGCTCCTTTTGGATGCGGGCGATTTCCTTGGCCAGATTTTCGCCAAGCTTGATGTTATCGCCACCGTCCTCCATAGAAAGAGCAATGCCGACTGCGGGCTTGCCGTTGTAGTACATCATTGTTTCCGGCGGGTCTGCATAACCGCGGGTGATGGTTGCGATATCACCCAGGCGGAAGACACGGCCGTTGGCATTGATGGGGATGGTAGCAATATTTTCTACGCTGTCGGGACTGCCGGTAATGCGCAGGTAGGAGTTGGCTGTGTCGGCTTCAATCATACCGCTGGCATTGACAGAGGTCTGTTCCTTGATGGTGTTGGCAATGCTGTTGATATCCAGTCCCAGCTGTGATAGCTTGGCGGTTTGCATCTGCACGAAGATTTTCTCCGGCTGCACGCCCACCAGCTCAACCTTTTTGACATCAGGCACGCTGAAGAAGTCGAGCTTAATTTTTTCGGCGTATTTACGCATATCCTCATAGGTGAAGCCGTCACCGGTAATTGCGTAGATATTGCCGTAAACATCATCAAAACGGTCGTTATAAAACGGACCTACGGTACCCGACGGCAAGTCCTTCTTGCCGTCATTGACGATGTTGCGCAGCTCTAGCCAGCGTTGGCGTACCGTGTTGCCGGCAACCTCATCCTTGAGCGCTACGGTAATAACGCAGACGCCGGGACGCGAATAGCTGGTGATTTTTTTAACCTGCGGCAGACTTTGAATCTGCTTTTCCAGCGTATTGGTCAGATGCATCTCAACATCCTTGGCGCTGGCGCCGGGCCAGGCTGCGGATACTACCATCTGCTTGACGGCAAAGCTGGGGTCCTCGCTGCGTCCGAGCGATTTAAAGGAAAACATACCCATAATCAGCACAAGCACAGCGAAGAAGTAAACTAACTGGCGATGGTTAATAGCCCATTCTGCCCAGTTCGCATGATGCTTTTCGTTGTTTGACATCAGATATCACCGCCTTTGGTCAGACGCACCTGTTGGTTATCGACAAGCTTGCTGAGGCCGGCGGTTATCAGAATATCACCCTTGTTTAAGCCGCCTGCCAGACGCACATTGTTGCCTACATAGCCGGCAACCTTAACGTCCTGCAGCACAGCGCGGTTATTGCGCACCAGCCAGACCTGAGTCTTGCCATTTACCTGATACAGTGCTGTTGCCGGGATAACCAGCTCGTCCGCTGCTGCCGCAGCGTCCTTAAAGCTTACCTTGGCAGTCATGCCGAGCTTGGCTTCTGCAGGCAGCTGCGGCACAGCAACGCGCACCTTATAGGTACGTGTAATGCTGTCGGCAATAGGCGATATTTCGCGGACAGTGCCCTTCGCCGTAACATCGGGAAGCGCCCAAAAGCTGATTTCCGCCTGCTGGCCTACGCTCAGCTTGACGTTTTCCGGCACGTTTATCTGGATTTCACGCTCACCGCTGCGCACGATGGTGACCATCGGCGTACCGGCTGCCGTTACCTGGCCTGCTTCGCCGGTGATGGCTGCCACAACGCCGTCGGCATCACTCGTCAGCTGCGTGTAGCTCAGCTGGTTGCCGCTGGCGTTGGCGTTGGCCTGTGCCTGGCGCAGCGCAGCATTGGCTGCCTCCAGCTGGGTGTTGTACTGGTCGCGCGTTGCTTCGCTCACAGCACCGCCGGCATACAGCTTGTTAAAGCGCGCCGCATTGTCAGCTGCCAGCTTTTGGTTGGCAACTGCGGATGCCAGCTGTGCATTAGCGGCCTCCACGCTTTGGTTTACATCCTTCGGGTCAATCGTCATCAGAATCTGGCCGGCATGTACCCGGTCGCCTACGTTGACAAGACGGGAAGCGATTCTGCCGGCAGTCTGAAAGGCCAGCTGGCTTTCGTAGCGCCCGCGCACCTCACCAGGATAAACAGCAGAGGAATCGACAATGCTTTCGCCTATCGTCATTGTCCGGACGATGGGGATGTAGTTTGCCTCCTGCGGCTTATGTGTAATACTGCTGTAAAGCTGCCAGCCTGCGGCTGCCAGTACGACAACGGCAGCTCCGGCAACAAGTTTCTTTTTATCAGGAAGTTTGGGAAGTTTTTCCATAATAGACTGCATGATTTAACAGCTCCCTTGCAGAATAATTTTATTGTTGTAAAATTTTTAATCGTTCAATTAAATTATAGGTTCTAAAGAAGATAGCGTCAAGCAACAAAGTTGTAAACAAAAATAAAGCTGCTTTGAAGCAGCTTTATTTAAGGAATATATTTACTTTTTACTAAGTGACGCAAGGTAGGTGTTGAGTGCCTGCAGCAGGTAATCAAGCTCAGCGCCGTTTTGGAAATTGCCTAGCTCGCAGATATGGCTATGCATCAAAAAGAAGAACATGATAATACCTTCCAGTGTGAAGGCAACGTGGGTTGCTTTGATATCCGCAACGATTTCGCCGCAGGCAATCGCTTCCTCAACCAGCTCGGTCATGAACTGATGGATGCGGTACAGCTTGCTGCGCACGTAGTTTTCAAACATGGGCTGCGGAGTCAGTAGCTCGCGGTAAATCAGGTGAATGTTATAGGGGTTCTGCTGCTGCATTTCGGCAATGCCGTCTACATAGGTACGCAGCTTGGTAAGCGGTGAACCTGGCTGCTGGCGGATTTTGTCCTGCAGCTTCAGAAATTTTTCGGCCTCGGTATATAAAACCTCCTGATATAAATTCTTTTTGCCGCCGAAATAATAGGAAATCAACGCACTGTTGACGCCACTGGCAACAGAAATCTGCTTGATGGACACGGCAGCGAAGCTGTCCATGGCAAACAGCTTGGTTGCGGCCTCAAGAATTTTATCAGCAGAGTTGAGATTAGGACTTTCATCTATCATATAACGTAATACCTCGTTGGAATAAATAATGTATGAATATATTATACACGATTTGGGCGCAGATGTAAGCTGATTTTGTTAAAAAAGTGATATTATGAAAATATCTTGTTAAATATGAAAATTTTGTTCGTTAATATGTTGGCTATGTACTGCATTTCTGCTATAATAAAAAAATAACGGAGGTCAGCATAGAAAAATGAGTACATTAGCTATAGCTTTGATGATTGTCATAGCCCTGCTGCTGGCAGGTGTGATAATATTATTGATACAGGGACGCCCAAAGGCGGACATGACGGCGCAGCGGCTGGAGCTTTTGGAGCGCAGGCTTGCGGAAAGCATGTATGACCTGCGTGGCGAGCAGAGCACACTGGCGCGGGCGGCACGCTTGGAAAACCAGGCGGCGAGCGACAGGCTGAGCGAGCAGATTGATAAGCGTGTGGCGCGTCTGGCGGATATGACGGACCAGAATTTGGAGCGTATACGCATGACTGTGGACGAGCGCCTTAATCAATCGCTGGAACAGAAGTTTGCGCAGGTCAACAAATGCCTTGGCGAGGTGCACCAGTCCTTGGGACAGATGCAGAGCCTTTCCTGCGGCGTGGATGAGCTGCGGCGCGTTCTTTCGAACGTCAAGGTGCGCGGTACCTGGGGCGAAATGCAGCTTGGCAATATCCTCAAGGATATTCTTGACCGTGCCAGATATGTGGAAAATGCGGAGGTGCGTCCGCACAGCGGCCTGCGTGTGGAATATGCCTTGCGTTTGCCGGGGCAGCGGGAGCAGGAGGTGCTGCTGCCGATTGATGCCAAATTTCCGCTGGAGGATTACCAGCGCCTGCAGCAGGCACGTGAGGCCGGTGATACGCAGGCGGCGGATGCGGCGGCGAAGCAGCTGGAGCGACGCTTGAAGAGCGAAGCGAAGGATATCTGCGAAAAATATATCTGCCCGCCGTATTCGACGGATTTTGCCGTAATGTATCTGCCGAGTGAGGGCCTGTTTGCGGAGGCTTTGGCCTTGCCGGGACTGGCAGAGGAGCTGCAGCTGAAATTCAGAGTGTGCGTAGCGGGGCCGACGACGCTGGCGGCGTTGGTGAACAGCCTGCAGCTGGGCTTCCGCACGTTGGCGGTGCAGCAGCGTACTACCGAAGTCTGGCAGCTGCTGAACAAGGTTAAGCAGGAGCTTGCCGGCTTGGAAACAGCTCTTGATAAAACAGCCAAAAAGCTGGAGGAGGGGCAAAACGCTCTGCATACCACCAAGCGCTATACAGCACGTTTGCAGAAGCAGCTGGATGCTGTACAGTTGTTAGATGAGGAAGATAAGCATGACAAAGAATAATGAGCCTCATCCCTATAAAAAGCCGCCGCTGTGGGTACAGATATTATTATGGGCCTACGGCTTTATGTGGCTGAATATGATTTTTGTTACGGGCTTAAACAGCCTGTATCTCGGTTATATAGATTATGACAGCGGCAGCATTGCCTTCGCTATGACCTGTGGCTTTTGGCTGATTTTCAAATATTTGCCGCGCTTGCTTTAAGAGGGGGAATCTAAAATGGAGCAATGGGATATTTATGACAGTGAACGCCGTCTTACCGGACGGACAATGAAAAAGAACGACTGGATACTGCAGGACGGCGAATATCATCTGACGGTGCTTGGCGTTGTGCGCAACACCGACGGACGCTTTCTGATTACCAGACGCGTGCTGACGAAGGCCTGGGCTGCCGGCTGGTGGGAGGTTCCCGGCGGTGCGGTGCAGGCGGGTGAAAGCTCACGCGAGGCTGTGAACCGCGAGGTGTGGGAGGAAACAGGTCTTGATGTTTCAGCCTGCGCAGGCGGACCGGCGCTGACCTATCACCGCGAAAATCCTGGCGAGGGTGATAATTATTTTGTCGACTGCTATCTTTTTACGCTGCCCTTTGCACCGGAGCAGGTGAAAATCCGCCCTAATGAGGCACTGGAATACAAGCTGGCGACCTTGGAGGAGATTCAGGAGCTGGCGCAACAGGGAATCTTTTTGCATTATGACAGTATTAAGGATGTTTTTGCAAAATAAAGCTATCTGTCGGCGTTTTCTGTTGAAAAAACACAGCCGGCGTGGTAAAATATTATGGTAAATGCTTAAATAAATATGGCAAAGAGAAAGTTTGGAGGAATTTACAATGTCAGGACATTCTAAATGGGCGAACATTAAACATAAAAAAGGCAAGGCTGACGCTCTGCGCGGCAAAATCACTACTAAAATCAGCCGTGAAATCACTATTGCCGTTCGTATGGGCGGTGCAGATCCTACCGGTAACATGAAGCTGAAGCTGGCTCTGTCCAAAGCTAAGGCTAACAATATCCCTAAAGACAACATTCAACGTGCAATCCAAAAGGGTGCAGGTGCTCTGGAAGGCCAAAGCTTCGAAGAGATTACCTATGAAGGCTACGGTCCTGCAGGCGTTGCTATGATGGTCAGCTGCCTGACCGATAACCGTAACCGTACCGCTGCCGATGTACGTCACGTATTTTCTAAGCACGGCGGCAACCTGGGTGCCAGCGGCTGCGTAAGCTACATGTTCAAACAAAAAGGTATCTTCGCAGTAAGCGCCGAAACCGGTGTTAGCGAGGACGATCTGATGATGATCGCTTTGGATGCAGGTGCTGAGGATATCAAGAGCAGCGAAGACGGCTTCGAAATTATCACCGATCCGGCTGCTTATGACGATGTAGAAAAAGCTTTGGCTGATAACAATATTGAAGTTGCAATGTCCGAAATCACCATGGTTCCCGATACTATGGCCGAGCTGTCCGGTGAGGACGCCGAAAAGGTTCAGAAGATGCTGGACGCATTGGATGATTGCGATGATGTACAAGACGTTTACACCAACGCTGACTTGCCGGAAGACGACGAGGAATAATATTATTATTACGAAGTAACTGCAATGTGTGCGAAGCATAGTTGCAGAAAGGAAAGCAGGCAGTTGATGTCTGCTTTCTGTTTTTTGAGAGGTTTTTATGCTGGTTTTAGGAATTGACCCCGGTACCGCCATCTGCGGTTATGGCTTGGTAGATATGACAGGCAACCGTCTGCGCCCGGTTTTTTACGGCTCGGTGCTGACGGATAAGGACATGCTGCCGGAGCTGAGGCTGAAGAAGATTTACGATGATATCTCGGATATTATCGAGCACTTCAAGCCGGATCTGCTGAGCATCGAAAAGCTGTTTTTCAACCGCAACGTGACTACTGCGATTCCTGTAGGACAGGCACGCGGCGTTGTGCTTTTGGCTGCGGCCAACAAGGGACTGCCGGTGATGGAATTTACGCCGATGCAGATTAAGCTGTCGGTAGTAGGCACAGGCAGTGCAACGAAGGAGCAGGTTATCTATATGGTGATGCATCTGCTCAATATCCGCGAAAAAATTAAACCGGATGATACGGCCGATGCGCTGGCAGCGGCAATCTGCGGCATCAATACTGCGTCTACGCGCAGATGGCAGGAGGGCAGATAAATGATAGGTTCATTGAAGGGCTCTGTTGAAAGCCTTGGCATAGATAACTGCATAATTGAAACTGCAGGCGGCGTAGGCTACCGAGTTTTTATGCCGGCGGCCCAGCTGGCACAGCTGACGCAGGGTGCCTCTGTACGCCTGCACATCCACACCGCAGTACGCGAGGATGCCATTGTTCTTTACGGCTTTTTGAGCCAAGAATATTATGACCTCTTTGAGCTGCTGCTGACCATCAGCGGCGTAGGTCCCAAGATGGCCTTGGGTATTTTATCCGCAGTCAAGCCTGATGCTTTTTATCTGGCGGTGCAGAGCCGTGATATCAAGGTGCTCACCAAGCTGCCCGGTATCGGCAAAAAGACGGCGGAGCGTCTGCTGCTGGAGCTGAAGGACAAGGTTGGCCCTGTAGCTGCCGAAAGCGGCGACAGCTTCGGCGAGGCGGTAGCTGCCGGAGGCAGCGGCGCTGTAGCGGAGGCAATCGAAGCACTTGCTTCCCTGGGCTACAGCAACAGCGAGATTATGCCCGTAATCAAGAAAATCGAAGGCGCAGAAACCAAGACGAGCGAGGAAATATTGAAGCAGGCCTTAAGGCTGATGATGAAGTAATTTCCCGCAGATAAATAGTCTGGCGGTATTTGAGCCTGCAGCAGTAGGCTGCACAAGGCTTACTAGGAGGAACTTATGGAATTTGATGATAGAATTATTGCCGGGGCGGAACAGGAAGCAGATGGCTGGCAGTACAGCCTGCGTCCGCGTCTGTTAAATGAATATATAGGCTGTCTCTTATACACATCTCCGAGCCCACGAGACGGACTCCTA
>ENA-OZED01000311-OZED01000311.1-human-gut-metagenome-genome-assembly--contig:-NODE-311-length-24428-cov-6.287983_pt1 | contig 24428 bp, 14 predicted proteins | sample MGYA00245066_ERZ653605 | MGnify/ENA primary metagenome ERZ653605 (study PRJEB26926, sample SAMN06165079) | human gut metagenome | biome: ENVO:00009003; feature: ENVO:2100002; material: ENVO:00002003...
GATCTACACCCTAGAGTTCGTCGGCAGCGTCAGATGTGTATAAGAGACAGAGCTGTAGTAATGAAATTCTGTTTGATATAGATAAAGTAGGAGATATAGTTACAAGGGCTGCAAATTCGGATAGTACATATTGTTTTGGGGCTTCAGATTCGGATGTAGTGGAGGACTTTGTTATTAGTCCGAAGGATGACTCACAACCTCTTAGTAGAACTTTATGTTCCTATGTAGAGGTTAATGGAACAAAAACATTATTGCAACCTGAAATAGTGAGCGATCCTTCATGGTTGGATTATCTTATATGTTTTCAGTATTATGATATATATGTTCTATCGGTAGTAGCCCAGGACAATACTTCCTCTCTCAGAAGTGGAAAAATTGTATTGAAACAGCCGGGATCTAATAAAACATTAACAGTTGGTATTACTCAAAATGGAATTGATAATCGCATAATGATTTCAATGAAAGAACTGTATTCCAATCATCCTATTTTTACTGCCACGACAACTTATCCCGTAAAAAAAGATATAAGTTGCAGAATCCCATACGAAGCATACAATGATGGTGGAAAGTATGAGAGTAGTGCATCAATCACTATTCCTAAAGGGGAAACGAAAGGAACTTACGAAATGGATTATAACGGCTCTCCGTTAGTTTTTTATCATGGTGATATAAAAGGCTATAAATTGTATGAAGGAACTATCAGTGGTGACGGTATTTACAACTATAGTTTTTATCGCTATTGGTAGTATTGTTATTTTTGCAACAACTATTATGTAACATCAACATCATTATGAAAAAGATAATTTATTTGCTGGCATGGATAGGTGTGGCTTTGGCATCTTGTTCGGACGAAAGCTCTCTGCCTATACAACCGGAGATTTCTGCCGAACCGGAAACGCCTAAGGACGAACCTGCTCCGGAGAAAGACTATCATCAGTTGCCAGTGTTGCACGTAGAGGGGCGCTACCTTAAAAACGAAAAGGGCGAGACGGTCAATCTTCATGGATTTACACAGACCTACAGTCCCTTTTTTAACGATAACGCATGGACTAACTATGACGTGCAGTCGTGTCTCAGCTATAACAAACGTATGGTAGACGGAATTGTGGCTGCCGGATGGAAGTTCAACTTCGTGCGGATGCATCTCGACCCTTATTGGAGCGATGATACTTCAAAGCCGTTTGTGCGATACGAAGGACACGAACGCTTTTCCGAGACCCGTTTCCGCAAGTATCTCGACGAACTGTTTGTGCCGATGGCGGAGTATTTTGTATCTAAGGGAATGTATGTGGTGATGCGCCCGCCCGGGGTATGCCCCAACGAAGCTCCTTATCAGGGAATAGAGGTGGGCGATAGCTATCAACAGTTTCTGCTTAACGTGTGGGACATCGTTTCGCAACACCCCAAAGTGAAGAACAATACGGACATCATGTTCGAACTTGCCAATGAACCGGTCAACATCAAAGGGACCGACGGCGCCTATGGTAGCACCTCCGATGCTTGCTTTGCCAATGCAAAGATTTACTTTCAGTCCATTGTAGACAAGATAAGGAACCATTGCCGTAATATCATCTGGGTGCCGGGCTTGGGCTACCAGTCGCAGTATGCCGGATATGCCACCCACCGCATCGAGGGAGACAACATCGGATTTGCCGTGCACTGCTATCCCGGATGGTATGGCAGCGATGCCGAAAAAGACAGTGGCGAGGGAATCGGCTCTTCCACCGGTGGCGGCTACGAGCCCTTCCAGCGCGGATGGGATACGCAAGTAGGTCCAGTGGCAGCGATTGCCCCCATCATGGTGACGGAAATAGACTGGGCACCTTTGAAATACGATGCTACTTGGGGAAAAAGCATCACAGGCGAAGCCGGTGGCAAGGGCTTCGGCGCCAACTTCAAGTATATAGCCGACAATGCGGGAAATGTGTCGTGGCTCTTTTTCACTACAAGAAGCCACGAGCTGGCAGCGTTTAAGGACGTGCCGGGTACAGAGGGCAACTATACGTTCCTCAACGATCCCGAAGCCTGTCCGTGGGCAATGTATCATTGGTTCAAGGAGTATGCCGAGGGAGTGACCGTCAATGGCGAGCCCGAGAGACTGGAACTGATGGGCGAGCAGGCGACACGCTCGTTGCAGATGGGAGGAGTGCACTACCTGAAAGTGAAGGCGGTGTATAAAGATGGCACCTCGCGAATGGTGACTGCCGAGGCGACTATCAATAGCTCGGACGAACAAGTGCTGAAGGTGGAGCCGACTGGCAAACTGGTGGCAGTGGCACCAGGCAATGCTACGGTAACGGTGACTTACCGCACAGCAGCGGGAAACAGCATGCAACAGACATTGCAGGTGACGGTGGTTTCGCCTTTTGTGCTGACGGAAGACGTGTTTGACCCTTCGATATGGGAAGAAGGCACCTTTGACGAAACGACCCGCACCTTGGTGACAGGCAAATATGGCTTTGGCGGATGGAAATACCCCGGCGGACTTGACTTGTCGGGCTACCGGAGGCTGACCGTGGAATTGGGCAACGACAACGAGTGCGGTGTCTCTTTCCGCCTTTTTGACAAGAACGACTACTGGACGAAGCCCGCCACCTACGATTTCGGACAGACACGCAGAGTGGTGGTAGATTTGCAGCAGATGAAAGATACTGACGGCAATAGGGTAGACCCGTCGCACCTCTACATTGTCGGGTTCTGGTCGACTGGTGGCAAGCCGATTGTGATAAGCAGCATGAAGTTGGAATAAATATAATATAGAAAGATAGTAAATGAAGAAGTTATTATTGTTGAGTTGTTTGTTGTGTGCAAGCCTTTGCGCGGTTGCACAGGATGCAAACTTTTACATTTATCTGTGCCTAGGGCAGTCTAACATGGAAGGCAATGCCCGCTATGAAGCACAAGATACGCTGGTGGATGCACGCTTCCAAGTGTTGGCGGCGGTAGACAATAAAGAGTTGGGACGCGTGAAAGGCGAATGGTATCCCGCCCGCGCTCCGCTGTGCCGTCCGAACACCGGGCTGACACCGGCTGATTATTTCGGACGGACCTTGGTAGAAAACTTGCCCCCGCATGTGCGCATCGGAGTGGTGCACGTGGCGATAGGCGGGTGCCGGATCGAGCTTTTCCAGAAAGACAAATGCGAGGAGTATATCAAAACAGCTCCCGACTGGATGGTGAATACGCTGAAAGAGTATGACAACGACCCGTATACCCGTTTGGTGGAGATGGCACGCATTGCACAGAAAAGCGGTGTGATAAAAGGGATACTTCTACATCAGGGCGAGTCGAACACCGGTGACAAGGAGTGGTCCCAAAAGGTGAAGAGCGTATACGACAACCTGCTTGCTGACCTTCATCTGCAGGCTGACGAGGTGCCCCTGATTGCCGGTGAAGTGGTGAATGCCGACCACGGTGGTGTTTGTGCAGGCATGAACGAGGTAATTGCTATGCTGCCGCAGGTGATAAAGAACTGCGCTATTGTCTCCTCCAAGGGGTTGAGCTGCGCTCCCGACCATCTTCACTTCGATGCTGCCGGTTACCGGGTGCTGGGACGCCGCTATGCGGCACAGGCACTCCACCTGATGGGCATTGAACTTCCTTCGCCCGATGATGTGTGGAAGCACACAGTGGCAGCCCCCACCAATATGCACGGCAGCGACTTCCCTCGTATCGACAAGGACAACCGTGCTTATTTCCGTTGCTACGCTCCCGATGTGAAACGCTTGCAGGCAGATGTTTGCGGCAAGAAGTATGAGATGGCCATGGACGAGCACGGCTGGTGGAGCGTGAAGACCGACCCGCTGCCGGTGGGATTCCACTATTATTTCCTGTTGGTAGACGGATTCAGGGTGGTAGATCCCTCTTCGTGCACCTTCTTCGGTTGTTGCCGCATGGCGAGCGGCATCGAGATACCCGAAGGGGCAGAGGGCGATTACTATCGCCCGCAGCAAGTGTCGCATGGGCAAGTGCGCTCCTGCACCTATTATTCGGAAGCGAAGAAAGAGTTTCGTCGTTGCATGGTGTACACACCGGCAGAGTATGAGTCTCACCCCAAAAAACGCTATCCGGTGCTCTACTTGCAGCACGGCATGGGAGAAGATGAAACCGGCTGGAGCACCCAGGGATATATGCACTACATCATGGACAACCTGATAGCCACCGGCAAGTGCGTGCCCATGCTCGTGGTGATGGATAGCGGAGATGTGGAGACTCCCTTCGTGCCGCGTCCGGGGAAAGATGTGAACGAAGAGCGTGCGCTTTACGGCGCTTCTTTCTATGATGTCATTTTGAAAGACCTCATTCCGATGATAGACCGTACATTCCGCACCAAGACCGACCGCGAACACCGTGCAATGGCAGGCTTGTCGTGGGGAGGACACCAGACGTTCCAAACAGCGTTGCCGCGTCTCGACATGTTCTCCTACATTGGCGGGTTCAGCGGGGCGATTTTCGGGCTGGACGTGAAAACGTGCTTCGACGGTGTGTTTGCCGATGCAGGTAAGTTCAACAAGAAAGTGCATTATCTCTTCCTCGGCTGCGGCACGGACGAACAGATGGGCACGAAGCAGTTGGTGGAGTCTCTCCGCAAACTGGGCATCAACGTGGCTTATTATGAATCGCAAGGCACCGGCCACGAATGGCTCACATGGAGACGCTGTCTGAAAGAGTTTGTTCCACACTTGTTTAAACATTGAAAATGATATGAATCTGAAAGCAAAACTTGTGGCGGCATTATTGCTGCTTGGAGGTGCTCTACCCCATGAGGCAGGAGCGCAAAATCCGTTTGTGCAAACCTGTTATACGTCAGACCCTGCTCCTATGGTGCATGATGGCACATTGTATGTCTATACGGGACATGATGAAGATAAGGCTGATTTTTTCTGGATGCAGGAATGGCGCGTGTATTCTACCAAAGATATGGTGAACTGGACCGATCACGGCTCTCCTCTTGCCATCGAATCATTCGACTGGGCGGACGACCGTGCCTGGGCAGCACAGTGCATCGAACGTAATGGTAAGTTTTATTGGTATGTCTGCCTGCATTCCAAACTTTCCAATACGATGGCAATCGGTGTGGCGGTAGGCGATTCGCCTGTCGGTCCTTTTAAAGATGCCATCGGCAAACCGCTTCATGACGGAAGCTGGGACTATATTGATCCTACGGTCTTCATTGATGATGACGGTCGTGCTTATCTGTATTGGGGAAATCCGAATATCTATTATGCAGAATTGAATGAAGATATGATTTCTTTGAAAGGTGGAGTGGGCAAACTGGAACAGACTGTTGAGAGTTTTGGTGCACCTAATCCGGAAAAGCGTGTCAAAGGTGTTAAGTATAAAGATACTTATACAGAAGGTCCATGGCTTCATAAACGGGAAGGAAAATACTATCTTCTTTATGCTGCCGGAGGTGTACCCGAACATATTGCCTATTCCATGAGTGGCGGACCTCTTGGTCCGTGGAAGTATATGGGAGAAATCATGCCTTTACAAGATACGGGCTCGTTTACTAACCATTGTGGAGTGATAGACTATAAAGGCAATTCTTATTTCTTCTATCATACGGGTAAGCTGCCGGGTGGTGGAGGCTTCGGGCGAAGTGCGGCGGTGGAGCAATTTAAGTATAACGCTGACGGCACTTTCCCGATTATTAATGCTACCCGGGAAGGGGTGTCACCGGTAGGTACGCTCAATCCTTACGAAAGGGTGGAAGCTGAAACAATCGCTTTTTCTGAAGGTGTGAAGTCTGAACCAAATGTGAAAACCGGTATATATATATCTGAAATTCATAATGGAGATTATATAAAGGTACGTGAAGTGGATTTCGGCAATAAATCCCCCAAACGGTTCACTGCTACCGTTGCCAGTGCCCTTCGTGGCGGAACACTTGAAGTACGTACAGACAGTATAAGCGGACCATTAATTGCGGAACTGACTATTCCTTCAACGGGAGGTTGGGAATGCTGGAAAACATTGCAGACTGATATTGTAAAACCGGTCACAGGAATACAAGATATTTATTTTGTATTCAAAGGACGTAAAGGCTGCAAACTGTTTAACTTTGATTGGTACAAGTTTAACAGATAAACATGCTAGAGAGCAGTTGGGTTACTCTTCTTTTTTACTCAACTGCTCTTTCATATACATTGAAGGCGGCATTCCATACAATTCTTTGAATGTTGTCGAGAAATTATTAGGATCAGTGAATCCTGTTAACATGGCTATCTCGGATATGGTATGCTGTTTTTCGGACAATAAACGAGCGGCTTCTTTTAAACGTATATTACGTATAAAGTCACGGGTTGTCTGGTTGGTGAGCTCTTTGAGTTTCCTGTGAAGATGTACGCGGCTAATACCTACCTCGGTGGTGATTGTCTCTATTGTCAAGTTAGGGTTACTGATGTTTTCATTGATCACTTTCATAATACGTTCCATCAATTTCTCATCGGGTGATTTCACTTCCAGTTTCTGAACCTTGTTTTCCAGATTTTGCTGGCCTGTAAATACTTTGCGTAACTGCTGCCGTGTATTAATCAGATTTTCTACCGTCTTTTGCAGAATTTCGATATTGAATGGCTTCATGATATAGGCGTCGGCTCCTGTATTCAGACCTTCAAGGTTGTCTTCTTCCCTCGTTTTTGCAGTAAGCAAAATGACTGGGATATGGTTGAGGTTTACATTCTGCTTGATCTTCCGGCATAAGGTAAGTCCGTCCATTTCGGGCATCATGATGTCACTAATGACTAAGTCCGGAGCCTTTTTAAATATTTGCTCTAATGCTTCTTTACCATTACGGCTTTCCATGATATGAAATTTGTCCCCAAACTCCTTCGCTATATAATTTCGGATTTCTTCGTCGTCTTCTACAATTAATACGCGATATTTAGTTTTTACCCTGACTTTCTTTTCTTCCTTATTTTCTATAATGGGAGAGATGACAGGAACAGTTGGTACGGCTACTGTTACCTTTTGCTCATTGTTGTCAACTTCTTCAGGTCGTAGATGCTTGTTACCCAACGGTAATCGGATAATAAAACGGCAACCCGGTTGTTCTTTATTATTTTCTACATAGATAATTCCATGATGTAATTCCACTAATGAACGAGTAAGATGTAATCCTATTCCTGTTCCGCCTTTCGGATTCTGTTGGCTGTTACGGATCTGATAGAAACGTTCGAAGATATGTTCTTTTTCCTGTTCATCGATGCCTGTTCCGGTATCCGCGATAATTATTTCGGCATATTGTTTCAAGGGATCGGGCAGTGTATTATCTTCTCCCGTACGGATGGTAATATCTATGTTTCCTTTTTCAGGAGTAAACTTGAAGGCATTAGACAGAATATTCAGGATAATCTTATCAAAATTACCTGTGTCTACCCATACATTCAGTTCCCGGAGCGTACTGTGAAGTTGTAGCCGGATATTTTTTGTATTTGCCTGTTGACCGAACGTTGTACATAAATCCTCTATAAAAGGAATAATATTGGTCTCCCGGAACATCAGGAACATTTGCCCTTTATCAATTTTCCGAATATCCATTAGTTGATTAACAAGATTCAGAATACGTTCCGCATTTCTGTAGATAATATGATATATTTTCAGGCGTTCATTGTTCTCCTCATTCTTAATCAGTTTCTGTAGAGGGCTGATGATTAGAGACATCGGAGTGCGTATCTCATGAGAGATGTTGATAAAGAACTGCAATTTTGCTTCATTGATTTGTTCGGCATGGATATGTTGCAGCATTTCCTGATGCATTCTGTACCGATGTCTGATCTGAAGAATAATGATAAATATAATGGTCAGTAATAATAAGGAATAGATAACTTTGGCCCACCATGAAGCATACCATGCAGGAGATATAAAGATGGTAATTTCTTTTATATTTGAATACACGGTGTTGTCTTTTGCTCTGATTTTAAAGTTATAGGTACCGGGTTTCAGATTGCTGAATGAGATACGGTTTACACCTTTGGGCAAACTAATCCATTTTTCATCGTTGATAGAATAAAGGTAGTTGATGTGTTCGGGGGCATTTAATTCCAGAGTGGCAAACTCGATACTGAACACATTGTCTTTATGGGATAGATAAAACTCTTTTGCGTTGAATACAGGGCAGTTGATAATATTGTGAATACCGGATTTCATTCCTTTTCTAACCGGATTGTTATGCAGGAAAAAGTCGGTAATCCGGATATTCCATGTTTTTGCCGGATTGATAATGTCTTGCGGATTGAAATAGGTGATACCATTCATTCCGCCAAACCAGATAATACCTTGTTTATCTTTGAAGGAGGCATTCTTGTAGAACTCATTTCCCTGTAATCCGTCGCTGACATAATAATTGATAAATTTGTCGTTTTTCTTTTGGAATTGGGAAATTCCGGCATTGGTGCTTATCCAAAGAAAATCTTTTCCGTCTCCTTGTATGGCATATATTGTATTACTGGGCAATCCGTCTGCAGTAGTATAAGTGGTTAGTTCTTTCGTATTTTTATTCCAACCGGATAATCCTTCGGAACTGCCCAACCAGACAACTCCTTCGTCATCTTCAAAGATTGAATAAATAACATTTTGTGAGAGTATCTTATGACTTTGAAAATCAGGACTGTCAAGGTCTATACAGTTGACGCCGTCATAAGTTCCGACATACAGTTTATTATCATCGGAATAGTGCAGACAACCTATCCATTCGTTGATTAGAGATGTCTGAGATTGTACGGATGTAAATTCTTTCGTTTTCAGGTCATAGTAGAACAAACCGAATCCCATTGTCGCAATCCAGAGACGCTTGTTTTTATCTTCTGCGAAATCATATACACGTTGTATATAGTTGTTGTTCTTATCTACCAGTTTGTACTGGTAATCGCATAATCCTGTCTGTTTATTCAGCTTTCCCATACCGTTGATAAAGGAGCCAATCCACATATTGTGTTCGGAGTCTTCATACAATTTAATAACAGTTGAGGGTACTGAATGAGGATGGGTGGTGTGTGAGAAATGTTTTGCCGGCTCCAGTTTTTCTGTAAGGGCATAAATACCGTCGTTATCCGTTCCTATCCATAGAGTCCCGTTATTATCTTTGCAGAACGAAGTAATACAACAGGAGCCTATGCAATTTTTATCTGTTGATTTATGTCCGATATACTTAAAGCTGTTGGTGTGGGCCGGAATTAATATAACTCCTTTCTGATAAACAGCTAGCCATAAGTTACCCGAATTGTCCTTTAGAATGGAGTGTATTTTTGAGTTTCCCGAATCGAAATAATTATTGTCAAACTTGTATTCGGAGATTTCGTGTGTTCGGATATTATAAATGGCTACTCCCTTGCCGTCAGTGCCGATATACAATTCATTGGGTATACCGGAATAAAGGAAGCAAACAGGAAGTTCTCCTTTCTCTTTCAAATCGACCGGAACAAAGGTTTTACGTTCTTTATCGTAAATGAATAGTCCTTTTCGTATACTTCCTACATAAATGTTGCCTCGTTGATCCTCACATATACTTTTGACGTATCCGTTGTCTTTAGACAAGTGTAACGTAAGCTGATTGTCGGGAGTGAGTTGATATACTCCTTCTTCCCCTTTTGCCATCCATACATTTTGTTTTTTATCTTCAAACAGGCTTCCGGGTGAAGTGACTGCAATATCGACTTTCCGGACAGTCAACAGATGGTCTTCGATGTCCAGCTTGCACAACACATTTCCAGATACCCATATCTCTCCGTTTTTTCGCTCGATGAAAGAATTAATGTTGCTTTCAAGCGTTTCTCCGGTATCTTCCAATTTGGCAAGTGGAGTAAAATTGTCCGTGGCCGGATCATACATTTGAATTCCTATATATGTGCCGATAAGCAAATGACCTTTACTGTCTTCAAAAACAGTACGAACAAAATTGTGGGCTAACGAATGTTCGTTATTGGGCTCATGTTTGTATCTGGTAAATTTAGCACCGTCATAACGGTTCAGACCATCTTCTGTTGCAATCCAAATGAAACCGTTCCGGTCTTGATATATTTGATTAATCAGACTACTGGAGAGTTCTTTGTCAGTAGTGAATAACTTAGGAGATTGCCCGTTGCATAACAAAGAAAACAATAATAATAGAAAAGTGAATACATTTTTCATAGTTATAGATCGTTGTTTGTTGTACAAAGAAAACTAAAAACCTAAATATAACCTAATAAAAGATGAATATTTTCATTAGGTTCCGGGAGTACAATCGGATGTTGTAACATCGTGTGTAAATAATGTAACATGAGAAAAGATTTATCCCTTCTTCTGTATTATTGTTTTCCTTCGATTGTATTTACAATATAGGTTTTACCCGGCTTTGTTTCGATGTCATATTCATAAACCTTCTGCAGCTTGGGAGATTGCGCACTTACCCCTTTGGCTACGAGAGGTTGCTTGATAGGAGTGGTGGCGAATAATTTATTTGAGCACTCTTTCCCGTTTACTTGTTTTAAGCCTTTCCCTTTCAGTGGGACATAAGACCGGATGCGGAGCGTACCGCCTATATTCGATCGGATGATCGCTTTATTTAACACATTGTTTTTCCAGTCCATATCGACAGTAAAGTTTCCACGTGCCACCAGCCCCTTCACACTTCCTTCTTCCCATGCATCAGGCAATGCTGGCAATAAATGCACGGCACCGTCATGACTTTGGAGCAACATTTCCGCTACTCCGGCTGTATAACCGAAATTACCGTCAATCTGGAAAGGCGGATGGGCATCCAGCATATTGGGATAGGTACGCCCGTTCGGATATTCTTTAGCCAAGTGATCGTTGGGCAATAGTTGAATCATATTTTTGATGATCTGGAAGGCATGGTTTCCATCCAGCATGCGTGCCCAGAAATTGACTTTCCAGCCGATACTCCAACCGGTAGCCTTATCACCGCGTTGAAGCAATGTGTTTCTTGCTGCCTGGAATAACTCGGGATTCGAGTATGGAGAAATTTGATTACTCGGATATAGCCCGTACAAATGTGAAATATGACGGTGCTCGTCCTTGGGATTGTCAATATCTTCAAGCCATTCTTGTAGTTGGTTATGTTTTCCTATTTGCATAGGTGGCAACTTCTCTAGTGTTTGTTTGAGGGAGTCTTGGAAAGAGGGGGCTTCACCTGCGATGTATGAAGCCAATAAGGTATTATGCAGTGCATCAAAGGCAATCTGGTTATCCATGGTGCAACCGGCCGTGATGGGACCGTGTTCCGGCGACACAGAAGGCGACACTACCAACCATTTATACACTGGATGTTCTACCAAGAAATCCATGTAGAACTGCGCTGTTCCTTTCAGGATGGGATAGTACTCTTTCAGGAACTCTTTATTTCCTGTAAAGAGGTAATGTTGCCAGATATGTTGTGCTAACCAGGCTCCCCCACTAGGCCACATGCCGGCTGCAGCAAAGTCTACAACTCCGCAAATTCGCCATAAATCAGTATTATGATGCGCCATCCATCCCCTACAATCATACATGGTTCGGGCTGTTTCTGCTCCTGTGGCAGATAAATCTTTCAACATAGAGAATAGCGGACTATGTGTTTCACTTAAATTAGTGACTTCTGCCGGCCAATAGTTCATTTCTGTATTAATGTTGATGGTGTATTTACTATCCCAAGGTGCATGTGTGCTGTTATTCCATATTCCTTGCAGATTAGCCGGTTGTCCACCCGGTTGCGAAGAAGAAATCAGTAAATAACGTCCATAATGGAAAAGTAGAGCTGCCATTGCCATGTCTTCCCCATTTCCGAAGTTTTCAATTCGTTTGGGAGTCTCCAGTTGGGAAGTTTTGTCTGTCGGTAATGTAAGGCGTACACGGTCAAATTGTTTTTTATAATAAGCGATATGGCTTTTGAGAGCTTTTTCGTAAGGTATTTGCATTGCTCTTTTCAGATATTCGCTGGTCCGTCGGGATTCATCGGCGCTGACATCCTGGTAGTTTACGTAGTTGGTTGCTGCCGATATATAAAGGGTGGCTTCTGTTCCTTCATTTATTTGGAGCGTATTTCCTGCCGGGCGGAGAGTGCCATTCGTTTTTACTTGGATTTGACATTCTGCCCGTAGTGCGGCTTTCAAACCTTCCTGCTCTTTCCCTTGACAGGTGACGGTCAGCTTATCATTCTGAACATTCACCTTATGTACTAGAGGGAAGTTATATGCAATAGTAAAGTTCAGTGCGTTTGCTTTACTTGCTTTGATATGCATAATAATGACATTATCAGTAAATGAAGCAAAAGTGGTGCGGGTATAAGTGACGTCATCCACTTGATAACGGGTAGTTGTCGTTGCATTCTCCAGATTCAGATCGCGGTAAAAGCCGGATGCGTTTTGGTGTTCCGGAAATTCCAGGTAAAGACTACCTAATGTCAGATAGCTCATTCCGTGTTGCTGGGTTAAGAAGTTGGCGTCAATGAGTCTTTGCGCTTCCTTGTTTCTCCCTTCAAAAATCAGTTTGCGTACAATCGGTAGCACATGTACGTACGGCATTCGGGTTATTATTATTGTATGGAGAACCTGCCCAAAATGTTTCTTCGTTGAGTTGTAATTCTTCGCGTTCGATTCCGCCATATACCATGGCTCCAAGACGGGAGTTGCCAATAGGGAGAGCTTCCGACCAATTTTGTGCAGGTTGACTATACCACAGTTTCAGGTCCTGTCCTGAAACAAGGTTGCTTATTAATAGGAATAATACAAAAAAAGTGTTTCTGTTCATATTGTATGGATTTGTAGCAAAGGTAGCTCATTTCCCAATACAAAAGGCAAAAAACTGTTTCTGAAATCTACCTTGGAAGTAACTTCTTTCCATATTTGTGTTACTAATATATATGGTGTATGTTCCACAGGGTAAAATAATAACTGCTGGTTTCTTTTTGATTTATTATCAGCCTTGCCCTCTTGTCAAGTAGCTTGTTTGCAAGCTGATTAAGTAGGGAGGTATAAGAAGGGAAGCTGGTATAGTTGCGTTGGGATGCCGGTATTGTTCCATTAAAGTACCGGTATCATTAATTTCCCACGGCCGTGACAAGATCTTCCCACGGCCGTGGTAGGAACTCTTCACGGCTGTGGGAAGAAGTTACCACGGCCGTGAAGAATTAAGTATACCGGTATCCTGATCGAACAATAGTTATTGAATGATATAAGTATGCCGGTTGTATGACGGATGTTTAATGGAGGCTTTTCTTGAAAAGTAAGTAAAGCTGGATAGGAGATATGGGAGAGCAAAATCATAAAATAATAGGCTGACAATAAAACTTATAAAATGTTATTGTCAGCCTATTGTCAGGGCTTATTGTCAGCATCTAATGGATTGAAAATCATTTATCTAATGAATAGGAATGACGGCTGACAATAAGAACTGCAAAATTTATATGTAAATACAATCAGTGTGTAGTAATTGACTTGTCTCTACATGGATCTTTTTATCTATTATCTCTCTTGCTTTTCGATTCATTCATAAACAGATAAGATTTCTTGTAGCCTCCGTAGTCTACAACCAACTTTTCCAGTACGATGCCCGGATCAAGAGGTTTGAAAATTAGTGTCTGCATGCCGTCTGATGTATTCGGCACATTCAGTTTGACCTTTTTCTCGACGATACGTCTTGCAACTGTCGGATAGTATATGCTATACACATTTTCGGGAAGTTCATTCAAATTCTGATTGAAATTGATAGTCTGTTCCTTCGCCCCTTCGAATCCGATACTGTACTCATGTCCTTTCCGGTCGTGGAAAGCAAGAGTCGATTTCACTATCACGTGAACAGTCACTTTGTCGACTCCTTTAGGCAATTTTATTTTGTAGGAGATAGAAGCTCCGTCGGTCGGCTGGGTATAAGGCATCAGAGCCATGCCGCTAAGGGTTCGTCCCATGTAGGGGATCACTGTCCATTCCGTACTTGGTGCTGCTTTAGTGCTGTAATAGTGTTCGGCTTCCATAGCTACATATCCGTCTTGTCCGGTGAAGACGTATCCACCGACAGCCTTTTCCGGATGCTCGATTCGGTAGGTTTGTGGTAGTGTATCAGCGGGGAAATTATCATTCCATGAGGTATAACCGATATGTTTCTGAATCATCATGTTCTTCCATTTACCGCCGGACATAACATTGTTATAATCGTCACTCAATGCTTTATCCCGTGCAAAAGCCTGTTCCACTTTATCTGCCCATTCGTTAGCTTGCGGATTGTTTTCTTTGTACAATTTATGGTTCATGGCTTGTGCATAATACATCTCATACAGGTTTGCCATGGCTTGAACAGGGAAGAGGATTAATTGCTTGTAGGCATCTTTATATTCCGGTTTCAATGATATGTATTGTCTCAAAGCTTCCGCTTCCAGTTTCAGATATTCATCAGATACTTGTTTCCATTCGCCGGTCTCCAGGTTATAAGTATTCCGGTCGAGCATTTCTCCCGTTACGCGACCGTTATATTTGCTGTACAGGTTTAAGATTCGCATAGCTTCATCCGCTTGATCCTCGCCAAACTGCTGTGCGCAGAAACGACGGGGATGATCCAGCAAGTTAGAGACGTTGAATTGCTTGGGATTCCATGCCATATCCATGAAGAACGTGATCGGATATTCCATTGGTTTCAAATCGCCTACATTCAGTATCCACAACTTTTCTACTCCGTAATCGTATGTGAGTTGAAGTTGCTCCCACATATTTTGTATAGGGGTTACGTTCAGCCATTTGGAGTTTCTCGGAGCACCTACGTAGTCTACATGGTAATACATGCCCCAACCGCCCGGATGCTTACGTTCCTTGGCATTTGGCAGGCGGCATACATTTCCCCAGTTGTCATCACACAATAGCATGATTACGTCATCGGGTACACGCATACCTTTATCATAGTAATCCAGTACTTCTTTGTATAGTGCCCAGACTTGCGGGGTTGCTTTGGCAGGGCGTTTAGTCACCTTTTCAATGATTCTGCGTTGGTTCTTTACTATGTCTTCCAGCAGTTTCACGTTGGTGTTTTCGCTCATGGCTGCGTCACCGTCTCCGCGCATACCAATGGTTACGATATCTTCTGTGCCCTGCATCCGTTCGATACCTTCACGGAAAAACTGATCGATCACTTTTTTGTTAGTTGTATAATCCCATGCACCATATTCTTTGCGCTTGCGTGACCACTCCTGATGGTTGCGTGCCATTGGTTCGTGGTGGGATGTACCGATGATGATTCCCATTTCATCAGCAGTCTTACTATTCTCCGGGTCGTCTGCATAGAAAGCCCAGCTCCACATGGCAGGCCAAAGGAAATTACCTTTTAGGCGTAGTATCAATTCGCAAACTTGTGTATAAAAACGGTGGTCACCATAGTTTGTGCCGTAGGTCTGTTTTACCCAACCGGTCAGACAGGGCGCTTCATCATTGAGGAAGATGCCGCGGTAGGTCACCGCAGGTTCTCCGTCTGTATACTGTCCCGGCTTTACATATACATTCTGTTGTTTTCGGATAGGGACGTCTGCCCACCAATACCAGGGAGATACCCCTATTTGTTCGGAAAGTTCATAGATACCATAGATCGTACCGCGTCTGTCGCTGCCGATGATAACCACTGCTTCATCTACTCCTTCACAGGGATTGGTGACAACTTGCAGGATATATTTCTCATTTTTCCCTTCCAGCTCTTTTTTATCTATTTTGTTTGCAGCTATCAGTTTTTTTACAAAAGGAGTACTATAGGTACCTACAATGACACAGTGTTTCGAACTTACGTTTGTTAAGAGCACAGGCTTCGTTCCGCATACTTGCAGTATATCTTGTTGAAGATTGCCGACAGCTATCATCACTCCTTTGTCTTCGGAAGAATCTACATATATCGGACAAGGAACTCCTTGGGATATCAACGGAAAATGATTATCGGTCGGTGTGAATACTACGAATTGTTCAGCGGCAAATGCTGCTATACTCACAACAGAGAGGTAGAAGAATAGAAATAATCTTTTCATGGTTTCAATATTTAATAATTTGTTGTTAATCATTGATCTTACGTTTCACTGTAACCGGATATTCTACTTTGTAGATAATTGGTAATTGAAAAGTATATAACAGCAGGCTCAAAATGATGCAAATATCCTTCTTCATAAATACTATATTTAATGAAATTATCTTCTTTGTGTCTTAAATTCCAAAAATGGTTTATTTTTGTCTGTACTGTGACACGATGCAAAGATAGTTGGTATTGATAAGAACGGGCTTTGGGTATGTTTCAATTATTTATACTGTTGATACCAATTTACTTTTTCTTGAAGTTTTTTCTTCGGAGATAAAATGAAGAAGTGTGAACAAACCGGTTTGTTCAATAAATGTTTTTGATTTTGTTTCAAAATCTTTTTGTATTGTATCTATGAGGCTGTCGGATGAATAATAATGGTTAATGTGTCATATTCCGTATTAATAAGATTGGTATGTGATGCGTATAATATAAGTTGGTTAAACAAGAGTAAGTAGAGATTTTAATGATCTTGAGAATATCGGTAAGCGTCAATTGCATTCTTAACCGAACCATGTAACAGTAACAATTTTTGTGCATGGTCATGATTTAATCCTAGTTCCTCCATAATCATCCTGGTGCCTCTTTCTACCAGTTTATGATTACTAAGCTGCATATTTACCATCTTATTTCCTTTCACCCGTCCAAGTTGAATCATCACCGACGTACTAATCATATTCAGAATCATTTTCTGTCCGGTGCCTGATTTCATCCGGGAACTGCCTGTCACATATTCCGGCCCTACAATCATTTCGATGGCGACATCCGCTTCTGCTGTCATTGGAGAATCGGGATTACTGGTGATACAACCTGTCAGGACACCGTGTTTACGGGCTTCCCGTAAAGCACCGATTACGTACGGGGTAGTGCCGGAAGCGGCAATGCCGATAACGGTGTCTTTTTCGTTGATCTGGTGTTCGACGAGTTCTTCCCAACCTCGATTTTCATCATCTTCGGCTCCTTCTACCGGATTGCGCAGGGCTGTATCGCCTCCTGCAATCAGTCCGATAATCCAGTTGGGAGACATTCCGAAAGTAGGAGGGATTTCGGAAGCATCCAATACTCCCAGGCGACCGCTTGTGCCGGCCCCCATATAAAAGATGCGTCCGCCTTGTTTCATGCGGGGTACAATCTGATTGACAAGCTCTTCAATTTGTGGAATAGCCTTTTGTACGGCTAACGCTACTTTCTGATCTTCCTGGTTGATATCTTCTAAGATCTCTCGTACAGATTTCTTTTCCAGATGATCGTAAAAGGACGGTTGTTCGGTTATCTGCATTTTTATAATTACTGGTTATAAATTACAATAGGTAAAAGAATTATTGTTGATGGTATTGAATCAGTCCTTCCATCGGACTTTGAAGAATCTTACCGATCTGAATACCTGTTGTTTGCGCGGCCTCCTGCAAAATCTCCTTGTAACAGTGAGCTACGGAACCAATAAAATGTACCGGATATTGCTTATAATCATATTGCATCACGTTTCTGCGGAGAAAAGCGATAAAGCTGTTGAGCACTAGTGAACGGATAGCCGGTTCTTCCAAGTGCTGTGCAAGGAAAGGGGAGAGACTGGCCAGAAAACGGTTCGGGAAAGGCTGGCGATAAACCCGGTCGATGATTTCGGGAGCCGTCAGGTCGAACTGTTTTAAGAAAGCTTCTTTGATGGCGGGTGGAAGCTGGTTTTTCAGTACATCGCCTACCAGTAGTTTTCCTAAGACTGCGCCGCTTCCTTCATCTCCCAGGATGAATCCAAGAGGGGAGATGTTGTTGACAATCTCTTTACCGTTGTAGAAACAGGAATTGGAACCTGTGCCGAGGATGCAGGCAATCCCTGCTTCATGTCCGCATAGTCCGCGGGCAGCGGCAAGCATATCCGAGTAGGCTTTGATGTTCCCGATGACGGGCAGGCTGTCGGCAATAGCCCGCCGGAGGACGGGAGCTTTTTCGGGAGTGCAGCCTGCACCATAAAAAAAGACGGAGTTGATCGTTCCTTCCGGTAGTTGTGGCAGGAGGGAATGTGTCAGCTCTTGTTGAATTTCTTCTTCTGATTGGAAGAAGGGATTAATTCCCTTCGTTCCCATTCGTTTGATTGGGGTGCCGTTGAAAACGATGCACCAGTCGGTTTTGGTAGAACCACTATCTGCAATGAGTATCATATCTTTGAGTTTTTTATTGTTTCTTTCCGAAAGAATCCTCCAGTCGGTTGCGAATCATTAATGAGGCGACGATACCGGGCAGGGTACAAATACAAACCCAGATAAAGAAGTTTGTGTATCCGAGATGTTCCTGTATCCATCCGGCAGGCATACCGGGAATCATCATGCCCAGTGCCATAAATCCGGTTCCGATAGCATAGTGTGCCGTTTTATGTTCACCTTCTGCTATATAAATCAGATATAGCATATAAGCGGTAAAGCCGAAACCATACCCCAACTGTTCGATCGCTACACAAATGGCTATAAATATAGGATTGTCCGGGGTGGCGGCAGCCATCCATACATATAATAGATCGGGAATGTTGATGGCTAATGCCATGGGTAATATCCATTTCTTGAATCCGTCACGGGAAACGAGGAAACCACTAATGATTCCACCGAGCAATAAAGCTATGACACCTATCGTACCGTAGATCATTCCGACAGTTGCTGTGGATAAACCCAGTCCACCTTTATCGGTCGTGTCGAGCAGGAAAGGAGAAGCTATTTTGGCTAACTGTGATTCTCCCAACCGATAGGTGAGGAGGAAAAAGAACATGAGACCGAGGTTCTTTTTCTGAAAGAATGTGACAAAGGTCAGGAGAAAATCCCCCAACAACTTACCCGGTGTGAGTCCGGGACGTTTAATGTCCGAATCAGGATGGGGGAGGATAAGTCGATGATAGATAGTAAGAGCCAGAAATAATCCGGCAAGGAGGTAGAATGTAATACTCCATGCCAAGGGAATATTGTTCTGTGATGTTTCCAGCCATCCTGCCAGCATGACTAGAATTCCCTGCCCGAAAATATTGGCAAGCCGATAAAACGTATTTCGAATACCGACAAAGAAAGATTGTTCTTTATTATTGAGCCCGAGCATATAGAAACCGTCTGCAGCGATGTCATGCGTAGCGGAACTGAACGCCAACAGCCAGAAAAAAGCAAGAGTCAACTGTACATAATGAGCAGTCGGAATAAAGAAGGCTATTCCTGCAAATCCGGCAGCGATGAAACCTTGCATGGCAATAATCCAGGCACGCTTCGTTTTCACCAGGTCGACGAATGGACTCCATAGCGGTTTGATAGTCCAGGGAAGATAGAGCCAGGAAGTGTATAAGGCTATTTCCGTATTGGATAATCCTAAACGCTTGTACATGATAACAGCAATCGTCATTACCGCTACGTATGGCAGCCCTTCTGCGAAGTAGAGGGTGGGTATCCAGCTCCAGGGATTTCTTTTTATAGTGGGGGTTGTCATGGTATTATTCTTTTTTATTGATATTGTTTCTCGAGCGTACTGCCGGGGTAATAGTGAGACAGTATTTCTTCATATTTGTAACCTTGCTCTCCCATTACGGCAGCACCAATCTGGCAAAGTCCTACTCCATGCCCCCATCCGGCTCCGGTAAGGATGAATCGTGAAGGGATTTTATCCTCTTTATGTCCTTTTTCCTCATATTCCTTGTCTACTACGAAGGCGGAACTATACAGATGGGAAGTAGATAAGGTACGGCGTATCTCCAACTCTTTTCCAATGATGAGTGTCTGTAAGGTTCCTACAATCTTTAGTCGGACAAGACGTCCGGATGTTCCCCGTTCTATAGGAATTAAATCCAGAATTTGTCCGAAGTCAATTCCCGAACGTTGATGAATCAGTGTTGAAAGTTCTTGTTGGGTATAACTGACTTTCCAACGATAGAAGTCTGCTGTTTCCTGATCGTAGTTGTTTAGTACTTGGCTTAGAATTTTCTTATCCTGCGTATTACAAAAAGCAACAGGTGAGGTACGTATCCATTTATCAGCTTCCGCCTCTATGTTCAAATCGGGAAGTTGTTTTTCAGTCTTGCTATCCCGTTGTCTGATTAGATAAGGATGCTTTACGTTTTCCCAACAATTTTGGAACTCTTCAAAAGCTCCGCCACAACATTTAGAGAAACGGGCATCACAAATCGCTCCTTTATACATCAGCACTTCCCCCCGCGTGGCGGAGACTGCTTCGATGGCTTGTGGTGTTGAGGCTCGTGTAATTCCCTGATAACGCTGGCAATGATCATCGGCACATACATCGAAATTTCTATGTGCTTCATGGTCATACCACTTAATAAATGAAGAATTAGGAATGAAGAATGAAGAATTGGCTGCGCTGTCTTTTTGCAAAGTTCTTTTAAATTCTTCATTCTTCATTCTTAATTCTTTATTTTTTTCGAGTAGCCAGCTTCGGGAGATGACGGCGTGAGCCTTTAGTAGTTCTAAAGAAGCTGTTGCGCTCATCTCTGATGAAATTACACTGGTAAGATATTCTTCAATGGAAATCACATTGATGGCGGTTAGTTGTTCTCCTTCGATGATAATCTTTAATTCCCCTTTGAATTTCTGGACTTCTTTGCGTTCCCAATGGAAGTTGATTCCGATGGTCACATCTTTCAGTTCAAAGAAAGCATGTGCATTTTGTGGAGGAATGAAGGATAATTCGTCGTACTCTTTCCCTTGCCAATGAATCTTCCCATCCTGATAAATAACTTTCTGTGTTCCGGAAATTTTCGTTCCGACAGAAGAACTAAATTTCACCGGGAAAGAGAATTCAATCTCTTTCCCGGAAAGGATACCGACTGTTATTTGAGGTTGAGTCATAATACAGCTTTAATACGTTCTAGTATTTTTTGCAGTTTTTCTTTGGATATAGATACTTCCCGATAGATATCATATACTTTTTCAGGAGTCAGTTTCTTCATATCCTCTTCACGTACTATAGGGAATATGCCGTTCATTTCAGCAATAGCAGGACTGATGAGAATTTGTTCGTCTCCTTTTGCGTAATAGCAATCAGGACGATGTTTGCTGCGTAAGAAGATAATACAATTGTAAGGGTGTTCGGCCACTGACTCAAATTGATCGTCGTAGTTCTTTCCAAAATGCTCTTTGGTGATTTCCAAACCATACCAGGCAAGAATATTCATCATTGGTTCTTTTCCGTTGTTATTGGCAGCTAAAATGTCGTAAATCAGATGAAAGGTTTTCGACATTGTTTTCTTATTTTTCGCCTGAATCCTGATGAAACTGTACGGGAAATCTTCATAACTAATTCGCACCTTGTCGTTATCTATTAAATCTATGTGATCGTAATATGATCCCTGCATACTTTCCTCTTTACTGCAAGCTTGAAAATGGGCATGATCGGGAGCGGAAGCTCCACATTCCGGTCCATTATACAAAAGGAAGTATTCTCTCATTATGTCGGTGAATTCTATCATATCTTTAAAACGCCCGGCTATGGATTGCGACTTGTGTTCCTTATCTACAATTGTAAAGTGGTGTTTAAATATGGGATAGGGATTAACCAGTATCTGATAATTCCTATAACTGATGAATTCTTGTTCCTGCGGTCGGTTTGTTTGGCAGAGGAAGCAAGGCCGTGAGTGAATGGAGGCAGTATCTGTCTGTGCGGTAGTCGAAAGAATACGTTTCGGATTAAGGAATAGGTTCGCATCTAAATATTGCTTACCAAACCATTTGGATATTTCTTTTGTTCGTGACCGATACTGTTTCAATGCCTGGTAATTCTCTTTGGCTAGTTCCCAAGAAAGAGTTTGCTTTTGGAATAACCGTTCGATACTTTGCTGAATTTTCTCTAATGTCGTTTCTTGTTGCAGGATGCGCTGTTCCAATTCCCACGTACGAAGTCGGTCTTTATATAGATTATTCTGGTTGATTTTCTCAACAGGCAGTGCAGCATCCGAGTTGCCTTCCCAACGGCGGCAAAGGTAAATCACGTCGTATATTCTGCCTATCTGATAATCGTGTGAAATTTTCAATCCAAGGGCATAATCTTCTCCATAGCTTGTGTTCGGGACTTTGATTTCCCGAAGAATGGGCGTGTAGAATGCACGGGGAGCTCCCAGACCGTTGATACGTAATGCATTATTTCGTCCGTTGTCGGGTGTCCATTCCTTATGATCGATGATGCCGGGGGCAATTTCCTGCATATCAAAGTTAGTCATCATATAAGTGCCGATTACCATTGCACATTTCTGTTTATAGAAAGTATCAATGATGATTTGCAGGCTATGTTCGTCTTTATACACGTCATCGCTATCAAGTTGGACGGCAAACTTTCCACATTTCTCGTGATGGATACCTATGTTCCAACATCCGCCTATACCGAGGTCATTTCTTTCGGGAATGACGTGAATCAGGCGCTTGTCCGAACTAAGTTCACGGAGAACTTCACTGGTCCCGTCTGTCGAATGATTGTCGATGACAATGACATTGAACGGAAAGGTCGTTTGCTGGTTCAGTGCCGAGCGTACGGCATCTTTGACTGTACGAATACGGTTGCGTACGGGTATAATGACAGAAGCTTCATACTCAAAAGTGTGGGAAGAAAAGTCTACAGGACGGAAGATAGGATAAAGATATCCGCCAATTTCCTTCAAATGGTTGGTGCATGCCTGTTCCATTTCGATCTGTACCTGACGGTTTTTAGGGTCTACATAATCGAACTGCTTCTCACCGCTTTTCCGCTTGTCACTTTCTACTTCGGTATATAGATATTCGTTGATATGTACCAGTTTGCTCTTTTGGGATATTTTGAGTCTCAAATCATACAAGCCTGCATATTGATATTCCTCTTCCGTATTTTCTATAACTTCCTTGAATGCGTTGGCATTGAACAGTAAAACCGAGCCGAAATTGAAGTCGTCACGCAGGCTACCGGGTTGGTAATCAATGACCGGAGCTGTTTTTTGCACACCGTCTATCTGTTGGTAATGGTCTGCATATACCATGCCAGCTTGGGTCATTTCCATTACTTGAACCATTCTTTCAAGAGCGAACATGCCTATTTTTAGTGCAGTGTGTTTGGTATAGAGCAAGGTATATGTTTTATCAGAATGTTCTGCAATAGCTCGCATTGCTTGTGTAGACTGCATTTTTTCTACAGAGATGAGTTCGCATCCGGGAATACAGACATTGGTAATTGGCGATGCCAATAAATAAATTTTGTCTACCAGCGTCGATGCACGTAACTCCTTAACTGTTTGCACAGTTTCTTCCAACCGGCTGAAAGGAAGAAAACAGTTGATTGTTGTTTTCATTATTTTACTTTTTGTTTTGTAGTATGAGTTGTGTAAGATGTTTCTTTGTCTTGTCTTTTGATGAACAAACAAAGTCCAAGGAATGTGAACAGGGCATTGATTATCAACAACTCGTAACTAATTTGGTAACCGTTGAGCCATGCTTCCGAATTTCTTTGAAGGATATAGCAAAGAATAGGAGAAGCGATAGCTACCAACGGAATATATTTATCATAAACTTGTTTCTTGGTGAAGATGCCAAAAGCGAACAGTCCTAAGATAGGGCCATACGTATAACTGGCCAATGTGTAAATCGCATCAATCACACTCGTGTTGTTCAGCAGATTGAATACGAAAATGACTGCTCCCATCACAACTGCCATACCGATATGTACATGTTTGCGTATTTGGCTAAGTGCCGCCTCTCCTTTTTTCTGTGCATGTAAAATATCTACAGTAAAGGAAGTGGTCAGTGCCGTCAAGGCAGAACCCGCTGCAGAATAGGCGGAGGCTATCAGTCCGATAATGAATAATATTCCGACTATGCCGGGAAAATAATTTCCGGTAGCAATCATCGGAAACAACTCGTCGCTTTTTTCCGGATTCCCAATGCCTTGCTGTGCTGTAAACGTATATAACAGTACTCCTAGCATCAGAAAAAGCAGAATGACAAAGAACTGTGAGATTCCACTGGTAATCATATTCTTCTGTGAGTCCCGGAAGTTCTTGCAGCTAAGATTGCGCTGCATCATATCTTGGTCGAGCCCGTTCATGGCAATAACGGTGAATACTCCTGCCAGGAATTGCTTGAAGAAATATCGTTTGTCATTAACATCGTCAAAAAAGAATGTCTTGGAAAAGTCACTGTCTGAAATCGTACTAACCAAACCACTGAAATTCAGATGCAAGCTGGAAGCAATATAATAGATGCAAAGTACAACCGACACTACCAGGCAGAATGTTTTTAGAACATCCGTCCATATCAATGATTTCACTCCACCGCGGAAAGTGTAAAGCCATACGATAAATACCGTAAGAATTACGTTCAACAGGAAAGGAAGATGGAAAGGTTCGAAGATAAGAAACTGCAATGTCAGGCATACGAGAAAGAGTCGGACGGCTGCCCCTAGCATCTGTCTCTTAT
>ENA-OZED01000323-OZED01000323.1-human-gut-metagenome-genome-assembly--contig:-NODE-323-length-23897-cov-7.143109_pt1 | contig 23897 bp, 15 predicted proteins | sample MGYA00245066_ERZ653605 | MGnify/ENA primary metagenome ERZ653605 (study PRJEB26926, sample SAMN06165079) | human gut metagenome | biome: ENVO:00009003; feature: ENVO:2100002; material: ENVO:00002003...
CCCTGACAGCGTTAAGAATAACCTTTTCACCGCACAAAAACAGAGCTGACTTTCGCACTTCGCCAAAGTCAGCTCTTACTTTTTTACTATTATCTTGTCACTACAAGCTCAACCACAAAAATCTGCCGGTAATACTGTTTGCGTTTGCTTTAATCTCTGCCGGTGTTCCGCATGCCACAAGCCGTCCGCCTGCATCACCGCCGCCGGGGCCCATATCAAGCACATAGTCGGCGTTACGGATGACGTCTAAATCATGCTCAATGACAACGACAGTTGCCCCATTATCCAAAAGCGCCTGAAAAACCTCCAGCAGTACCTGTACATCCAAGGGATGCAAGCCAATAGAAGGCTCATCAAAGACAAATACAGAATCATGCTGCGTTCTGCCGATTTCGCTGGCCAGCTTCAAGCGCTGTGCTTCACCGCCCGATAAACCCGGCGTTTCCTCGCCCAGCGTCAGATAACCAAGACCAAGTTGACGCAACACGTTCAGCTTTTGGCTGATGCCTTTCATATTTTTACAGAACTCAAGAGCAGTATTTACGTCCATCGCCATCAGCTCCGGCAGCGAAGCACTCTCCCCCGCCTCGTTCGTCAGCCTGATATCATAGGCCGCCTTCGCGTACCGCGAACCGCGGCAGTCCGGGCAGGGTATATCCACGTCCGGCAAAAACTGTACGTCAAGACTGACTACGCCTGTTCCGTCACAGCCTTGGCAGCGAAGCGAGCCTGTGTTGTACGAAAAAGCACCGGCCTTATATTCATGCGCTTTGGCTTCGGGCAATTTGGCATAGAGCTTGCGCAAATCATCGTGAATACCTGCATAGGTAGCGACAGTAGAGCGAACGTTAATTCCGATAGGCGTCGCATCAATGAGCTTAACGTGCTCAATCCCAACAGCATCAATAGCGCGGATATGCTCCGGCAACGGCTTGCCGTCAATCGTCGCAGCCAGCGCAGGTACAAGGCTTTCCAAAACCATCGTGGTTTTGCCTGAACCCGATACGCCGGTGACAACCGTCAGGCGTCCCTTGGGAATATCTATCTCCAGTGGCTTTACGGTATGTATTAACGCGGTAGAAAGATGAATGGTGCCATCAGCGAACAACTCCTGCTTCTGAGCTTTATTCTGTCGCGTTGCCGCTGCCTTGCCCGCAAGGAACGGGGCGATTTGTGAGGCAGGATTTGCTTCTATCTCCGCTATCGTACCCTGCGCAATTACATGGCCACCGCCGGCACCTGCCTCCGGTCCCATTTCCACTAGCCAGTCTGCTTCCTGCAAAATCTGCGTATCGTGATCCACAAGAATTACAGAGTTACCGTCCGCCACCAAGTCATGCATCACACCGTTAAGGCCCACGATATTTAACGGATGCAGGCCGATGGACGGTTCATCCAGCACATAAAGAACTCCGGTAGTACGGTTGCGGACAGCACGCGCCAGCTGCATACGCTGCCTCTCTCCGGTGGAGAGCGTAGCAGCGGAGCGGTCAAGCGTAAGATAACCGAGCCCCAAGTCCAGCAGACGTTTTGCAGTGCCGGTAAAGGCTTCACAGATGCGTTCCGCCATCGGGCGCATTGCCTCCGGCAGGCTTTCGGGAACACGCTGCACCCACGCTACCAGCTGCACCAGTGTCATTTGGCAGGCCTCAGCCAGCGAAATCCCTAACAGCTTCGGCGCACGCGCTGCTGCAGACAAACGCGTACCGTGGCAGTCGGGGCAGATATCTTCCTTCAAAAACTTTTCTACGCGCTTCATGCCCTTTTCGTCCTTGACTTTAGACAACGCGTTTTCTACTGTATAAACAGCGTTAAAATAGGTAAAATCCAACTCGGCAAAATCATTGGAATTGCTTTTCTTCGGATGGTAGAGAATATGCTTCTTCTCCGCAGGACCGTGATAAACGATCTCCTTCTCCTGCTCCGTCAGCTCGCGAAACGGCACATCTATGCGCACGCCCATCTCCTTGCAGACATCCGTCATCAGCGACCACATAAGGCTATTCCATGGTGCAACAGCGCCCTGCTCTATGGTAAGCGATTCATCCGGCACTAGCGTGCTTAAATCTACCGTGCGGACGCTGCCTGTACCACCGCAGGTTTTGCAGGCACCCTGCGAATTGAAGGCCAGCTCCTCGGCAGACAGCGCATAAAACTGCGCGCCGCACTCCGGGCAGGTCAGCTTCTTGCCTGCGGCAACCAAAAGCGTCGGCTCCAGGTAATGTCCGTTGGGACAGCGATGGCTGGCAAGGCGCGAATACATAAGGCGCAGGCTGTTCAGCAGCTCCGTGCCTGTGCCGAAGGTACTGCGGATTCCCGGCACACCGGGGCGTTGGTGCAACGCCAAGGCCGCAGGAACATACAACACTTCATCTACGGAAGCCTTGGCAGCCTGCGTCATGCGTCGGCGCGTATATGTCGAAAGCGCCTCCAGATAGCGGCGTGAACCTTCGGCGTACAGTACGCCAAGCGCCAGGGATGATTTGCCGGAGCCTGAGACACCCGCAATGCCGACAATTTTTCCCAAGGGAATATCTACATCAATATTTTTCAGATTGTGGACCTTCGCGCCACGAATAAGCATTTTATCAATCATTTTTCTGCTCCTGTATGAATTAAATTGCTTCTAAAATATGCATGATATGTTTAATTTAGTCTAACACTATAACAATACAAGTGCAACTTATGCGCAAGCTTTTTTATTCTTAAAATTTAAAGCGCACAAAAAGGCATAATAAGCTTCATTATCACAGCTTATTATGCCTTTGCTTATTTTTTCTTTATGCGACAGCGTAAATGCTTCTGTTTATATGCAGGAATTGCGCTCCTCAAACATCTTTCTCAAAGAAATTATATCCGTCGCAAAGGCATACGACCCATCACCCTTGCGCAGAGGATAAATCTCCTCCTGCAGCCACTGATAAAACTCCCTGCTAAGCTCATCATTCAGCTGCCACTTGGCCTTTACAGCGCCATGACGCAGCGTAGCCTCAGCCACCCGGCGCAATCTTTTCCATTCGGAATAGTACGCCAGCTTCAGCTTCGTCATAAAATGCCTGCTGTCCTCGATAACAAAGCCTTCAATATGCTTTCCGTCATACAAATAATCATCCTGCATAATCGTTTTCAGCCACGCCTGCAGTTCATCCCAAGACGTAAGCGTACAAGCCTGCTGTTTAACCTCAACCTGCAGCTGCTCGCTCAAAGCAATCAGCTCCACATACGGACGATGCGCAAAACTCAGCTTGTTTTCAATAATCTCCAGCAGTACAACCTGCGGCTTCCTGTATTCGATAATATGCGGGTCCATCTCCGGCTCAATGCACTCAAAGATAACCGAGCAATTATTAGTTTTAACAAAATTCTCCAAAAGCTGCATGCGCTCCTTAAGCTCCGCAGCCAAGGTGTTTTTGAAAATCTTCGCATACAAGCCGTACATATCGCCCTTAGAGGTTACAAGCAGCTTTTTCTGTGCGCTGTCATAACCCACAATGCCTAAAAAACCATTAACCTTTACATAAGCCTGCACCGGAAACTGCAGATTATGCCGTAATGCGTTCAGCTTCGTTTCCGTGCGCTCATCAAGATTGAAAAATTTGTCATAGCTACGTGCGACAATTTTTTCTGTCCGCTTGTTGATGTACAAGCCTCTTGCTTTGCAGGTAACATCATCCCATGCCTTGTTGTAAAAAGCGTCACGGGTAAAGTTGAAGGAAGAAATTACACCGAAGCTCTTCTCTTTAATCAGCGGATTACCGGCAAAGTTGGCCAAAAGCTGCTGCACATTCTCAATCTTGGTATTTACTTTGCTGCCATTCGCGCCCTTCTTTTTATCAAGATACTCCAAAGCATTACCAATGGTAACTACGGCAAAGCCATCCTCGCTAAGCTCCAACGCCCGCAGCTGACCGCCCATTTCCACCGCTCCATCCAGATTAAAGCAATGCTCGTTAACCTCCGCCGGCACACCCTCATAATTGCGGTGTCCGTGAACCTGATACTCGTTTACAGCTGCGTGCTTGGCAAAAGACATATCAACATCCAAAGCATCCTCATACACGCCGGTGCCGTAAATCAGCTCCGCTGTTGCCACCAAGGATAAATTCTCCGGCATGCGCGCCAAACCGCCATGACTTACCAAAACCTTTTTCCCCTGATATGTATAGCAGAAGCACTGCGATAATTTCCTGTAAAAATTATATACAGCCTTCCTGCTCAGGTCTGCTTGTGCCAGCTCCGGTGCAGTCTGCATGCGGAACTCCTTCGAAGCAACGCCATCTGCCAAGCCGTAATCCCGCAAATTAGCTTCATGGTTACCTTCCAGCAACGTAACGTTATCTAACGCTGCAAGCTGCAGCAGTAATTGCAGAACCTCGGCATTTTCGCTGCCCCTGTCGATATAATCGCCAAGGAAAATATAGTAGTTCTGCGGATTTATTTCCTCAAGATATTCCTTCAGCGGCTTATAACAGCCATGAATATCACCGATATGAATTACCTTTTTATAAGCAGATAAATCGCGTGGCTTGTACCAAATTTGCGAAAGCTCCCCCGGTTTAATTACGGTAATACCGGACGGAACCTTATTATCCGCCAGCTGAGCATACATTCTTTCAATAACATTTTCCGGAACCTGTTTGTATTCCTCACGCAGCAGGTTTCTTTTCTTTGCTTCCTCAATGGTAATATCAGTAAAATCAACCACATAAATGCGATATTTATACTCATTGGCGAGCTTTTTATACGCAGTCATATCTCTGCCACGGATGTTGGTGGCATCCACGACCGTAAAGCAGCCACGCTTCATGCGCTCCTCCAGCGTCTGTAGCAAAAACGGCCACATCTGCTTGTCAAAATGCGGGCTGATGCACCATCTGCCTGCTTTGTCCAGCATCGGCGAAGCATATAACAGGCGTAACCCATCTGCGCTCAATGTATAAGGCTCCAGCCCCTGCTCTTTTATAAACGTGCTCTTGCCAGAGCCAGGCACACCACGCATCAATAATAAAATTCTCATATCAATCACCTTACTTAACTAATACTTTGCAGCTAAAAAACTGCCTATAAATGCCGAATATTTTTCAGCTATGGGCAATTCATAGTCTGCCTCAAAGCTCTTTCTTTTTACGGATACTACTTTTTCTGAAACCGGATTATAGCCTTGGCGAATATACTCCTTGCTGTATACACCGATGCCTCTTTTCTGCCATTGCGGTACATCGTTGTAGTTTATATTCCTTGCAAAGAGAAGCTCATTTTTGAAGGCAACACTTTTCGCCCGCAAATACTGCGTAGCCTCATTTTTCGACAGGCCTTCCTTGCGCAACGTCCAATAACACCAGGAGTTCAGCGCATTGCGATTTGCGTCCTCCTGCCGCCACAAAAAATAATCCTTCACAAGTTCAATGTTAGGCAAAGGCACCACTCTGCAATCAAAGCAGACCGCCTTACCAAGCGCCAAGGAAAAGTAACCGCTAGCCTCACCTGCTAATATAGTGTTTATTTTGCGTACTTTGTTAGCAAAAGCGCTATTATCGGGACTAAACAGCAAGGATATTTCATCACTTTCTGTATAACCGTACAAAACCTTGAAACCGCAATTCATAATATGCTTAGTTGTATCAACCATCAAATCACGAAAGCGTGAGTCAAAGGGTGCCTCAAATTTGCATATCTCTCGCGTTAATTTAGTAAAACTGCGTCCGTCCAGCCTTGCTGCTATATACATTCCCGGAACTATATATTGATCAATGCTCTGTTCATACACTCGCATCCGTTTATCAAAATCATCAAATTTCATTATCTAAAGCTCCTTCCAATCACGTAAAAATTTTCTTGGTACGCATTCCGTCAGCCACACGCCGTTGGCCGAAAGGTAAAACTTGTAGCCCGCTCTTGACATCTCGCCTGCCAACACTGTGTAGATATACGGCTCTCCATGTCTTTTGCCTACATTATGCGCTGTTTCGACATTCGCAGATAAATGCACATACAGCCTTTGCTTGGCGATAAGTCCCTGTCTGTTGATGCTTGCAACATACTTGCGCCCCGTCCCGTGATATAAAAGCTCCGGCGGCACAGCCTCCCGAAGCTCCACATCAACCTTCACGGAATGCCCCTGATTCGCTCTGATTCTCTTCTTGTCCTCGCTGAATGCGAAACGCTGCTTATCATCTTCGGCAACAATATGCTCCAGCATAAGCATATTAAATGCTTCAATACGATTAAAAGCAACCAGCAGCGCCTCCACCTGCGCCCAACCATGCACATCCAGCTCAATGTCGACTGCTTGCGGTTTATGTCGCAGCACCAGCGCTAAAAATCTTCCCCATTCGTTTAAGCTCTTGCTCATAGCATTTCCCCACCTTATAAAAAAGCAGAACTCCCGAAACTATAGCCATAGTCCCCGGAGTTCTGCTTCTTCTTACGATTATAAATTTTTGCCGAAGCCTTGACCTTGGTAATCGGCTTCACATTTCCCCAGTTGCCTCGTTTGGAGGCGTTGACTATCTTTTGCTGTTTTTTCGACATTTTCTCATAGCTTACAAATCTTTCCATATGCTTATTCCTCCATTATCTGTTCTGTTTTATAAAAATTGCTTGTTGCTATGTTAATCTTAACACAGCAGCAAGCTATAATCATGGAAAAAAACATGCGCACTTAAAATTCTGCGCTGCATTGCAGCTGTTCTCTGAGCTTTTTTCTTATAAGCTCCTTAAAGTCCTCCGGCTCACGCACCTTAACCGTCGGCCCGAAGCTCAGCACACGGAAAAGCATTTCGGTTTCATCGCCCTTATCATACCTCACTGTTAAAAGGTAATGCGACTCGTCCAGCTTTTCCGTTTCCTTCGCTAGGTCGGAAAAATGCATCAATGCGCGCACCATCGTACTGCGTTCATCCTCAATTTCCAGAACAAGAGTCTGCTTGGAAAGCTCTCCCTTCTTCAAGTTTTTTATATGCTCAACTGCCTCTCCCGCTTCTACGGAAATTATTCTGCCTAAATTCAGCGTAACCAGCTTACGCTCAGCTATCGCCTGCAGGCGGAACTTATCGTCCTTCGCCGAATATTCCAAAGACACAGGCACCAAATCCGTCCAAACGATAATCGTCCCCCTGTTGCTCCTGTAGGAAGCATTAAGATAACGCTTTTCCCGCACAGCATGAAGAATTTCCCTAAAGTTTGCTCTGTATTTGGGATTGGTATAAGCATCGCCATCCACAAAGCGGTCGAAAAAGACAAACTGCTCAGGCCTGCACAAAGGCTCTACAGCCTGCAAAGCAGCCTGCTGCCGGGCAATCTCCTCGTCAGAGAAAAACAAGCTGATTTTTTCGTCAAGCAGCAAGGTTTTCAGCCATCGTTTCTGCAGAGCAGTCAGGGGCATCGTCGGCTTATTTTTCAGCGGCGTCCCAAGCTCCGGCGTCAGCAGTTTCCATGTACCGTCAGCAAGCGCAGGCAAAAGCTGCAGCACGCTGTCGCCATAAGCCCCCTCGCAGACAAGCTGCTGCATGCTTGCTGCAGACAGTTTTCCTGCAAGCGCCTGCGTTAACACCTTCGCCACAACATTATAATATGTTCCGTAAACCTCGCTGAACACTGTGCTCATTTACGCTTCACCTGCTTTCTTCACGCCATACATGGCGTACACCTCCGCCAAATCCTGCCAAAACTTTTCTTCCACAGCCTTATTGCTGCAGGAAAAGCCTTCAATACGGCCGATAAAGGTACGCAGCCAGGGCAGCATTTCGCCTGCATCATGCACATCGGCAATAAAACGATAATGCTCGGCATCTGTTTTTTCCACTCGTCCGCATCGCTTTTCCCGCTCCAGACATTGCAGAATATACGGCTCGTCACTGCTGATGCGCACGACAAGCTCTACATGCTCCAAAGCATCAGCAGCGGCAGGCCCTCTGTTCATAGATACTCCCCACAAATGCTGTTCCATCTGCTCAGCCATGGCGCAAAACTTGTCGTAATCGTGCACAGGCTTCGCTTCCAGAACGCGTTCAAGATTATCCAGACGGCAGAAAATAATCCTATGCGCCTTAAAGAACCAGCACATCACATAACGCCTGCCGCTTTGCGTGCTTACATAAATCTTCAGCGGCAGCACGCGGAAAGAAATGTTCTTGCCTCTGGAAGAACAACTTTCAATACGCACGCACTGCCTGCGCTCCATCGCCGCCAGCAAATCAAGCAGCACATCACTCTCCAAGGCATGCAACAGATAATGATGCTTATAGGAAAATACACTGCTGCCCGCAGCAAGCTTATCCTCTATAAAGCTGCCCAGAACACCTATTTGATTCGTTTCGGCAAAAAAGCTCACGGCATCGTGCCAAGCATCTAAATCGACCTCATCCTTGCTGCGCTCATAATATAACTCACGCCCGCACTTTTCATTTTCTATTAAACCAAGCTCTGCATATTCTGCCAATTTCTTGCGTACAGTGGAAATATCCAGCGCCGCCGGTTCATCAAAACAGGATAAATACGCTGTATCAAGTTTATCCATCAGCTGACGCAGAGTAAATTTTTCACCAGGCTGCAAAATATCCAGCAGGAAGAAATGCAGCATGATATCATTCGCCGTAAAGCTCTTCGCCTTCAACGCCTTGTAAAAAGGATTATGCCGGATTTTTCTGCTGTCTACGGAAATAAAGCAGTTCTTGCCGCCGGCTTTCTGGCGGAAATACATATACTCACCCAGCCAGCTTTCAATGCGTCTGCGCTCGTTGTCATAGCTGCGAGCGCTTTTATCCGCAAAATCAGCTCTGCTCTTAAAGCCAAAGACATAAAAATCACGCATCAGCTGCCGTATATTATCAAAGTTTTTTATTAACTCATTAAAAGCCACAAGCAGCACCCTCCTTCCGCAGCAAATCAGATAAACGATATTTCAAAAAATGTGCTGATAATTCAGCGCCACTTTTTTACTTAAGCACTGATTTATCTTTAGTATATCACATAATAGTGACAGATTTTGTCTATGTCAAATAATCGAATACACAATAAAAAACAACAAGAAAAGCGTAGCTATCAGCATGCTTTATGCATGTGTAACAACTACGCTTTTGGATTACTGCAGATACTTCAAAAACAACGCATTAAGCTCGTCATACCCCTGCCTGCGTTCCTCCGGCAGGCTCCTGATTTTCTCTTTAAGACGCGGAATTTCTTCTTCAATAAAATTATTTATCTCGTCCACTCTCGGAATCAGTTTCAGCTCCGGCACCTCCATCTTGATGCGCAAAAGCTCCTGTACGGATTCATAAAGATATGTAGGCAAATCAGCTGCAACCAATTCTGTAAAACACATTGGTGGCGGAGTATTGGTTCTTAAAATCCATCTGCAGGCAAGCAAAGGCCGCAAAACATAAAAGTACTTTTTAGCTCGCACCATCTCTCCCCGCAGATACTCCCGATAGTTGCCATCAGCCATATTTAGGTAATGATAAAGCCCGCTCTTCGCTGAAAAATAGTTTTCCATAAGGGGAATAAATTCTTGGCTGAAAGCAGTTTCCCTATAAACAATCGGTGATTTAAACCATTCGAATACCGACGGATTGGAACGATGCAAAAGCCTTAACGCCTTCTGCAAATCCCAGCCGTTGACATCCAGCAAATCGTTAATAGGAAATTCCAGCACATCCCTCGTCTGTTCTAATTTTAAATAATAATCACGCGGACGCACATAAATAAAACGTACATCAAAATCACTGTCCGGAGATTCAAAACCCCATGCACGGCTTCCAGATTCTACTGCATGGAGAATCCTGACGTTTTCCTGTTTTTCGATCTGCTGTAATTTTTCAATGATAATTTTTCGCATTGTCACCACACCTCACCCTCGCTACGCGTTAATTGTATTTTACACTACGAGCGCCGGAAAATCATTGATAAAAATATGCGCACTTGCGAGCTTAAAGGTTATGTGCGGATTTTGCCGAAAGCCTCAGCCCTCATCCTTGATGTTTTGTATTTCATCCTGCACATCATTACGACGCTCTTCTAAATCGTCGTAGCTTTCACCGTTAGCCTGTCTTTCTGCTATTTCATCCTCTATATCGGACTTTTCTTCCTCAAGATCCAAAAGTTCTTCTCTCGAAGCATATGCATAGTTATCTTGATGAAAAACAAGCGGCATAACCGCAAATAACGACATAATCAGTAAAACCTTAGCTATTATACTTTTTATTTTCATATCTACACCCTAGCGCTGAAAAGATGTAAGCCACCGATAATGCTCTTAATCACATTGCAGCCTGTTACCTGCTTGGCATACTCAGCAATATTGCAAATGCCTGCATGAGAGCAGCCGGTTATTATGTAAATTCCGTCCTTAGCATTCTCCTTATTTTTTATTGTTTTAATTATACCATGCTTGTAAAAATCATAACACCTATATTAAAAGAAAGCCCGCCCCTGTGCTGTGAAAGCATAAGGACGGATTTTAGTTTATCATGATATTAGCCATCTGTACACTTTCCAGCAGATTTTATTCTTCATCTTCTGCCAGCATACGATAGCCTACACCAAGCTCATTGACGATATAGCGTTTTTCTCCGGGTGTCACACCCATTTTCTTCCTGATGTTTTTCATATTTACCTGTAGCTTTTTGACGCTGCCATAATCCGAATAACCCCATACTGCTTGGATTATGGCAGCATAAGTCAGCACCTTTCCCGCATGGATGGAGAGAAATGTCAAAATATTATATTCCGTCTGTGTCAGGTCGATTTCCTTTCCATCGACCAAAACCTGCCTTTTATCGTAATCAATCAGCAAATCTTGAAATTTAAATTTACCGCCGTGGGAACCTTCGTTTTTCTCACTGTAACGATGACTGCGAAGCACTGCACGGATACGAGCCATCAGTTCTTCAGTTCCAAACGGCTTAGTAATGTAATCATTCGCACCAAGGTCTAAGGCTTCCACCTTATCCATTTCGCCGGAACGGGCAGAAAGGACAATGATGGGAACAGTATCCGTTTTTCTAACATCCCGAATCAAGCTCAAGCCATCACGGTCCGGCAACCCTAGATCAAGAACAATAAGGTCCGGATGATAAGAAGCGTACATCATCATGCCGAGCGCACATGTTTCTGCACAGATTACCTGATAATCACTTATTTCCAAGTTGGCTTTGATGAAGCTAAGGATGTTTGCTTCATCCTCTACGATTAAAATTTTGAATTTATTATTGCTCATCATCGCACCCTCTTGCCAAAGAAAAGCGGAATACAGCACCGCCGCCCTTCCGATTTTCCACAAAAATCTCGCTGCCATGCGCCTTAATAATAGCAGCACAAACCGAAATACCGATGCCCATATTACTGCGCGTTCCGTCTATCGGTGCTGCAGACTTTTTATAGCATCCGGTAAAAATTTTATCCAAAATCTCCTCCGGAATACCGCATCCGTTGTCGGCAACTTCAAATATGGCCTTATCTCCTGCAAGGGAAACCGACAGCTTCAGCTCCGTCATTCCTTTCGCATGAAAAACGGCATTTTCCAAAAAGTTCAACAACACCTGCTCGATAAGGATAGAATCCATAGGAATATCCACAAAGTCGGCCGGTATCTGCGTAATAACCTTCTGATTCGGATGCTTCTTGGAGAATTTCATCAGAACGGAGTCAATCAGTTCATCCAAAACGATTGGCGTTTTCACAATTTTGACCTTTGCACCGTCGATTCTTGTAACAGCCAGCAGGTTTTCGACCATACGGATAAGCCATTCGCTATCCTCTTGAATTTCTCCCAACAGCTTTAGCTGCTGTCCTTCCGAAAGTGCATTCTTCTTGGAAATCAGCGTAGAAGCTGAGCCGTATATTGATGTAAGAGGCGTACGCAAATCATGAGAGATTGCCCGCAACAGATTTCCCCGCATCCTCTCCTTTTCGCTTTCTGCCCGCAAATTCTCCTGATCACGTATCCTACTGTTCAACGTACTGGTGGAAACGGCAACAACCAGCATAATTATAGCGGATAATATGCTTTCTTCTACAGAAAAATCTAAAGTGTAATAGGGATAAGTAAAAGCGAAATTTACTGCAAATACGCTTAAGACAGCCGAAACAATACCATAGCAATACCCATGCGTTTTCAGCGATATCAGAAAAACGCCGAATACAAAAATCATAGGAACCAGTGTTTGCGTTGTAAATAGCTTCCGAATCAGAAGATTAATGGCAAAAGCGCCGAAAAAAATACAGACCGAAAACAAAATATCTTCTTGTCGTTGTTGATGCTTCATAATGCTTCTCCTAATTATTTTTACAAACCCATTATACTTCACGAACAAAAGCGCTTCAAGACATATCACCGGATAATGTTGCTCCATACCCGTTTCTTTACCAAATCTACACCGAAAAAATGCTATGATAGGAACAAGCAAAGCAGTGTTCAATATACGGCTTTTACATTGTGTCCGCAACAAGCACAATGAATGTATAAACAGATTAGCAAGAAGGTGTAGGTATGTCAGAAGAAATGATTAGCAGAAGATTTCAGCTTTCATCTTTTCAAATTATCATATTAGGTTTTGCGGGAGTAATCCTGCTGGGTGCATTACTGCTGATGCTGCCAATTTCCGCAGCAGAACGCTGTGTAACACCGTTTCATTATGCGTTATTTACCGCAACCTCCGCAGTTTGTGTAACCGGTCTTGTGATACATGATACCGGCAGCTATTGGTCGGCCTTCGGGCAGACAATCATTCTGGCACTTATACAGATTGGCGGTCTTGGTGTTGTCACTGTAGCTGCATTATTTGCACTTCTGTCCAGGCGAAGAATATCTTTGATGCAGCGCACCACCCTTCAGGACGCAATATCAGCGCCAAATGTAGGCGGTATCGTCCGGCTTACGAAATTTATCCTGTGGGGAACATTTTTGATTGAACTGATTGGTGCACTTGCAATGCTGCCGGTGTTCTGCCACGACTATGGCTGGCACGGTATTTGGCTGGCAACCTTTCACTCTATTTCTGCCTTTTGCAATGCAGGCTTCGATATTTTGGGAACCGCAGACAACATCTACCCCTCCCTTACCGGTTATGCGCAGAATCCTATAATAAATATAACGATTATGCTGCTTATCATAATTGGCGGTATCGGTTTTTTGACCTGGGAGGACATTTGTGAAAACAAGCTGCAGTTCCGACGCTACAGAATGCAAAGTAAAGTAATCCTTATCTCGACGGTTATCCTGATTGTCTTTCCGGCAATTTTTTTCTTCTTTGCTGATTTTGCTGCTCTTCCTATTGAAGATCGTCTTCAAGCAGCTCTCTTCCAGTCAGTCACAACAAGAACAGCCGGTTTCAATACGGTAAATTTATCTGCTATGTCCAGCTCGTCTCAAGGCATTATGATTCTTTTAATGCTGATTGGCGGTTCACCGGGCTCAACAGCCGGTGGTATGAAAACGACAACCTTTGCCGTCCTGCTTGCCAACATTGTTGCGACCTATCGCCAGCAGGACAGTGCCCATTTTTTTGATCGCAGAGTCGATTACAGCGCTATCAAAACTGCCTCAACTATCCTCACCGTGTATATTACGCTGTTTTTCAGCGGAGGAATTTTTATCAGCGCCTATGAGAACCTGCCACTGTCATCCTGCTTATATGAAACAGCATCAGCATTGGGAACAGTCGGTCTGACGTTGGGAATTACACCGCAGCTGCATGTACCCTCACAGCTGATACTGATTTTACTTATGTATCTTGGCAGAGTAGGCAGTCTTACGCTCATGTACGCAGCATTATCCGGCAAAAAAGCAGTTAACTCAAAACTGCCGCTGGAAAAAATCACAATTGGTTAAATAAAGGAGTGGATATCCTATGAAAAATATTTTACTGATCGGAGCAGGCCATTTCGGACGACATATCGCTATGCAACTTTCACAATTAGGGCATCAGGTCATGGCAGTTGATACTGATGAGGAAAGAATTAACGATGTACTGCCGTTTGTCACCAAAGCACAAATCGGTGACAGTACCAATGCAGAGTTTTTACGTGCTCTTGGCATCAGGAATTTTGACGTTTGCTTCGTAACTATCAGCGGTAATTTTCAAAACTCGCTAGAAACTACTTCGCTTTTAAAAGAACTGGGCGCAAAATGTGTAGTATCTCGTGCTGAACGCGATGTCCAGGCAAAGTTTCTGCTTCGTAACGGTGCAGACAATGTAGTCTATCCTGAAAAACAGATGGCTATATGGGCAGCCAAACGCTACACCGCAGACCATATTTTCGATTATATTGAAATTGACAAGCAGCACGCTATTTTTGAAGTAGAAGTGCCCAAAGCATGGGTTGGTAAAAGCATCGGTATGTTGGATGTCCGCAAGAAGTTTGGCATTAATATTCTTGGCATAAAGCACTTGGGAAAAACTGATGTCTCGATTACACCTGATACCATATTATCCGACGATATAACAATGCTGGCATTAGGCGAGTATAACGCACTGCAAAAGTGTTTCCGTATATAAGCAGGCTGTGCAACATTTATTAAGCACAGAATATTTAATGCAGCAAAAAGGCTGACGCCTTGCGTAAATGCACAGCGTCAGCCTTTTTATATTCTCAGCAATTTTCTTTTATTCCAATAATTCTATAGTTTAATTGTTAGCCAAAAAATATAAATCAGCAAAAAAGGCCGCTTTGCAGCGACCTTTTTTGACTTTCTGAAGCAGGCAGGGATTCCCCCTGCTTGCTTTTTACATATTACACAGATGAGAAATTAGAACGTAAATCTCAAGCCTGCGTCTACACGCCATTTCTCTTCAACGTCACCGCCGAAGCTGCGTTCAAAGTCTGCATAAATCAGGCTGTTTTTGCTCAGCTTAGCTGTGCCGCCGATTTGTGCTTCGTACCAAGTATCGCCAAAATCAATGCTGGTTCTGCCTTCAGGCTCATTTACTGCACGGAAGGTGGTGTCAAAGTCACCGCTGAATTCATGTGCTGCTGCCAGTTTTACAAAGTAGCTTGCATTATCCAGCTTCTGGCCCAGGCGGAAGCCTACGCGGCCTACCAACGTATTGAACGCATCCTGCTCTACCTGCATATCCTTCTTCACACCAACGCTGTCCAGATAATCACTGTGCGCATTGTAATCCTTGCCGTTGATGCGTCCCAAGGTCAGCTCTACGCTCGGATCAAAGTAGAAGCCGTTGTCATTTTCAAAACGCTTGCCATATTCCGCGCTGATGCTGGTACCCCATGTCTTGTAATCGCCGCTCAGCTTATGACCACTATCGTTGAATACCTTGTAGTCATTATCCAGCTTGCTGTACTTGGCGATAATGTCAACATACTGTCCGTCTTCGCTCTTCCAAGTACCGTAGATGCCTGCACTGTAAGCAGAAAGATCGCCGCGGCCGTTGCCATAGGTTGCATCACCATCGTTGTAGGATACTGCTGCACCGACTGTCCAGCCGTTGCCTGCATCTGCATCATAGCCTAACTGATATGCATTATATTTCAGGTTGAAATCAGTATTCTGGCTGTCCATCTCGTACTTGCCGCCGTAGTATTTTGCCCACAAGCCTCTTTCACCTTCAGACAGACGCAGGTCGCCCATGCGTTTCATCAGGTCATTGTTTTCTGCACGCCACAGCATTGCGGTGGAAGCCATAGCAGATTTTGCACCCTTCATCATTGCGGTTTCCTTGCTGCCGTACATAACGGGTACATATGCGTCCGGAGTATGAATGCTGCCTGCAATCAGGCTGCCTTCGCCGTTCTCTTTATTGAAGTCCAGGTCTGCCAGACGGATTGCTACGGAACCTGCTGTCAGGCCTTCGGCAATACCAACCTTGCCATCCAGATTGATTTCCGGAGTCGGGTTATCTTCAGTAGCAACTGCTTCATTATAAACCAGCTTTCTTCCCAGAGCGGAAAGTGTGTTGACTACTTTATCCTGGTCGCTGGTATCAATACCGGTGCGGTCGGTATAGAGTGTAATGCCTGCATTTTTGCCATCAGTCTTAATTGCCTTATCAATAATAATATTACCCAAAGCATCAAAGTTTGCGTTGCCGTCTTCACCGTTTTCATGTGCCAGATATGCGTTTACATAACCGGACAGATTTTGGATATTGATGTCCTTGGCTTCATTTTGATAAATATTACCGGCTGTTTCCGCAGTATTGCCACCATAGAGGCTACTAATTACACTCTCGTGAGAAGTAGTATATTCCGGACCCGACCACGGATGGAACAGCAATCCCTTGTTATCCCAAACAGCTCCGTTGGACAACCAAAGGTTGTTATTAAATTTAGTATTTTCATCTCTCGGTCCGTAAAAATGACCATGCAGATAAGAATCAGGTGTAGTCAGGCCAATATTAATAGTACCGCCCTCACCATAGAAATCAGTGGAAGTGCGTACATCACCGGTAATCTGCACATAATTATTACCTGCACCGGTTACGTTACCATTCTCATCCTCAAGAACATTAACATTAACCATGGTGTTTTCTCCGGATGTCCAGATAGATTCATGCTTATCCGCAAAAATACGACCACCGCCAACACTGACCTTGCTATATCCCTGGCGAGCAAAAATAGCTGCAGATTTTTCGGTTTCGATATCTACAAGTCCCTTGATATCAATAGTATTGGAGTTTTCCTTAGTCGCATCGTTAAACATGCTTGTTGCTTCTAACGCACGCCAGTCAAGCTCGTAAGCAGGAGTAGGAATTCCGCCGCGGATAGTAACAGCATGGTCACGGCTGTTATCGTTATTGATGATAACATGAGCACCGGTATCGGTAGCAGCAGCTGTAGAAGCTCTGATAGCACTGCCATAATAGTAGTTGTTTCTGGATTCCAGATAAACTGCACCGGGGTTATCAATCGTAATAGTACCCTCTCTATAAGCTCCGATAGCGGCTGCTGTCCACATAGGCTGACTGCCTGTGCTTCCCGGCTGCGGGAAAGCATTAAATACAACGCTCAAATTATGTCCCTGCATATCAATAGTGTAGGACGGTCCGCCTTTAGCTGTAAACGCACTGGATTTATAAGGAGCAGTACCATAGTTGTTGATGGCAGCACAATACAATGTATTACCCCAAACACCCTTCGGCATGGAATTAAGCTTTACCTCTACCATTGCGTTGTCATTAAAGGTATATTTTAAATCCTTGCCTGCAGCTGTCCCGCTGATAACGTCCTTATAGCCTGCCGCTGAGTCTGCCTTTTCATCACCGAACATTACTCCAACATATGGATTGAAAATCTTTTCTTCTTTTTGAGCCTGACCGGTTTTTTCATTAAAGGTAATATTGCTGTAATACTTAGCAACAGAAGAACTTGTCAGGCCTTCGGCAATTTCTACTCTGCCGCTCAAATTACGCTCACCATCTACATATGCAGAATATGTCAGCTTTTTAGCCAAATTATCCAGTACTTGATTAACAAGCCCTGTATCCTCCGTATTTATACCGTCAGCAGCTGTCTGCAGATATACCGTTGAAGCGGCATGGCCTAAAACATCCTCTTTTTCAGAACCATCGCCAATACCGGTTGAAAGGATATCAGAAGGCACTGCCGATTTAATAGTAACATTACCACCCGTCAAATCTGCCGGATTCTCGGCAGTATGTTGGAAAACAAAGGTAGTATTGCCGGCATACTTATCAATAGTAATATCACCTGCACCGACATTTACAAAGTTTCTCTTGCTGGCAGCATCAGAGGAGGTAAGCTTATTTACATGCTGCTTAGCATCAGAGGTAATGTTCCACACGGAATTGCCGGTAAAACCAAGATTGATATTGTTGTCATCACCGGAAATCGCACCATTCCATGTTGCACCATCATATGCATATAAGGCAATATTACCGGCAACATTGCCTGTATACGCTCTGCCGGTACCACTGATACCAAAGGTTATCTTGCTGTCGGCATCAGTTTTCATATCACCGGCAAGATCGCCCTTTGAGGAAGCAACACTTATTGCATCATAATCAAGCTTGTCATAATGAGTGCTGCTTACGCCATAATTGATTTCGCCTTTGTTCTCAGCCAGTGCAAGATATTTACCATCCGCTACACTCTTGACACCTATGCCAAGATAATTTTTATCACCCTTCAGGACATTAATTTTACCACCATCATGTGCATAGAAAATATTGCCGCCGGTACTGCTGATTATAGTATTATTTTCAGCACTGAACTCAACAACACCGTTTTTGCCGGCTTCTGCAATGTTGCCTGTTGCGGTAATAGTGTTTTTAATCGAATCTGTAGGCATTGCTGCAACCTTAACTTTTATCTTGCTTTCGGTTGTACCGTTATTGCCTGCATAAATAGCACTGCCCTTATCATTGCCGCTGACATTCATATTGAAGAATCTTGACTGGACGCTGACAATACCAGACTTATCATTGTAAATACCATACACAGTATCATCAGCATTGCCTATAGCATTAATATTGAGTACAGTATAGCCGTTGATAGGTTTTTTTGTTTTAACATTAGTGACAGAATTAGTTACGTACAAATCCTTATCTGCTCCCTGTACTGCGGCTTTTAAGCTTTCTGAAGACAGGTCAGGCTGAATAGTAAACTGCATATCCTTATTATCACCATAGAAAATCAGGGTATTGGCAGGTATTTCCACTTCATCATAAGTCGGACTCAGAGTAGTACGGTCGCTTGACGATATATCATAGTAAGGATTATTATCATTTTTTAAGACATTGGTATATGTGCCGGCACTGCCATTATAGAAATAATACTTATCGCGGTCAGCATTATTTTTTACTATAATAAATGCACTGCGGATTACGTTGCCATCATCATCTACAATTTTGATTTGCGAATATCCTTTTAAATAATAGTAAGCAGCTGATTCTTTGGCAGAATCGGTAAGCACAAATTTATCTAACAGGCCATTAAGAACCTTATTGACTGTTGCAGTAGTATAGTCAGGCAAATCACTTGCTTTCACCTCTAAAGAAGCAAATACCGGTTTAGACATAACATCAGAGGTTACATTAACGTCTCCGCCAACTATCTTGCCGCTATTTTTATCATATCTGAAGCTGAAAACATCAGGTTTTACTTTAGATGAGCCGACCTGTGCCCTATTAGGATACGTCTTGCTGTCTAAAGTAATACCGCCTGCATATTCGCTGCTGGTCATATCATACGTAGCAGCACTTGCAACACTCATCAGGCTGCAGCCTAAAGCCAAGGCAACAGCTAAGGCTATTTTGTTTTTCTTTTGGCTTTTTTTACTCTTACTCATTTTTGTACATCTCCTCACTCAAAATAAAACTGAGTGGAGGCAGGAGCTATAGCTTCAGCTCCTGCCAGCTCTATACATATGCCTTAAAAGACACCATGTCAGGAAAATAATCTTAGAACGTAAATCTCAAGCCTGCGTCTACACGCCATTTCTCTTCAACGTCACCGCCGAAGCTGCGTTCAAAGTCTGCATAAATCAGGCTGTTTTTGCTCAGCTTAGCTGTGCCGCCGATTTGTGCTTCGTACCAAGTATCGCCAAAATCAATGCTGGTTCTGCCTTCAGGCTCATTTACTGCACGGAAGGTGGTGTCAAAGTCACCGCTGAATTCATGTGCTGCTGCCAGTTTTACAAAGTAGCTTGCATTATCAGTTGTCTGGCCTACACGTACGCCCAAGCGAGCGATGCAGCTGGTGAATGCATCCTGTGCAACATCCATATTCTTATTCTTGCCCCAGGCACTGAGATAGTCGCTTGTTGCAGCATAGTCCTTCGCAGCAATACGGCCTACAGTCAGTTCTAAGCTCGGATCAACATATAAACCGTTCTTGCCTTCAAAACGCTTGCCATATTCTGCGCTCAAAGATGCACCCCATGTTTTATAATCGCCATTCAGCTTATGACCATAAGCATTGCGTACATCGAATTCGTTTTCCAGGCGAGTGTATTTAGCAATCAAATCAAGATATTGACCGCTATCACCCTGCCAAGTACCATACAGTCCCAAGCTTGTACCCTTAATGTCGGCACGACCGTTGCCATAGGAAGAATTGCCATCATTGTAGGAAAGAGCCACACCTGCTTTCCAACCGTTTCCTACTTCCTTATCATAGCCAACCTGATAAGCGTTATATTTCAGATTCATATCAGTATTTTGCGCATCCATGCTGTATTTGCCGCCATAATACTTAGCCCAGATGCCGCTTTCATCTTCGCTCAGGCGCAGGTCGCCCATACGCTTCATAAGATCATTGTTTTCCGCACGCCACAGCAAAGCAGCAGAAGCCATTGCAGTCTTAGCGCCCTTCATCATAGCGGTTTCTTTGTCGCCGTAGATTACTTCAGGATTCTTTTTGTTTTCCGGAGTAATAATAGAGCCATCCTTCAGGCTGCCCTTGCCATCTTCCGCAGAGAAGTTGATGTCACCAAGCTTAAGAGCAGCGGAGCTGGCTGTCAGGCCTTCGGCAATCTGCACATAACCATCAAGATTATTTTCCGCACCTTCAATTGCGCCTGTGTAGGTCAGCTTGTTAGCCAGCTTTCTCAGCACCTTGCTTACTTCGCCTGCGTTACTGGTATCAATGCCGTCATTATCCGTGCTCAGGGTGATTGCGGAGCCTTCGGCTGCACTGCCGATGGTGATGTTGCCGCCGAGGACACGGGTTGGGTATTCGCTGTCGCGGACAAAGGACACTATCGTATTACCAGTATAATTACTCAATGTAATATTTTTATCCCCGTCCATAACTATAGTGCCACGTGCCGCTTCATCTTTACCACCAGTAAAGTAATCAACTGCTATATCATGAGCACCGTTATGATACCAAACAGCACCAGTATCAAGCGTCATGGACATATGATTTATTGCATCACTATCTTTTTCTGCATTAGAACCACCGTGCCAGGTTGCTCCATTATGCATCCGTAATGTCAAAGCGCCTTTAGCACCACCAGTCCAGTCAGCACCATTGTCCATATAAATATTAACACCATATTTAGTAGTACTATCATATGCACTTTCATTATCTAAAGTTGCATTAGAGCTTTGCATACCAATAACATTTCCACGTAAATATGAATCTTCACCATTTAATCCAACATTGACCTGTGCTGCTTTCTTACTACTACTACCTTTAGCACGTAAGTCACCGTCAATTTGAACTACATTGTCACCAGCGCCAATTACATTACCATCATTGTCTTTTTGGGTATTAACATTAATTCTCGTCATATCGCCATAATTATAAGTATGTTTAGCTTCAAGTCTGCCCACAAACTTGCCACCGCCAATGTCAATTTGTGCAGAATCAGCCTGAACAGCATAGCTTTCAGAAACAGCAGCTCCACCATATACGGATGTATCTTTGGCTACAATGTTCACAAGACCATCTATGACGATTTGTGACTCTTCACCACTGTCGGATTTTTTAGTTTCTGCATAAAGACCTCGTTTACCTTTAGCTTCATATAAGCCATTAAAGGAAAAGATTTTTTGATCCTGATTTTCTCCGCCGTTATGAATAATCAGCTTTCCGCCACCATATGCTAAAGCGCCGGTATGGTTATTACCTTTTTCGTTAGCAAAAGTAACATTAATATTTCCTGCATTATTTATTTCCAGCGAACTTCCCTGTCCTGCAGCAAGCCCCACTAATTTTGACGCGTTATATTCATTTCCAGCAATATGATTTATATTTAATGTATTATTATTCATATTGATAGTAATATCTTTACCGACTGCTGTATATATAGGTGCTACAAATTTATTATAAGTTGTATAACTAGACGATGGTTGAACCAATGCACCCACCTCAGAGTTTATCGTAACATTTTCTTTAAAATTATAGGAGCCGTTACCTTGATCAATTACACCTGCAGTGACATAATCCGTATCTTCACTTGCATCACCTGTAATTGATGTATTAAATTCCAAGCCGGAGTCATCATTCAAAGAAGTTGTAAGATCGCTAGAAGCATAACTTGCAAATGCTTGCAGCACTTTCATTCTTGCAGCAGTTGTAGTCGCAGGATTTAAGAAGCCTTGTCCGTCAGTTGAGCTATAAGAAATTTTGCCTGTTTTCTTAGCTACGCTTGAAGAAGTAAGACCTTCTGCAATGGTTACAGTGCCATCCAAATTCCTTTCGCCAGTTGTATAGGCAGTGTAGTAAAGCTTATTAGCCAGCTTATCTAAGACCTGATTGATTTGCGTAGTATTACCATTGCTAATACCTGTATTATCTGTAATCAAATTGATAGTAGAGCCTTTTTCTGCATTAGCAATAGTAAAATTACCGCCCAAAATATTTGTTACATCTTGTGCATCATGCTTATAGAACACCTTCATATTGCCTGCATAATTAGCAATGCTAACATTACCAGTATTATAACTTGCAGACTTACCATCAACAGTCTTAGTAAACGGAGTCATATATACCAAGCCTGCATTTTTAGCGTTGCTGCTGCCAGTAAGGCGTAACAAAGCTGTTGTATCTGCTTCATTATAGTTGTACCACGCTGCACCGTTGGTAATTTCTGCACTTACGGCATTGTTCAAAGAATAGCCTTGCCACAAAGTACCTGGATCACTCATTTTTACATTAGTTGCAAAAGAAGCATTACCAAGCCACCGTGCTTGATTACCCATGAAAAGGTTTACACTGCCATAATCGCCCGGAGTTTCACCCCAACCAGCGCCTTTAATATAATCGCCAACCCAATAAGATTCTGAAGTATTGAGGCCTACATTAATAGTACCCTTCGTTCCCATACCGCCAACGGTGTTAAAATCGCCAAAAATTTGTACTTTTTTATCACCTGCGCCAGTAGCCTTGGCATCTAGTGCATCGCCATCTTTAGTAACATTGACATTAACGATACCATAATTACTGCTGACAAATTCGCCATAAGCACGGATAGCACAGTTTTCTGCAAAACCATAGTTCAGGCCAGGATTTACGCCTTTTTTAGTTGCAAAAATTTTACCACCACCGATATCAATAGTAGAAGAAACTGCGCTCACTGCTTCCGACATGCCAACACCATTATCTGTTTTCGCATTAATATCTACTAATCCATCAATTTTAATATAAGAGCGAGTATCTTTCGCACCATTCATAGCTTTGACTACAGCACCATTGGTACTATTACCAGTTGTACCATTTAAAGACAGTACATTATCATCATTATGAATAAGGATTTGACCCCCACCGTTTACAAAGAGAGCTGCTGTCTGACCTTTATTTCCATTAGTGCTTTCTGCATAAACGCTTAAATCACCTGTGCTAGTGATTTCAACCTTGCCCTTATTAATCGCAGCAATGCCAGTAGAATGTCCGTCATTATTACCAATTATAGATAAGGCGTTATTGCCCATATCAATGCTAAGCTCTGTACCTTCTTCACTAGCAGATACAGCTGCGCCGATATTAGGAAGCCATGGCCCGCCTGCAATTAAATTATTGCTAACTTCAACGTTTACATTTTCTGAAAAAGACAAATTAGCTGGTCCAATAATCGGTTCAGTGATTGTCTGGTCAGCAAATGCCACCGACGCCATACTGCACCCCAGCGCCATAGCAATACCCAAAGCTAATTTTCTTGATTTTTTAAAAGAATTACTTTTTGACATAATATTTCCCCCTTTAATTATCTTGGTGGTCTTCTAAATGATTAAATACGACGTCAAACTCCTTTCTTCAATCATATATATCCTTTTCCTGGCAACAGCTAACGCTTCGCAAAAGAAAAAGCTTGGTATCACTCGTGTATCAGGCGCACCAAGGCGCACCGATTCCACAGTGAAACCAAGCCAATAGTCAGGTAATCACTAAGCTTTAACTGCAATCCGACTTTACGGTCTTCTATTTAGGTAAGCATATGCTATTTCGCATGTTAAAGTCTTTGGTATCTATTTTAT
>ENA-OZED01000340-OZED01000340.1-human-gut-metagenome-genome-assembly--contig:-NODE-340-length-22755-cov-6.987357_pt1 | contig 22755 bp, 10 predicted proteins | sample MGYA00245066_ERZ653605 | MGnify/ENA primary metagenome ERZ653605 (study PRJEB26926, sample SAMN06165079) | human gut metagenome | biome: ENVO:00009003; feature: ENVO:2100002; material: ENVO:00002003...
ATCTACACCCTAGAGTTCGTCGGCAGCGTCAGATGTGTATAAGAGACAGTATGTACCCTGTTCAACAGGTCCACCCGGTCCGTGACCTATATCCGAGTAAGTGTCGAAAAGAGGCATATAACCATAAGCACCGTAATCTTTCAGTTGGGCATATACCCCCATAACTCCCGATTTGGCATCGGCTTCCGTTTTCCAATAGTTATTTTGAGCGACCTTATCATACGGAGCCACATCCAGATCATAACAACCGCTGAATCCCAGTGTCACTACAACCGCTACCATAATATAATTGACTGTTTTCATAATCGTATTTTTTAAAAGACTACATTTACACCTACCGTTATCTGCTTCATCGTCGGATAAGTTGTACCACTTATCTCCGGATCAATCCCTTTATAGGAAGTAAAGGTTAACATATTCTCCAAACTTGTGTATAGTCGAAGTTGGGATATATCCAGCTTTTGAAGAAGTTTCTTAGGAATCTTGTATCCTATCTGAACGTTCTTTAATCGTAAATATGACTTATTCTGAACCCAAAAATCACTCGGTTGAGCATTTAACGTATTCAAACCGGTCAGCAATCTGGGATAAGTAGCATTTGTACGCCCTTCCCGCCAGGCACCTTCGGCTATTTCTTTGTTGATTACATCTCCATAATTAATATATCCCATATAAAATTTATCCTGCCAATATACTTGCAAACCAGCATTTCCCTGGAACAAACAAGAGAAGTCGAACCCATTCCATTCTGCCCCTAATGAGAAGCCATACGTCAAACGGGGAGCAAGTCCATGCCCTACTGCATATTTATCATTATCGTCGATGACACCGTCACCATTCAAATCTTTATATAAGAAATCACCTTTCTTCGGAGTTCCATAAGAAGCAAATGGGTTAACACGTTGTCCGGTGGTAGGATCGAGCGGTGCGTCTTTAATCATCTTTTCAACAAACAACATGTCTTCGTCCGTTTGAAGAATCCGGTCTACCGCCAATACATATTGAATATTGATAGGATAGCCTTCTTGAATCATGTTCGTCCCCGAAATCGACCTTTCCTCTCCTTTAAACCGGGTTACTTCATTGTCTATGAAAGTAAAATTACCACCCACAAAATAGTTTACTTTACCAATCCTATGATTCCACTTCAGATTCATTTCCACACCTCTATTCCGCACTCTTGCTGCATTTTGAGTAGGGATAGACGCATTACCAACAAGCAATGGTGCTGGTAAATCGATAAGAATATCATGCGTATCTTTATTAAAAAGTTCTATTGTTCCATCCAGCTTTGAACCAAAAAGACTGAAGTCTAGTCCGATATTGGTGACATAGGTCGTTTCCCATGAAACCATTGCATTAGCCAGCTGTATCTGTGCCAATCCCGGCACAACAGAGTTTCCTAAAACATAATTATCTTTATTGTACACAGACTGGTATTCATAATTATCTACCACATTATTACCCAATGCACCCCATGAGAGCCTCAACTTCAACATATCCAGCCATTTAATTGACTTCATAAAGTTCTCTTCCGACATACGCCATCCCAAGGAGAAAGAAGGGAACGTCCCCCATCGATGATCCTTATGGAAGCGGGAAGAACCGTCCCGGCGAATATTCCCTTCAAACAGATATTTGTCCGCCCATGACAGGTTTATTCGTCCGAAATAAGAACGCATCACCCAGTCTGTTGCAGCCCCACTTGTTTCAGAATCTCCGGTAGCACCATTAATAACAGACAAATTATCTGCAAGAAGATCATATCTCTTCGCCTCAAACCATTTTACATTATCCTTTTCCTGACTAGCTCCCACCAATATACCTACATCCAACTTATCAAAAAATGTCTTCTGATAACGAGCTACCACATCAGCTACGTGATGCGTATTAGTCCAATTCTTATTCCTTACAAACGTTCTACCAGCTGCCATCTGGGTTATTGTGTTAGATTGAAAACTCCAACGGTCAGCATAAACCGGAGTCTCTTCCTCTTGCGAATTATTACGGCGATACGTGTAAGATGCTTCTATATTTAAACCTTTGAAAACCTTTATATTCGTCCAAAAGCGGGAAGTGAAGTTATTAACTTCAATATCTCCTTGATACATATTCAGATGATAGAGAGGACTTTGCACTTGCTGATTCTCTTCCAGATTCTCGGCAGATCCATACCTGCCATCCGGATGCCGGTAAACAATACCGGGGCTGGAGATGTTACTAAAAAGCGAACTCATGTATTTGGAACCCATCTCGGCATTTGATTTCAGACCGCTAATATTCATTCCCATTGTAATCCAAGGCTTTAGTTCGGCATTCACATTCAAACGGGCGGTAAATCTTTCATAAGCCGAATTCTCCACAATACCCGGATTGTTCAGATAAGCTACAGATCCAAATGCTTTCAGTTTTTGGTTTCCGACAGAGAATGATAAATTATGATTAGTAGACACCCCTGTTGAAAAAACTTCATCCTCCCACTTTGTATTCGGATACAAGTAAGGTTCATTGGGGTGAACTCTCCATTCCGCTATTTTCCGTTCCGAATATACCGGCATTGCTGTCGGGTCAACATTATAAGCCGCTTCGTTATAGTACTCCATATAATCGGCATAGTTGTATACAGTTTCAATTGTATTCGAAGGTTTCTGGAAAGAAACATACCCATTATAGGAAATCGACGCTTTGCCTTCCGAGCCTTTCTTGGTCGTTATCAAGATAACCCCATTGGCGGCTCTTGAACCATAGATAGCAGAAGATGACGCATCTTTCAGTACAGAAACAGATTCTACATCCTGTGGGTTAACCTCATTTATATTTCCTTCTGCTCCATCAATAATAATCAATGGTGAAGAATTATTCAGAGTTCCCTGTCCCCTGATAAGCAAGGTAGCTCCATCGTTATTAGGACGGGCTGATCCCTGATTGACATACAGTCCCGAACTTAATCCTGCCAATCCGGTTGAAAGACTGGTCATCGGGCGGCTTTCAGCCTGTTCAGTCAGGTTCACCGTAGATACCGAGCCTGTCAAATTCACTTTTTTCTGGGTAGCGTATCCTACTACCACCACTTCTTCCAATGTTTTCCCATCCTCAACCAAAGTGATAGTCGCTCCATTAGCCTTTGATGCAATCATTTCCTGAGAAGTATATCCCATATAAGAGATGACAAGTATATCTTTTGCCTGAACCTTGACAGAAAACCGCCCCTCTATATTAGTAATGGTCCCTGTTTGCTTCCCTTTTACCTGAACGGTAGCTCCAATCAGGGGCTCATTGTTCACATCTACGACTTTACCGCTTATGTTTAACGGATCTTGCGCCCACAGATCTCCTATCGGGATCATGAGCATGAACATAATCACATATAATGAATATATTCCTTTACTGATGTTTCTCTGTTTCATAGATATTAATTATTAAAGATTATTTTATTCAATACAGCGTCCGTGAGTCAGAATCACCGGACCTAACAAATGCAGGTTATGAGCTGTACGATCATTGGTATGCAAAACCTCATTAAAGATTTTCTCCTCCGGATAACGGACATGCCCTACCTCCCACAATGTAAATACTGATTGATCGTTGTAGTTAATCCAAGAGTCTTCACCTGTATAAAATCCTCCCTTAATAGAAGCATCTTTAGTGATATAAAAATCAGCATAGAAGAGCAAAGGTAATTTAATACTCTCACCGGTAGGAGCTACATAATGATGAAGATCCAGACCGTTCAAACGTCCCATCTCTGCTGCTATCATTAGCAAATTAGTCGACAATCCCGCATACTGTAAAGCTCTGTTCGGCTTTGTAGTCTGTCCGTAATGAGTCAATGCAAAATGTCTGTAACGATCCATAATCTCTCCATCCTGTGTTGACCATGAGCCGGGCTCACCACAGTAAGGCGGTTGTCCTTTCATCAAAATGATACCCTCAATTACCTTCTTTATATTATGTGGATTTGTTTCTCCGTCATATACATAATTCACCAACTCATTATCACGTAAAATAATGCCAATAGACATCAACCCCACAACTTCTGCAACTATATGATTCTGAAAATATTGTTTTCCAAAGTAGTCATTCTCCACCCAGCGTTTCACGCCTTCTTCTATATGAGGAAGCAATATCCGGAGCCATGCCTCAAATTGTTTCTGCTTACTTTTTCCTATCAAGTTATCCGCGCAAAGCAAATCATAGGCATAAAGGAATGCAAATACGCCACGTGAAACCAACATACCGGTATTAGGATAGAATTTATCCGGATCGAAATAAGTGCCCGGAGCATTTTTAGGAGAAGACCATTCATTGATTATTTCAATGGCTTTGTGCGCATAACGTTTATCTTTAGTGATCTGATAGCCTATTGCCAAATCTCTTGCAGCCGACCCGTCACGTATGGCGGCTTTATAGAAAGACATACTGGCATCTCCCCGATATACATTCGGTTTCCATTTCTCATCTGCATAACCGTCTATCTCACTTTCCAGTTTTTTCCAAGCTGTTTTCCAAGGCTCAATGCCCGAAAGAGCATTTCCCCGCATCAACTCAATGTCCGTACTCGACAGAATCAGGCGGGGATGTTCCGCTTTAATTCTAACCGGTTGGTTTTGAGAAAGTGACTTGCCTGCGATGAGAGCCATCAAAAACAGTAACAACGATACCTTCATCAACTTGTTTTTCATATAGTAATGATTTTAGTTAGTAACTCTATTCTTTCAAGTGCATAGCTCTATACCTCATTAATGCTTCTACAAAATAATAATCTGCATAAGTCAGGGGGACATCCACTTCGCTATTCTGTGGTAAAAAGCCTACGCTGTGTTTAAGTATGAAATTGCAGTTTTCTCCCGGCTTTGCCAGATACTCATCCGAAGCCAATGTTCTAAGCTGTGTTTCGGCAACAGTGATATATCCTTGTCCGGTTACCTTGTCTACATAACCCGACAATTCCAGTAAAGCAGAAGCCATAATGGCAGCAGCTGAAGCATCTCTCAAGGCATCCGGAACTTTTGGATCGTCAAAGTCCCAATAAGGAATCTTATCCTGAGGCATCTTCGGATGATTAAGAAGGAAGCTGGCAATATGCTTTGCCTGTTCCAGATAACGTGGTTGTTTCGTTTCCCGATACATCATAGTATATCCATACAATGCCCAAGACTGTCCCCTGCTCCATACCGATTCGTCACTATACCCTTGCCATGTACATTTCTGAAGTGCATGGCCGCTAATTGTATCATAATTCACCACGTGATAACAACTATAATCCGGTCTGAAATGATTCTCCATTGTTTTATCAGCATGAGAAATTGCCATATCATAGAAACGTTTATCACCAGAGAACTCCGTTGCCCGACAAAGTAATTCAAGGTTCATCATATTGTCAATGATTACAGGAAACTGCCAATGCAAAGTGCCCGGATGACTCCATGAACGTGTGCATCCTACAGCAGAACGGTAACGCGTAGATAATGACCGGGCTGTAGTAGTGATTATATCCCGGCAGGAAGTATCGCCCAATAGCCGGTATTTATTTCCGAAAGAACAGTTTATCATAAAACCGACATCATGATTATCTTTATTATACTTCTGGATCTCGACTCTATCACTCATCTTGGAAGCCATCTCCTTGAGCTGCTCATCTCCGGTATATTCATACAAATACCAAAGAGTCCCGGGATAAAAGCCACTCGTCCAGAAATAAGAATCCGAGGTTTCAAGCGCGCCATTCTTATCTATCGAACGGGGTAACATCTCCGGAATAGAATCCATGACAGAGTACATATACTTATATTGTTCTACCGCCCGGTTCAGGGCATCATCGACCATGCGTTCCATAGAAGGTTCCAAGGTTTTCGCACATCCTGATACCATCAATGAGAGCAGACATATCGCCACATAATTTTTCATATTTTCTTTGCTTATAATTTGAGATATATTAAAAATTTAAAGATCCATGCAAAGGTTTTCTCCCGATAGCAAGAGCAAAAGTAGGAGATTACGGGAAGCAGCATTGGATAAAAAAGTTCCAAAGGTTCCATAATTTTGTTCATATCCCTATTACAAACCGTTTTTTGTTTCATTATCTCAAAAAATAACGATACATTTGTGATTATCGAACCTGCTATCAGATATAAGATATATAATAATAGTCCCCCATTATATGAATCCCTAAGATTAATACCAAAACTAAATATAAGAAGTTTTGGAAACAATAGAAACTTAATTAACGCTTTTAATATATGCCTGAACATAACAGACTAGTCGCTATTATATTTATGCTGGTTTCATGCGTCTCATCCATCACTGGATTCGAGACGGTAAACTTCCAGCATTTATCACTCAATTCCATGTTTCCCCAAATTACGATTAACGGACTTTATCAGGATGAATCGGGTATCTTATGGATTGGAACTAAAGACGGTGTGAAGAAATATAATGGAAATTATATTGAGTCAGTCAACTTCATGGGAATAAACAACTGGATACAGTCCAACCTTGTTCCGACAATCTGTGGAGACAAGAAAGGGCACCTATATGTCAATACGGATTACAGCATCATTGAATATGACCTGATAAAAGAGGAAAGCCGTATCATATTCAGCCAGCCAAACACACAGATATTGCCGTCCATTGCCTTCAATTATGGTACCAACTCATTATGGATCGGTTTATTGGATAGTGTCTATAATTATAAAGAAGGTATATGCCAGGCCAAATACAAAATTGATGGCAACAACCTAAGCATCTCATCGCTGAAAGAAACGTCCGGCAAATTATTATATATCGGCACCAAACATGACGGGGTATTTACTATTGATCTATCAGGCAGGCAACAGAAAGTACTGACTACCCGCAGTGAAATTATATCGATAAACGAAGATAGCCGGAACAACATCTGGGTGAGCACCCTGAATGAAGGATTATTCAAACTAACTCCATCGGGCGACGTTATCCAATACACGGAAGCTACCTTAGCCAGCAATTATGTAAGAACAGTATGTGAAGATAATAACGGAAATATCTGGATAGGAACCATGTTAGGATTGAATGTTATCAACTCGCAAACAGGTGATATCAGTTTTTATGGTCTGGAAAAAGAGGGTAGTGCGGGACTAAGCAACCTCTCTGTCTGGATTATTATGAAAGACGATCAAGGCACAATGTGGTTCGGTACCTACTATGGAGGCTTGGATTACTACAATCCGCATACTGACATCTTTGAATATAATAATCTGAAACTGGGGCACGCCGGTATCGGACCCGTAATCAGCAAGATTATAGAAGACAAGACAGGACGGCTATGGATCAGTACAGAAGGAGACGGGTTGGTATCCTATCTACCCGAGACAGATTCATATACATACTATACGAAAGAGAACAATACAATATCCCACAATAATATCAAGACCTTATATTATGATGATACATCCAGTACAGTATGGATTGGGACTCATCTCGGCGGACTTTGCAGTTACTCGATTGATAAAAAAGAATTCAAACATTTCACTATCGACCCGTCCGACCATACGAAACGGTCGGAAATAGTTCAGGCTATCATCCGTCATAAAGATATCTTATATCTGGGTACGCTTTCGGGGGTATATTATATGAACCTGGAAGATTACAGCATTCAAAAGCTACACCTTCTCGACAAATACATCTATGCTGTAAACTCATTGATGATAGACAAGCAGGACAACTTGTGGATTGGAGGGAATAACCTGTGCTATTACAGTATCAAACAGAATTATGTACGCAGTCTTGACAAATATCTTGCTAAAATCACCGCTTCTTCTAAGAATACCATTACGTCTCTTATTCAGGATAATAGCAATCGTATCATAGCCACCACATTAGGTGCAGGTATTCTTATTTATCATCCTACTCAAGATAGGCTCGAACAAATAAACTGCAAAAACAGTAACCTCGATAGTGATTATCTAAGTGCCGTTTATCCTCTGTCCGATCATCAACTTTTGGTCACCAGTGCAAACGGCTTATCCTATATCGATCTCAAAACAAAAAGAAGCTATAATTATAAATCACAAAACAAATTCGTCTTGCCGTCGATGATTCCGGGTGACATAATGAAAAGCAGTGATAGCCGTATCATCATGGGAGGAATAAACGGCCTTGCCATGATTTCTGAAAATAATTTGTTTCCAGAAAGTCTACCCACTAAAATGTTCTTTTCCAAACTATTTGTTAATAACAAAGAAGTGTCGGCAAATGATTCTTCTCGGATATTGCCTCGTTCTCTTTTTGCAACAGATCATATCAAATTGAAACATTATGAGAATAATATATCTGTCGAAATCGGAATCAATGACTTCGTAAATCTCGGACAATCCAAATATCAATATAAACTGGATGGGTATAACAATAGCTGGATTGAATTTCATCCCCAAAAATCAATCAACTACATGAACTTACCTTATGGAGACTATAAGTTAAAAGTAAGAAACATTTCCTTTAAAGATGAAACCGAACTTAATGAAATCAGTCTGGGGATCACGATTATCCCTCCTGTTTATGCCACCTGGTACGCTTATCTATTATATACGTTGCTAATATTAGCCATCATTATCAGCATTGCCTATTTCTACCGATCCAAGTTATTGTTAAGAAATTCACTGGAACTTGAAAGACGGGATAAACTACAAAAAGACGCGATAAATGAGTCCAAAATGCGTTTCCTCGGGAATATATCACATGAGTTAAAAACACCGATCGCATTAATATCCGGACAACTGGAACTTATTCTTATGTCAAATTACTCATTGTCTACTATCCAGAACAGCTTGCGTGAGGTACATAACAGGGCTGCCAAAATGGGTACTTTAATCAATGAACTACTCGACTTCTTGAAATACAACAAAGAAAATTTCACGTTAACAGTCAAACAGCAGGATATAATTCTATTCACGCAGGAAATATATGATTCGTTCGTTAGCTATGCCGAACTAAAGAATATTCATTTCAATTTTGTGTTCGACCAAAAAAGCCAGTGCACGTGGTTTGATGAAGTACAACTACAAAAGGTTTTCAATAACATTCTATCGAATGCTTTCAAATTCACTCCGGAAAATGGAACAGTCGAGATCAAAATAACGACTTCTGCGTCTTCCGTAATTATAACATTTAATGATTCCGGCATTGGGATACCTAAAGACATGACAGAACGAATCTTTGAACGTTTCTTTCAAGTAAACAACTCTGTAAACAGCGAACTATCCAACACCGGAACAGGGATAGGCTTATCACTGTCACTCAATATTGTAAAGGCACATCATGGACAAATAACGGTTGAAAGTGAAGTAGGAAAAGGTAGTTCATTCATTGTCGAATTACCAATCGGTAATGAGCACTTTAAAGAAGATAAGAATATCACCATCATAGAGAATGAAAAGAACACAGGGATAATCAATAACCCGATTAGTATAGAGAATGAAGAAGAGAGCTTGGAAAATCTGGAAGATTTCATCATACAGCAAAAGAAGGATTTCGATCATTCATCGACTTTACTTATCGTTGAGGATGACGATGAATTGAGGAAATTACTCATAGAGATATTTGAGCCCATTTTTGAAATCTATGAAGCAAAGAATGGTGAAGATGCATTCAAAATCGCACAGCTCAATTCACCGGATCTTATTTTATCAGATGTGATGATGCCCGGCATCTCCGGTATAAATCTATGTGCGAGGATAAAGTCTCATTTTGACACTAGCCATATTCCGGTCATTCTGCTCACGGCACTTAGTAGTGTGGAACACAATATTAAAGGACTCAATTGTGGAGCCGATGATTATATCACCAAACCATTTAATATCAGAATTCTGATCGCAAAATGCATTAACCTACTAAATAACAGACGAAAATTACAGGAACGATACAAAACTTTAGAAAACAGTAGTGCAGAGCAACTGACCAGCAATAAGCTCGACCAAGATTTCATCGATCATATAATAAGAATTGTACAAACCAAGTTGGAAGAAGGAAACGGAGATATTAACGTCACCCTGTTATGTTCAGAATTAGGACTAAGCCGGACAAAGCTATTCCTGAAAATGAAAAAGATAACAGGGGAATCTCCTCATTATTTTATTCAAAATATAAAACTGAAAACTGCTGCAAAAATGCTTCGGGAAAATGAAGAATATAACATTAGCGACATCAGTTTCCAGCTGGGGTTCAGCTCATTAAACTATTTTGGAAAAAGCTTTAAGGAGTATTTCGGAATGTCTCCTACTGCCTATCGTAAGTTTCACCAAGAACAAAAAGATAATCACTCAATATAGTAATATGGATGCGTGCAAGACAAAAGTACCTTGCACGCTTCACCACTTATTTAAAAGCAATCATAATCTGCTCATTACCTCCCTTATCAGGCATTCGCACACTACATACACCAGTTTCTTTATCCCAACTCCATACCACAGTTTCAGTGTCATTCTCCAGATTTTCTTCCAAACGTTCCGGTTTAGTTTTCTTTATCTTCTTTCCTTTGACAGTTACCTCCTTCGGGGCTTTCGCAGAATAAATACGGAACAACAGATTTCTCGGACCGGGAACAGTGTATCCTTTTCCTTCACGGGCAGAGACGGTCAGTTCATATCCATTTGCCAGAGTGCTGCAAATAATCGGTGTTTTGACAAATTCATCACGCTGATATCCTAAGTCTTCTCCTTCATCTTCGTAAAGAGTAAAGGCAGCCTGTGCACCCTCCTGTGCGGGGAAGATTTCAAAAGTAAGTGGATATACCGGTTTCTCATGGGTGTAGTTCATCACCGGCATGGTGGGGATGATAGAACCTTGCTTCACAAACATAGGAACAGAGGACAAGGGAGCATCAACGGTAGTCCATTGCTCTCCGGTGTAGATCGTCTGCTTGTTGTTATAGTCTATCCATGTACCTTCGGGAAGATACACGTTCTTTGTGCGGGCACCTTTCTTCACCACGGGAGCTACCAACAATTCACGACCGAACAGGAATTGGGCATCCGTAGAAAAAGTTTCCATATCCATTGGATATTCCAGAAACAGAGGCCGCATGATAGGCAATCCTGTATCATACGCTTCGCGGGCGTAAGTGTAGATATACGGCAACAAACGATATTTCAGCTCGATAGCCGCTTTCGCGTTCTTTTCCGCTTCCGGTCCGAAAAGCCACGGTTCCACCGGGTTATCTCCCTCATGGTGAATACGACTCAAAGGATTGAATGCACCGAATTGAATCCAACGGGTATAGAGTTCGGCCATAGCCGGATAATCCTCAATATCCCCACAGTAACCGGTGATATCACAGGAAGAAAATGGGATTAATCCCAATCCGGCGGAAAGCATTACAGGAATCTGATTGGCTAATTGTCCCCAACCTTGCAGTACGTCGTCTCCGTTTCCGCTATCACCCGTCCAGCCAAACGTATAACGTTGCAAGCCGGCATAAGCAGCACGAGTCATCTGGAAAACACGACGGTCCGGATTCCTCTTTTCAAATTGCTCCTTCACCACTTTATCCCAGGTCAGGCCATAGACGTTATGGATTTCATCGTGCATACCGAGATGGTGCTTCATCACCAGGCGTTCCGTCTGCTCCTCGTTACTCCAGGCAGGTTCACCCATGTCTGTCCAGAAGCCGGAGACACCATCGTCAATAGGTTTCTGCTGATAGGTTCCCCACCAGTCGGCTACGGCAGGCAGAGTGAAGTCCACCACTCCGCAGTTTCCACCCCACGGCCAGGGCATATCGTAGCTTTTACCGTTCGTATTGTCCTTTACAAAATAGCCCAGGCGGTCTGCTTCTTCCCATTGTTTTTTGTTGGCTTGTGCAATTACCGGGTCTTGAGATACGACTACCTTAAAACCCATCTCTTTCAAATCCGAAAGCATCTTCCTAGGGTTTTCATAGTTTCCTTTGCGCCATTCGAAATCCTGCAAGTATTCTGTCCAGCCGATGTCCTGATAGATAATATCACAAGGGATTCCCCGTTTCCGGTAGCCTTCGGCTATCTCACGACTTAGCTTTTCACTTGTCAACAGACCGCGGCATTGAGCAAAACCCAACGCCCATTTCGGCGGCATGATAGGTTTTCCGGTCAGTCTGACGTATTGGCTGATGATTTCTTTATAGTCTTTACCGAAGATAAAGTAATATACCATTTCCCCGTTCGGCGCTTCAAAGCTGTAATAATCACGGCTTTCTGTTCCGAATTTGAATTCCGTCTTATAGGTGTTATCAAGGAAAATACCATACCGGTAATTGCTCATAAAGAAAGGAATACTTTTGTAAAGAGGATCTTCTACCACGCTATAACAAGGTTTGTCACTATTCCACATCTTATAAGACTCGCCACGACGGTCCATCTTTCCCGCTTTCTCACCAAGTCCGAAGAAGTGCTCGTCACGACGAAGCACTTTATATTCCACTTTCTTCGTTCCTTCACTGACATGGGCTTTATCGGCATAATCGCTAAACAGAAGTTTCTGATATTTATCGAATATCTGAAGACTCATCGGAGATTTATTCACCCGGATACGCAACTTCGGAGTAAATATCTCGTAACAGGCCGCCTGTTCATCCACATGAATAGTTCCTACCTCTTCCAGTTCTTCATTAATCACTGCAAACGAAGCATTTCTTCGTTGCAATTGCCCGTCGGGTGAGAACCAGATTTTCACGACGGAAGAGCTGCAAAGTTGCAATTGCAAGGCGGCACTGTCCGTCAGGTGAAAAGTCACCTGACGTCCTTGTTGTGTAAAAGAAGTGCACGTACGTATCTCATTTTCCGCCCAAACCCATGTTGGAAACATCAGGCACAACACCCACACCCATAATCTATATCTAATCATCATACCTATCATTTTAGTTATTCTGTAGCAGCCGCTTTATTCAGCCACAATCATCGTCCAATATTTCAGGGAAGGCAATGTGAAAGAGACAACTCCGTTCTCCTGTGTAAAGGCCAATTCCTGCAAAGCTCCTCCGTGTACATCCGGCGACGCTACCCACAGCTTATTCACCTTTGCCGACAGATTCATTTGCAAAGCCGCTTTTGTAATCAAAGCCGGTTCCGGCATCGTACCGTCCACATCTCTCCAACTAAGACTGTTCGCTTGCGAGAAATTAAGAAGATGTATCACTTGCTTGCCACCTACCTGCTTGGCATAAGTAGTAACCGATCCCTGTTGAGGAGGCCAACTATTCAATCTCATTTCGCCATTGGTACAATTCATGGAAACACTATTTTCCGTACCACCGTCACGAAGCAGATTCTGATAAGAAGTCAGGAAATCATAATAACGAACCATCGCTGTTTTCAGTTCTTCGCTCATTGTCAGGTTCTCATTCGGAAAGTACTCTTTGCACAACATGTGATCGCCTCCCAACTCAAGGTGCGAACCACCCAAAGCAAACATGACAGCATCTGTCAATAAGATACCCGGCGTATTAAATTCTCCCCGGTTATCCGCTTTATTATAATTCATATAAGCTGCAAAAACCGTATTCAACTGATAATTGCCATAGACTCCATTTTCATAAAGAATGGCTTTCAGATTGGTAAAATCAGCCTCATCCGCCCACACTTCATTATAGAAGAAATCAACTTTACCTGTCTCCCCTATCTGACGGGCACCGTAACGGCTGACCGCATTCATCACCAAACTCTTGTCCGGATGAGCCTGCTTCGTCGCTTCAATAAAAGAAGCATATCCCTCACGCAGATTGACCGGAATACCATTGTAATTGTAAAGCGTGCTGCGTCGTCCCAACTGGTCTATCTGATAGCCGTCGAAGGCAAAGTTCACATATACATCATCATTCCTCTCGTTCAAATATTTCTGCCATTCCTTATTAGAAGGATCTACCAGATAAATATTACTTTTCCATCCGCCCGGCAGATCATGACTATCTTTAGTAGTGTGAGAAGCATCCTTAAACAAATACCATTCCTCCTTCACCCCGTCCGTAGCGGCATCCTTCAACGCCCCGAAACAAAGATTGTAAAACATAGACTTCATACCGAAACGATGCTGCGCTTCAATGTAATTTTTCACCGAACTTGTATAAACCTCCCGGTTAGCGATGTCCATATATACTTCGTCCAACTGTGTGCGTGTACCGCCCAACGGCCAGTGATGCTTATTATGCCAGTCCTGAAACTGTACCCAATTGATGTGATGACGATTCAGATACGCCATCTCTTCCTGTGTCTTTTCAGCCGTCTTCTCCCGACTGAAATCAGCGACAAAACCATAACGCGGAAAACGTGCCGGATCACTGGATACATCTACCGCAATCGTACCGACAATCACATCTGTACCATTCTCCTGACGGTACAGTTCCGCCATATATCCTTTGAAATCAGTAGTAGGCGGTTGCCATGTCCAACTGGTACCATTTACCGACTCTTCTCCGACAACCTCCCCTAAAAGACGATAACGAACTTTAGTTCCGGCAGGCAACGCAGCTTCTGCTGTAAATACCACTTTCTCCCCCGGTTTATAGAAAGCCTTATCCGTAGACAGGTCCACACTTAAATCCGATGTTACCGGAGTCACTTCGGTGACACTGCCCGAAGCTCCTCCATTCTCCTGGTTCGACCCATGATCGTCACTGCAAGCCATACACAGAAAAGCAGCCACCCAATATATTATTTTCTTCATCTTGAATTCTTGTTTTATTGTTTCACAATCGAAATCGTCTCTTTCAACTGGTCAATCGTAATCCGATAAGAACCGGCTTCCTGAATATTCCACTTATAATCCAAACTACCCAAATCTGCATCCGGATACATACTGCTCAACTCCGCATCCGACTTAGCAACAAACAATGCCGTTTCTACTTCTCCCGTCGGAGCCTTGTTGCTCTTATCCGCCATAAACCAATCCCCGTTCCAGTCTGACTGTTTATCGCAGGATATCTTCATCTCACCTGTTTTCAGTGTGCCGCTCCAGGTAAAGATGTAAGGACTGTCAGCACTCTTAGTCATCGGAGTAGCATTGCCTAAATCCCATCCGTTCGGAGTTGCCTCACCCACCAGATACAGTCCTTCGTAAGGAGTGAACGGACGCATCAGCATCTTTTCTTTTCCTTTTCCTGTGTAGAACCATACTTTATAAGGCTTGCCACATTCGGCTTCCTTCATCTGCCATTTATTATCGTCACCTCCAAGCACTACGGATGTCGAAGTGTACGGAGCATTAGCCACGGTAGGATGGAAGAAAGCATCCGCCTGACCGAAATCTGTCACAGAAGCGAATTTAAATTCTCCGTCCGCCTTCCAGGGAATCACGGCTCCATAATGGAACAGGTTCATCTGAACAGCATCTTTAGACAGTGCTTCAAATCCCCAACCATTGTTACCCGTAAACGAACCGACAATGAAAAATTCTTCATATCTCCAGCCAATATCTTCCGTTTCGGTAAGTGTTAATGTCAGGTCGAGCAGGTTTGCTTTTACGATATAAGTTGCTTCTTTACTGATTGTGAACTGTTCGTCCGGTTGGTCACCCGATGTACGGTAGGTCAGTTTGAATCCTTCTTCGGCAGTAGCATCACGGTTGTACGACGGCAGGAATTCTCCTAAGGTCGTTATAAATTTAAACGATCCGGTATTCAGCTTTCCTGTCCATGTAAATTGTCCGTTATCCGTACGTTCCATTGCCGTTGCGTTATCGGCGCTCCATCCGTTCGGAGTAGCATCACCAATCAGGTAAAGCGTCGTAGTAACCGGCTGGTAAGTAGTCACCGTAAAGGCAGCCGTCGCAATCTGTTTCTGATCTTCCATTCCGGCAACAACCGCTGTGATACGTGCTTCCAACTCCGCTTTCACGGCATAACCGATACCGAACTGCGTATGCAGAAATTGGTTAAGTTCTTCCACTTTCTTAGTCCATTGATACGTTCCCGTACCCAAATCTACCGAATAAGGATTCGCAAAGTCCGTTCCGGCTTTCGCCAGTTCCAGCGTATAAGAGATACGGTTACCGCTTCCATAATTCGTTCCGGTAGTCCATGAAAGCGCCAGCGCCTCCTGACTATGGTTCTTTTCGTTCAACACCAACTCCTGCTGATTCACCGAAAGGGTGAGGGTATCATGTCCTTTATCTGTCTCCATATAATCCTCGGTACAAGCAACCATCGTTCCACCGATGAAAAGAGAGCATAACAACTGATATATATATTTCTTCATCATATTATTTGTCTAAATGAATGATTATAAAACGGATTAATAACCGGGATTTTGAGTCATCAGGTGATTGGAGTCCATCTCCGTCTGCGGAATAGGCAACAGGAGACGTTCTTTGGTCACATTATTCTTACCGATAGATTTCAGGAATGTCAATGCATAATTTCCATTATCAACCCGGATCATATCGAACCAGCGATGTCCCTCAAAAGCAAGTTCCATCCGACGTTCGTGAATAATCTTTTCTCTCATTTCGGTCTGCGTCAGAGTAGTCGGCAGCTCTGTCAGTCCGGCACGCTTACGAACGATATTCAATGGTTCGGCAGCCTGATCCGGATGTCCCTGCTCATTCAAAGCTTCCGCTTTCTTCAGTAAGACATCCGCATAACGGTATACTACAAAGTTGTTGGGGTTGGTATTATACTCCGGAGAGACGGTTTTCGACACAAGGAACTTACGTACGTTATAACCCGTATTCGACCAGGAACGTCTGTATTCCATACCGTCAAAAGCAGGACAACCCTGATACAACACAGTGATGTCTTTCCGCAAATCACCGTCTTCGTATTGCTTGACAAACTCTTCCGTAGGCAGGTTCCATCCATAAGCACCGGCTACCATACCCGAATTACGTGGTCCCATGAAAGTAGACAACCAGGACGCTTGATTATCGCCGCCCCAAAAGTCATATTCCGTACTACCGGAGTATTGCACTTCGAAGAGAGATTCCGCACCATTATTGATCGTCGCATTAAAGTTATCAGCATAATTGCATTGAGTCAGATCATATCCCATTGCAGCAATGTTATTGCACAAGGTCACTACTTCATTATAATAGTCGCGATGGTTGGGAGCCAGTGTCAGGTAAATATCCGCCAGCATCGCCATTGCAGCCTCTTTGCAGGCACGTCCCCTGTCAGCATCTCCATAACTGCTTTTCGGAGGAAGCATATTCACTGCATTTTTGCAGTCGGAAAGAATTTGAGCATATACCTCATCTACCGTATTACGGGCAATATCCGCAGATTCTCCCGGTTCAAACGGCTCCAAGCGCAAAGGCACCCCTCCGTACAAACGAACCAGAATATAATAATAATGTGCACGCAGGAAATAAGCTTCACCCATGCAACGGGTCTTTATCTCATTGGAGACAGATGCTGAAGGCAAATTGGAAAGCACGATGTTGCAACGTCCGATCCCAACCCACGGAGAACGCCATACATACAAGGCAAAGCCGTTATCGCTCTGGGCAATGAAATTGGAAGCCTGAACAGTCTCCAAACCGTCAGTACCTCCTCCGGCTCCTACTTCACTGTTGCCTGCGATGATGTCGAGGCTCCAAATACGCTGGTTATACATATTAGATGACTGAAGAGTCTTGTAGCAGGCAGTAGTCAGTGCCACAGCAATCTCATTCGTCACTTCCGATTCGGGATCGACGCCATATTTGGGATATTTATCCAAGAAATCGTTGCACGATGTCAATGCCAGCACGGCAGACATAAATACCAAAGTTATTATCTTTTTCATATTCTTTCTCCTGATTTAAAAGTTAAAGTTCAAGCCCATACTGAAAGTACGTGAAATCGGGTAACGGCTGCTGTCGATGCCATTAATATCCACTTCCGGGTCGAAGCCGGAATATCCGGTGATAGTTGCCACATTCTCGCAAGAGAAAGAGATGCGGGCATTTTCCAGTTGAATCTTTTGCATCCACTTTTTAGGCAGTGTATACGAAAGCGTGATGTTCTTCAGACGGAGATAGGAACCGTTTTCCACAAACCTGTCGGATACACGGCAGTTCTGGTTCGGGTCTCCCCAAATGGCGCGGGGCATAGAGTTGCTGGTACCTTCACCCGTCCAGCGGTTCAATACGGCTGTGGTTTGGTTGTAAGCGGCTGCCATTCCTTCGTTGTCAACATTGTTGGCGTTATAAATCTTGTTTCCCGATACGCCTTGCAGGAAAACGGAGAGTTCCCATCCCTTATAAGAGAAATTATTGCTTAAAGAGAAGAACCAGTTCGGATTCGGGTTGCCGATAACGGTACGGTCTTCATCATTGATGACTCCATCGTTATTCAAATCCCGGAAACGGATATCCCCCGGAGCTGCTCCCGGTTGGGTGGCGTGGCGGTTTACTTCCTCCCAGTTTTGGAAAAGTCCGTCGGTCACGTATCCGTAGAATACATTGATCGGATAACCGGCTCTAAGCATAGTCACGTATGAGTTACCCATCTGATTGATAAACATCGGAGTTTCGCTGTTCAGGTCCAGAATTTCATTCTTGTTATAGGTGGCCGTTAAAGCAGATTCCCAAGAGAAAAGACCTTTCAGGTTGATGGTGCGCAGGGTCATTTCCACTCCTTTGTTGCGCATTTTGCCGGCATTGGTAAAGGTTTCAGTAGTATCTTCAAAACCGGAGGTGATAGGGATGGAAGCTTTCACCAACATGTCTGCCGTCTTTTTGATGTAGGCATCCAGCGAAAGGTTGACACGTGAATTGAACAGACTCATATCCACACCGAAGTTGGTTTGGCGTACCTCTTCCCAATGAATATTCGGATTGGAAAGGGTGGTAGATACCAAAGCGGTGGAGTTGTTGTTGCCGAAAGGATAAACTCCCGTATTATAGGAAGCCACAAAGCCGTAGTTACCAATTTCCTGATTACCGGTCACACCGTATCCGATACGCAGTTTGAGGTCATTCACCGGAGAGTTGTCTTTCGGGAACCATTCTTCCTGCGAAATACGCCATGCCAGAGAAACGGAAGGGAATGTTCCCCAACGGTTGTTCTTACCGAAGCGGGAGGAACCGTCACGGCGCACAGTGGCTGTAAGCAGGTATTTATCTTCGTAAGAATAGTTGAGACGTGCCATCAGAGAGAGCAGTGCCCAGTCGCTCTGGCTGCCACCGATGCTGTACATCTTCTCGCCGTTGTCCATCTCATGGATATTATCAAACATGAAGATATTCTTTTGAGCATTCAGGTAATCATAGTTGTTCCACTGGGCGGAAGAACCTGCCATCACCCCTACACGATGTTTTTGGGCGAAAGTATGGTCGAATACAAAATAATTATCCCACAGGTAGGTAAATGATTTGTTGTCACTCTTATAGCGGGAAGATTCTTCTACCGGATTCGGTTTCCAGTCGTAAGCCGGAGTAAAGTTGTCTACAAACCAGAATTTGGCGTCATAACCGAAGGTGCTTTTCAACTTCAACCATTTGGTAAAGGCAATCTCTCCGGTGATATTTGCCAGAAAGTTATATCCTTTCGTCTCGTTCGTCATCATGTACAACGTACCGATCGGATTGCGGACACTTCCATACCATTGCGCTTCCTGTCCGGGACCGCTCCAGCTACCGTCATCATTCTTCACCGGCTGGGTGGGGAGTGCTTTCATCGCATCTCCGATGCTGTAAGTTCCTCCTTCTTTCACGTCCGTACTGAATGTCAGATTAGTAGTGAACTTCAACCATTTATTAACCTGGGCATCACTATTTGCCTGAAAGTTGAAACGACGGTAATTAACGCTTTCCACGATACCGGACTGGTCGAGGAAACCGCCGGATACATAGTAATGTGCCTTTTCCGTACCACCGGAATAGCTAACCGAATAGCTTTGTTTCACTCCCGTACGTAGCATCTCATCCAGCCAGTTCGTTCCTGTTCCCAATAAAGAAGGATCTGCCCAATAAGGGTTTGTATTATCATCATTATTAGACAGCATATCATTGCTCAAGGCAGCATATTGCGCAGCATTCAGCATATCGGGCACTTTAGTAGCGTTCTGAATAGCCCAGTTTGCGTTTACCGTTACTTTTCCGGCACCTTCGGCACCACGTTTGCTGGTAATCATCACCACACCGTTGGCACCACGGGAACCATAGATAGCTGTTGCCGAAGCATCCTTCAATACGTCTACCCGTTCCACATCAGCCATATTGAGGGAAGACAATCCCAAGTCGGTAGGAATTCCGTCAATGACAATCAGCGGGTTACTGTTATTGATCGTACCCAAACCGCGGATTTTAATGGTGACATTATCACCCGGCTTACCGGCATCGATAATCTGCACGCCGGATACTTTTCCCTGCATTGCCTGACCGATATTAGCTACCGGAGAGTCTTTGATGTCCTTCACTCCGACAGAAGATACGGCACCAGTCAAATCGCTCTTTTTCATCGTTCCGTAACCTACTACAACAACTTCGTCCAATACTTCCGTATCTTCCTGCAAGGTTACTTTCAACGAGTTTTTCCCGTTCACCGGAACTGTCTGCGTTTTATAGCCGACAAAAGAGATAGTCAGCGTGCTGTTAGCCGGAACGCTTAATGAGAAATTACCGTCTACATCGGTTATCGTACCATTCGTTGTACGTCCTTCCACCACACTGGCACCGATCACCGGTTCACCTGTGGCATCTACTACATGTCCTTTTATTGAAATCTGTTGTGCGAATGCACTAAGAGATAGGAACAAGCCCCACATTATTAATAAGAGGCGGCGTTCAAAGCCTTTCGACTTCATACTCTGTTTCATGTACATTAATTTAAAGTTAATATTAGGGTTACTTTTGTTTTCGTTCTCTGTGTCATTGCTGAAATGACCGTGAAACAAAAGTATCCACATTTCATACTGCTTCTTAAAGCAGATAGCAAAAATATAGTGATTTATACAGTGTCTCACAGCATAAACCACTAAATATAAGAACGTTATAAAATAGAAGTCAGACTAAAAAAGTAGTAATTTTCTTATTCTTCCACCTTCCCTATTTGCATTACTTTAGTCTCAAATTCATCTCTTTCTCCCAAAGCTTTGTTACGGACACGGGTCCGGTAATTATAAATGGTAGTCACGGAATAACGGAGGAATTGCGCTATCTTGGTACTGTCCGTAATCCCCAGCCGGATAAGGGCAAAGATACGGAGTTCGGTGTTCAACAGTTCTCCCGGTTTGGGTTGCATGGGTTCTGTGAGCAGCGCATTAAATTCCTCCACAAAATTGGGGAAGAGTTGCAGGAAAGTCATGTCGAAGTTTGCATAAAACTCTTTCAGTTCTTCGTCAAGGAATCGAGAAGATTTAATGGCTTTATATAGTTCTTCCACTCTTCCGGCAGCGGCAATTTTATTCAGGGAACGACGGTATAAATCCATCTTGTCGAGATAAGTGGAGCATTGGTCCATATATCGGCCGATATATTCCTCCTTGATATAGTTGGCTTCCGAAAGCGTATGGTTCATCTCTTTCAGTTGCGAATTAGAGTCGTGAAGTTCTTCGTTCAGTTCTTGCAGCAACGTATTGGTATCGACCACTTCGCGACGTGCGGCAGCAACCTTTTTCATCTGTTTGTAAACGAAGAAAATGGCAACCAACAAAAATACGGAAAGCAAACTGATACAAATCAATGATACTTTCATCTCCTGCTGCTGCCGTTTGGTTTTCAATTGGTAAGCCTGGTCAATGATAGGAAAGACTTGCGAGATTTCTAACGTACGAAGGCGGGCATTACAAAGAGTGGCATCCTCTAAGGAGCATTTCAGGTAATTGTAGGCACGGTCAATATCCCCTTCATCGTAGACAAGAGAAGCGAGTTTGCGCAAAGATACATATTCCTTTACTGCCGATTTTAGGTCGGCAATAGCCGAAAGGGCCAGGTAATGTTTTTGCCCCTGCTTGTCGCCTTTCAACCGGTAACCCTCGGAGAGAGTATAAGTAAGCATTGCTTTTGAATGGTCATCCAAAGAAGGTTTGTTGTAATATTTCATCAGCATACGGATGGCTTCATCGTATTGAGCATGTACGATACACTTATCCGCCATCACCAATACGTGCCCCAAAGAGTCGGAAGCGTTGACCTGCAGAAGAGAGTCACGATACAGATCCGTCATTCGATAATACTCTTTCTTGGCTTTCTCCGTAACGGCATAATCTCCCATCAATCCGTAAATAGTGCGATACAGATGATAATAGTAACCATAGAGATAATCGGGCAACGTTTTCTTATTAATCTGCCCCAATAGTTCCAACGCTTCTTTATACATTCCGGTAGTTCCCATCACTTCCGCCATATTCATGGCAGCATCATCCAGGTAATCCAGTTTATCCATGCGATGCGCCAGTTCCTCTTTCCGTTGAGCATAGACAAAAGACGAATCCAGATTATAAGCCCGGTATTCATCGAAAAGACGTCCGCAAAAACCATATCGTTGTTCATCGGAAGTAGCCTCCGCCAACAATTTCTTCAGGTCAGCGATACGCGCCTCCTTTTCCGCTCCATAAGTCTGACGATTTTTAATGATACCATCAATCTCACGAAGTAACGCATCGGTACTCTTATTATCTTTTGCATAAAGCAGACCGGAAAGGACGATTGTCACAAAAATCAGAATCACTTTTTTCATAGTGCCGTATGTATTATAGTTGCAAAGATAAAAGTCTTTCAGAAACTTCCGGCTTTCAGGAGAAAATTACTGCAGACGGAATGAACAATCTTGTATTAAAACAGGACTGTCTCTTATACACATCTCCGAGCCCACGAGACGGACTCCTATCTCGT
>ENA-OZED01000341-OZED01000341.1-human-gut-metagenome-genome-assembly--contig:-NODE-341-length-22750-cov-5.944173_pt1 | contig 22750 bp, 18 predicted proteins | sample MGYA00245066_ERZ653605 | MGnify/ENA primary metagenome ERZ653605 (study PRJEB26926, sample SAMN06165079) | human gut metagenome | biome: ENVO:00009003; feature: ENVO:2100002; material: ENVO:00002003...
CCGAGCGCATGGAGTTTTTGAAATACAGCAAGGAGGGCGAAGAAAAAATGACTGACGTAATTGAAGAATATGCTGCAAGAAAGGCCGAAGCAGCAGCGAAGGCAGTTGAAGAAAAAATGACTGACGTGATTGAAGAATATGCTGCAAGAAAGGCAGAAGCAGTAGCGAAAGAAGCTAGTGAAAAAGCACAGGCACGTAACATTGAATTAGCCAAAGACCTTTTGAGTGAAGGGGAAAGCATCGAAAGAACTGTACGTCTTTCAAAGCTTTCGGAAGCAGAAGTACGTGAGCTGGCATCCAAGCTGACAGCATAACAGTAAAATAGCATAAAGCTGCAAAAGGCGTTCTGCCAAACTTTGGTAGAACGCCTTATTTTATATACATGATATACACACCCTCCGCACCCCTGCCGATTTATCTTCTCCATGATTTATGCTATAATAAACTACAAGTATGTTTGCGGGAGGTTGCCATGTTTGCTGTTAATGTTGCGATAAATTTACCGGTAAAAAATTTATTCCGTCAGTTTACCTACAGTGTGCCGGAAGCACTGCAGTTTATAGACAGCGGCTGGCGTGTAGTAGTACCTTTCAGCGGCCAGAAGGTGGAAGGCTTTGTGGTAGAGCGTGTGCCGCTGCCTAGTGATGAAGTGCTGAGAAGTAAGCTGAAGCCGGTGGAGGCAGCCTTGGGGGACACTCCATGGTTTGATGAGGAAATGCTGGCTACTGCTAAATGGATGGCAGATTATTATATGTGTTCGCTGGCAGAGGCGATGCGCCTTTTCGTGCCGGGAAAATCGAGCATTAAGCGGCGTGCCGTGCGTGATGCGCAGGGACGTTTGCTTTATTATGTTTATAATGAGCGTTTGCAGGAAAAAACAGTGCTGGCCTACCGCATCAATGCCACAGGCAGGAAGGCGCTGGCCGAAGGAGTACTTGCCAAACGCGCCAAGGGGCAGCATGCTGCGTTGGGCGTACTGGCGCAGGCTGCGGGAGCACTTAGCGTAAGCGAGCTGGCGCAGCAGGGTGTGAGCTCCGCTGTGGCGCGCGCATTAGCGCAAAACGGTTTGGCGGACGCAGTGCAGAAGCGTGTGCTGCGCAACAGCTACAACACGGTGCAGGAGCGTGGCGAAAGCCTGCAGCTGACGGCGGAGCAGCAGGATGCTGCGGCAAAGATTAATCAGGCGATAGATGCGCAACGTGCGCAGTCGTTCTTGCTGCAGGGTATTACGGGCAGCGGTAAGACAGAGGTTTATCTGCGCGCGGCGGCTCATGCTGTGGATGCAGGCTGGCAGGTGCTGATGCTGGTGCCGGAAATTGCGCTCACAGCACAGCTAGTGAAGCGCTTTCAGGCGTGGTTCGGCAGCGAAATTGCTGTGGCGCACAGTAAGCTTTCACAAAACGAAAGAGGCGATGTATGGTACCGCATGCGCACAGGCAAGGCAAGGGTGCTGATTGGCGTGCGCAGTGCTGTGTTCGCTCCGTTTGAAAAGCTGGGACTGGTGATTGTCGACGAGGAGCACGAAGGCAGCTATAAGGAGGAGGACCATCGTCCGCATTACAATGCACGTGATGTTGCCCGCACTCGCTGCCGCCTGACCGGCGCAGCTTTGGTGCTTGGCAGTGCTACGCCGGATTTATGCACGTATTATAAGGCACTGCAGGGCGAATGTACACATTTGCATCTTACGGCACGTCCTAATGGTGCTGCTTTGCCAAAGGTTGAGATCGTGGATATGCGCAAGGAACTGGAGGCACGAAATTTCAGCGTGCTGTCGCGCGCGCTGCAGCAGGCGCTGGTGATGACGGCGGCGGCTGGGGAGCAGGCGATTGTCCTCTTGAATCGTCGTGGCTATTCTACCTTTGTGATGTGTCGCGACTGCGGCCAGACGATTACCTGTCCGCATTGTGCTGTAGCAATGGTTTACCACAAGAAGAACGAGGATTTGCGCTGCCATTACTGCGGTAACACGATGCCGTTGCCGCGGGAATGCCCGAACTGTCACAGCCGCCGCATCAAATATTTCGGCAGCGGTACGCAGAAGGCGGAAGAACAGCTGCAGCAGCTGCCGGAGGTGCGTGTGCTGCGCATGGATCAGGATTCGACTGTGGCGAAGTTTGCGCATGCCGATATTTTGCGGCGTTTTGCAGGTGGCGCTGCCAATGTGCTGATTGGCACGCAGATGGTGGCGAAGGGACACGATATTCCCAATGTAACGCTGGTGGGAGTGCTGGCGGCGGACAGTACGCTGCATCTGCCGGATTACCGAGCGTCGGAACGTGCCTTTTCGCTGCTAACGCAGGCAGCGGGGCGTGCGGGACGCGGTGACAGGCCGGGGCATGTAATCTTCCAAACCTATGATCCGGATAACCCGATTCTGCAGCTGGCTGTGACGCAGGATTACGATACCTTTGCCAAGCGCGAGCTGCAGGAACGTAAGAACTATTTTTATCCGCCGTTCGCCCAGATGCTTAAGCTGCAGATAGTGGATAAGGATGAGGGCGCAGGCCTGGCATTGGCGCAGCAGGTTGTCTTTTATCTGCAGAGCTTGAAGCTGCAAGGCAAACTGGAGGATTTGCTGATTGCAGGACCATTTCCCTCGCTGGTGGCGAAAGCCTATGACCTGTATCGCTTCAATGTGCTGCTGAAGGCGCGGGATTTGAGGGAAACAAAGGAGGCGCTGCTGAACAGCGAATTTAAGGAAAAAGCAAATTTATACTTTAATGTTGACCCTGTAAGTGCAATTTAAAGTGATAAATGATTGTATAAAAACGGAGTTTGTGTTACAATATAGAAGATTTAACACTGCTAATGCCGGTAGAATGTTGCAAAAAATCTGCCGGTGTCAGCAAATTGATTAATGGGAGTAATTGTTTATGAGCATGCAGATGGAATTTATCAAGGTGCTGCCGTCGCCGCAGGCCTTAATGGAGGATTATCCGGTAAGTAAGGCTTCTAAGCTGCTGAAGCTGCAGCGTGACGAGGCTATAAAGAATATTTTTACAGGCAAGGATGACCGCTTTTTGCTGGTTATCGGTCCTTGCTCCAGCGATAACGAGGACGCTGTGCTGGACTATGTTTATCGTCTGGCTAAGTTGCAGGAAAAGGTGCAGGATAAAATTTTTATCGTACCGCGTCTGTACACCAACAAGCCGCGTACTATCGGCGTAGGCTATAAGGGTATGCTGCATCAGCCTTCTCCCGAGGGTGAGGAGGATATGCTGGGCGGTATTATTGCCATCCGTAAAATGAACGTGCGCGTGGTAGAAGAAACAGGCCTGACCGGTGCGGAGGAAATTCTCTATCCTGAGGTTTTCCGTTATCTGTCCGATTTGCTGAGCTATGCCGCAGTTGGCGCACGCTCCAGCGAGGACCAGCTGCACCGCATGATTGCCAGCGGCGTAGGCATTCCCGTAGGCATGAAGAATCCTACCAGCGGCGATTTGTCCGTTATGCTCAACAGTGTGGCGGCAGCGCAGCATGAGCAGGAATTCCTATTCCGTGGCTGGGAGGTGCGCACCAAGGGCAATCCGCTGGCGCATTCCATTCTGCGCGGTTATGTTGACCCCATCGGCAACAGCTTCCCCAACTACCATTATGAGGTGCTGAAAATCGTTATTGATATGTACGCAGAACGTCAGCTGCAGAATCCGGCAATTATTGTGGATACCAACCACGCCAACTCCGGCAAAAAATATCTGGAGCAAATCCGCATTGCCAAGGATATCGTGCATTCCCGTAAGCTGAACGCTGATATTAACAGAATTGTCAAGGGTCTGATGATTGAAAGCTATATTGAGGACGGTGCTCAGGGCGTGCATGACGGCGTTTACGGCAAATCTATTACCGACCCCTGCCTGGGCTGGGAAAAAACGGAAAGACTGTTGCTTGACCTGGCGGAAGAACTGTAAACTGATAAGTATGAGCTGCTGTAGCGAAGGCTGCGGCAGCTTTTTTGCATGCAAAAAAGACCGCCTGCTTTGGCAGGCGGCCTCTAAACTTTCTCAGCTATTAAAATGTTTCCAGCAACTTGTAGCCACGACCGATGAGGAAGGTGGCGGTTTCCGGCTCGTTGGTTTTGAAAACTACTACCGGCTTAACGTTATCACGGTTAAAGGAAATATACAGATAAGAAATGTCGATGTTGGCACCGTGAATAGCGGCAAGAATTCCGTCCAGATAACCCGGAGTATCGTTCATCTCTACGGCAATAACCTTGTCCTGACGGCATTGGTAGCCTTCTGCCTTCAGCACCTCGATAGCAGTTTCTGCCTTGTCCACAATCAGGCGCACGATGCCGAATTCCGCGCTGTCATTGGCCAGCATGGTGTAAATATTGATATTGGCTTTAGCAAGAATGGTAGTGATTTTGAACAAACCACCCTCATTGTTTTCGGTGAATAAAGAAACCTGGTTCAGCATATGTAAAAATCCTCCCTCAATTATCATAATCATAAAGCATACTGTACAGTTGTTAGCTTTTGTTTGCTTGATAATAGATTATAGCACAAATTTCGGTGACAAGAAAGATGTTTTTGTAAAGTTATCCTAGTGTAACGCATGCTATTGTGAATTGAATGAGGACAAAAATAATATTTGTTTTTGTTTTGAAAGAAGCAAATAACAGGTTTTTGGGTTAAGGTTGATGCTTGCTAACCATTTCAATCTTTAGCGTAAATGTTTCAGTAGACTTCTGGTTGAAACGAATAAAGATTTCAAATTACTTGATTTTTCGTATGAAAGTGCTATAATAATTCTTGCAATATATGAACAAGCATCGAAGTGTTTGCAAGAAGGCGGAGGTTGATAATATGGGTATGAAAAAATTATTAGCAGTGTTATTTTCAGCTTTGCTGCTCGTAGGCGTTGCCGGCTGCGGCGACAGTAATTCACAGCAGGGAGCCGTAACACAAAAGGTTATGAACGCTAAAACTAAGCAGGATTTTGAGCCTGTAACAGAAATTAAGGAAGGACGCAAAAACGTTTATGCCGTACTTAAGGTTATGAAGGGTAACTATTGGGAAGAAGTTATCCGTGGCATTAAAGACGGAGCAGCTAAGGCTGACGTTAACGTTTATGTCGGCGGCGTTATGAAGGACGGCGACTGGGAGCTGCAGCGCGATATGGTCAAGGAGCTTCCCGGCAAAAAAGCAGATGCAGTAATTCTTGCTCCGGCGGATAGCTCCAATATGACGGCAAGTGCAAAAACTCTGCGCGAGCAGAAGCTACCGGTATTTTTGGTTGATACCGCATTGAGCAGCAATGATTACGATGCAGCCTTCCTTACCAACAACCTGGAGGCAGGTGCCGAGGTTTGCCAACAGATGGTAGAGCAGATGAAGGCAAACGGTGTGAAGGAATCCGAGGAGGCAACAGTTTTGGTACATGTCAGCACCTTGGCCAGCACTACGATTGCCGACCGTCTGAACAGCATTATGGCAAACTGGGGTAAATTTGCTCCTGCAAGCTGGAAAATCGAACATGATTATATTATTAACTACGGTGATGAAGCGGGCGCAGTTAAGCTGGTTACCGAAAAAATCAAAAACACTCATAATGTTAAAGGCATTATCGCCTGCAACAACGGCTCCACCAATGCAACTGTGGAGGCTGTAATGGCTGCAGGTCGCAAGGATGTTGCCGTTACCGGTTTTGACCTTGGCAAAAAGACCTTACTGGGCTTGGAGGACAAGAACTATAGTATTGCTGTTGCCGTACAGAATCAGTACAAAATGGGCTACGAGGCTGTGATGGCTGCCGCTGCTGCAGCAAAAGATGGCAGCAAGCCGGCACAGAAGCTGGTGAATACCGGTATCAGTATGGCAGATAAAAATAATTATAAAAAATAGATAACAAAAAAGCTTAAGAGCCTTCTGCTTCTGACGGAAAATCCGCCTGACGCAGAAGGCTTTTGCTGTTTGGGCATAAATATATGAGGAAGCCTGCACAGAGAATTTGTTTTTTTCTGTAGTAATGTGTTATAATGAACTATTGGAATAGCTACAAGGAGGAACAAAAATGGCTAAGTTAAAAATAGTGATTGCCGGCGCTCCGGTGCTGCGTGAGGTGGCTCAACCGGTAGAGCGTATAGATAAAAAATTGCAGCGTCTGCTGCGCGATATGGCAGAAACAATGTATGCGGCCGACGGCGTAGGCCTGGCAGCACCGCAGGTGGGTGTAAGCAAGCGCGTAGTAGTTATTGACGTAGGCGAAGGCCTGTACGAGCTGATTAACCCTGAGATTGTTAAACGTGAGGGCAAGGTGTTGGGCAGCGAAGGCTGTCTTTCCGTGCCTGATTACGAAGGCGAGGTAGAACGCTCCGAATATGTGGAATGCGAATTCACCGACAAAACCGGTCAACGCATGCTGCTTTCCGCAAGTGGTCTTTTGGCTATCTGCATTCAGCATGAGCTGGACCATCTGGACGGCATTCTGTTCATCGACAAGGCTAAAACCATTTCGCCTAAGCAGAAGGAAAATCCCGAGGATGCTGTAAGATAAATCCTGAGCGGGATATGAAAAAAAGATATACGGAGGAAAACAAATGCGTATAGTATTTATGGGAACACCGGATTTCGCAGTCGGCAGCCTGCAGGCGTTGTGCGAAAGCGGTAAGCATGAAATTCTTGCGGTAGTAACTCAACCGGACCGTCCGAAGGGACGCGGCAACAAGCTGCTGCAGACACCTGTTAAGGAATATGCGCTGGAGCAGGGCCTGACTGTTTACCAGCCGCAAAAGGTAAAAACCCCTGAATTTGTTGAGCTGCTGCACGAGCTGCAGCCGGAGCTGATTGTTGTAGCTGCCTTCGGCCAGTTCTTGAGCAAAGAAATTCTGGAGTTGCCGAAATACGGCTGTATCAATGTGCATGCATCGCTGCTGCCGAAGTATCGCGGTGCGGCGCCGATTCAGTATGCCATCATCAAGGGCGAAAAGGAATCAGGCGTAACGATTATGCAGATGGATATCGGCATGGATACCGGCGCAATGCTGGACAAGGTAGTAGTGCCTATCGAAGAAAATACAACAATGGGCGAGCTGCATGACGCTCTGCGTGAGCAGGGTGCGGCACTGCTGCTGCAGGTTATCGACAAAATTGCAACAGGTACTGCCGTTGCTGAGCCGCAGGATAACGAGCAAGCTACCTATGCAACACTTCTCGACCGCAGCATGGAGCATATCGACTGGAGTAAAACGGCGCAGGAGGTACACAACCTTATCCGTGGCTTTAACCCTGCACCCAGCACCTTTACCAAGCTGCCGAACGGTAAGAGCCTGAAAATCTGGGGCAGCAAAATGACCGGCAAAAGCAGCGCTGCTGCTGCCGGTACAGTTATCGAAACTGGCAAGCACAGCTTCTTTGTTGCTTGCGGTGAGGGCGTACTGGAAATCACCGAGGTACAGCCCGAATCCAAAAAACGTATGCCGGCGCAGGTTTTCCTGAACGGCCGCGGTGTACAGGAGGGCGACCTGCTTGCCTGAAGCAGGCTGTAAATTGAAGGAGTAATCTTTTAATGAACGAAGATAGTGTATTTAAGCCCAAAAAACGTATATTTATGGCTCTGACATCCATCAGCGCCGTATTAGGCGCGTTGATGTTTTATGTTGTCTGGAAGGTAACCTTTCCGGGACTTTATGAAATCAGCCGTTTTCTGCCGATAGTCTTCGGCTTTTTCGGCGTACTTATTGTGCTGGCAATGCTCAGCGGCGTGCTGGGAATTGTCATGGCGCTGTTGGGAATACCGGTGCTCAAGATTTTGTATTTTTGGGCGTGGAAGGCAATTAATATTCTTTTCCCCTTTGCGGTAGTACTGGGACGCTTGTTCAACATTCCCCGTGACCGCATCGAGCAGTCCTTTATCGAGGTCAGCAACAATCTGGTGCTGCAGCATAAGGTAAAGGTGCCTGCCAACCGAATTATGATTTTAACACCGCATTGTATCCAGCTGGATACCTGCGTACATAAGATAACCCGTAATGTAGAGAACTGTCGTCAGTGCGGACGCTGCAGCGTAGGTGCTATGCTGGGGCTGGCGCACAAGTACGGTTGCCATTTTGCTGTGGCCACCGGTGGTACGCTGGCAAGGCAGATGGTTAAGCAGGCAAGGCCGAAGGCTATTGTGGCTGTGGCCTGCGAGCGTGACCTGACCAGCGGCATTCAGGATGTATTTCCGTTACCAGTGCTGGGCGTTTTGAACGAGCGTCCCTTTGGTCCCTGCTTTAATACACGGGTAGATATTAATAAGCTGGAAGCAGCAATTTTAGCATTTATGGAAGATGATGAGGAAGAAACAAAGCATGCGGAAGGAACAAAAAGCAAATTATCCTGAAAGCGCCCGCGGAGCAGCGGCGCTTTTGGTGCGTATGGTGCTGGAGGACGGCGCTTATACGAATATCGCGCTGAACCAGTATCTGCGTGGCAGCAGATTGAGTGACCTTGACAGAAGGCTGGCAACGGAGCTGGTCTACGGCACGGTAAAGGCCAGCGGTACGCTTGACTGGTATCTGGCGCAGTGCGTCAGCCGTCCGCTGGATAAGGTGGCCGGTGATATTCTGGCGATACTGCGCATCAGCACCTACCAGCTGCTGTATATGACGCGCATTCCTGCGTCTGCGGCAGTAAACGAGGCGGTGAAGCTGGCGCGCTCTGTGAGCCATGAAGGCAGCGCCAAGTTCGTCAACGGCGTTCTGCGCGGTCTGCTGCGTAAGCAGGAGGCAGGCGCTTTCGTCCTGCCTGATGCCGAAAAGCAGGATGCCGATTATTTGTCGTTGCAGTATTACCATCCGCGTTGGCTGGTGAAGCGCTGGCTGGGACCGTGGGGACGCGGCGGCACCGAACGTCTGCTGGAATTTGATAATACGGCTGCGCCGGTGTGCCTGCGTGCCAATACGCTGGTGACTACGCGCGACAAGCTGTTGGCTGATCTGACGGAAATGGGTGCGCAGGTGCGTGCTTCCGAATGGAGTCCTTACGGCATTGTGGCAGAGCATCTGCCGTCGCTGCATACACTTTTGGCGGCGCTGCCGCAGCATTTTTATATTCAGGACGAAAGCTCCATGCTGGTAGCGCCAGTGTTGGCACCGCAGCCCGGAATGCGCGTGCTGGATATGTGCAGCGCTCCCGGCGGCAAGGCAACGCACGTGGCACAGCTTATGCAGGATAAGGGCGAAGTTATCGCCTGCGACATCCACGAGCACAAGCTGGAGCTGATTGCCGAAAACGCTGCCCGTCTGGGTATGAAGAGCGTCAAAGCACTGCAGAACGATGCTCTGCAGCTGCGCAGCGAATGGCTGGGTGCCTTTGACCGTGTACTGGTGGACGCACCCTGCTCCGGTCTAGGAGTGCTGCGCCGCCGTGCGGAAGCACGTTGGCGCAAGCAGCGTAAGGACTTGAAGCTGTTCCCGCCACTGCAGCTGGCAATTTTAAAGAATGCCGCACAGTACGTGAAGGATGGCGGCACCATGGTTTACAGCACATGCACGATTGAGCAGAGCGAAAACCATTATCTGGTAGAAGAGTTTTTAACGCAGCATCCCGAATGGCAACGTGTGGAATTTACGCATCCGCTGACGGGCGAACAGGTACAGGAGCTGCAGCTTCTGCCGCAGAATGACGGCATTGACGGCTTTTATATCTGTAAGCTGATGAAAAAGCAGTAATATAGAGGGAAGAGAATGCAAGATATTTTTGCTTTACCAATAGAAGAATTACAAGAATTATTTGTGGCGGCAGGTCTGAAAAGGTTCCGCGCCAAGCAGGTGTTTCAATGGCTGTACCAAAAGTCGGTCTTTGATTTTGCCGCTATGCACAACCTGAGCAAGGCCGATATCGCCATGCTGCAGGAAAAATTTACCGTGCTGCCGCGCAGTCTGAAAATTTTGCGCGAGCAGAATTCCTCTGACGGCATGACGAGCAAGCTGCTCTTGGGCTTGCCGGACGGCAATTCGGTAGAAACTGTTCTGATGCACCATGATTACGGCTACAGCGTGTGCGTTTCCAGCCAGGTCGGCTGCGATATGCACTGCGCCTTCTGCGCCAGCGGCCTGAAGGGCGCTGTACGCAACCTGACGGCAGCAGAAATCGTGGCTCAGGTTTACCTGTTCAACGAGCGTCTGCGTGAGCATGGCGCGATGGTGAGCAGAGTGGTGGTTATGGGCAGCGGTGAACCGATGCTGAACTTTGACAGCGTTTTGCAGGCGCTGGATTTTCTGCACCGCGAGGACACCTGTAACATGAGCTATCGTAACATGACGCTTTCCACCTGCGGCATAATTCCGGGTATTAAACGTCTGGAGGAGCAGGGCAAGCCGATAAATCTGGCAATTTCACTGCATGCGGTAAAAAACGAGCTGCGTACGGCGCTGATGCCTGTCAACAAGGGCTATCCTTTCGTGGATGTGCTGACAGCTGCCGAAAGCTACAGCAAGGCCAGCGGCAGGCAGATAACTTATGAATATATTCTGTTGAAGGGAAAAAATGACAGTCCGCAGGACGCGGAGCTTTTGAGCAATTACCTGCGCTATAAGCAGGCATCCGTTAATCTGATACCGGCCAACCCGGTACCGGAGCAGGGCTTTGAGCGTCCGTCCAAGGCGGCAGTAGAACGCTTTTTGCGTATCCTGCAGAAAAACAGGATTAACGCTACCGTTCGTAAGGAGATGGGCAAGGATATTGATGCGGCCTGCGGTCAGCTGCGGGCTAAATTTGCCAAGGAACAGGAGCAAAAATAATGCAGGTAATCAGCAGAACCCATGTGGGCCTGGTCAGAGAGAATAATGAAGATGCGCTGCTGGTACGCGAGCCTTCTCTTTTTGCCGTTGCCGACGGCATGGGAGGCTATGCGGCAGGTGAAATTGCCAGCAGGTCTACTATTAAAGCCTTTGAGGCTGCGACGCACAGCCTGCGCCATGAGCAGGAGGAACAGAATATCCGTAAGGTTATGCTGGAGGCCTTTGACAAGGCCAATACGCACGTTTATAAAATGGCGGTGAGCAACGAAAGCTATTCCGGCATGGGAACGACGATGACGGCGCTTTATCTGCCGGGGGACGGCCACGGCTACTGCTGCCATGTAGGCGACAGCAGACTGTATCTGTTCCGCAACGACAAGCTGGAGCAGCTGACGCATGACCATACACTGGTAGCAGATTTAAAGGAACAGGGAAAAATCACGGACGAGGAAGCCTTTGTACATCCGCAGCGCAATATTTTGCTGCAAGCCCTGGGTGTCGAGGAAACAGTCAATGCTGATTTCTTCAGCTTCCGTCTGCAGGAGGGTGACAGGCTGCTGCTGTGCAGCGACGGTCTGTCCGACATGCTGCGTGCAGCTGAAATCAGCCGGATTATAGGCTGTGCAGATCCGGAGCAGGCTGCTGACAAACTGCTGGAGCAGAGCCTGGACAACGGCGGACGCGATAATGTGTCCCTGATTCTGATTGATTTAACTACGCAGGGGGAGGAAAGCTGTAATGGATAAAAATGGCAAGACCATCTTGAACGGACGCTATGAGATTATTCGTCCGATTGGCTATGGCGGTATGGCCGAAGTCTTTTTGGCCCACGACCAGCTTTTGGACCGTAATGTAGCCGTGAAAATGCTGCGCGACCAGTTCCTCGAGGATAACGAGCTGCTGGAGCAGTTCCGCAGGGAGGCAAAATCCGCGGCGCGTCTGGTGCATCCGTATATCATCAACATTTATGATGTTGTGTCGGAAGGCAGCAACCAGTATATAGTTATGGAATATGTTGACGGTGTTACTCTGAAGGAGTATATGCAGGAGCATAAGCTGAGCCTGAATACCGTTCTGGAAATCGCAGTGCGTCTTGCAGATGCACTGCAGCATGCTCACAGCCATAACATTATTCACTGTGACATCAAGCCGCAGAATATTTTGATAGATAAAAATATGAATCCTAAAATTGCCGATTTCGGCATTGCCAAAATGGTTACAAACCAGACAATGGTTTATTCCAAATCGGTGATGGGTTCTGTGCATTATATTTCTCCGGAGCAGGCCTGCGGCGGTAAAATTACTGCCAGCAGCGATGTCTATTCTTTGGGCATAGTGCTCTTCGAAATGCTTACGGGTGAGGTTCCCTACGTCGGCACAACGGCGGTTTCGGTTGCTATGATGCATGTAGAAAAGCCTGTGCCGCAGTTGAAGGACTACATGGATAATGTTCCCGAGGGCATGCAGGAGATTATGGACAAGGCGTTGGCAAAGCGCTGTGAGGACAGATATGCAAATGCCGGTCAGCTCAGACGTGATCTGATGAACCTGAAGATGAAGCTCTTCCCGTTCAGCAGCGAGGATTATCATCAGGAGCTTGGCGCGGTGAAGTCCAACGGCAATGTTGTCGATAGCCCTGATGATGGTGCTACGGTGATTATGAAGCCGGTGCGCAGCGAGCTGCCGCCGAAGCAGGTAACTCCGGCTGTAACACAAGAGCCGGAAAAAATTCAGGAAAAGCAGGAAGCAATGCCTTCCGGAAAAACAGGGGATGAAAAACCGGTGGTTAAGAAAAAGCTGAATTATACCAAACTGATAGTAATGATTACTGCTGCGGTAGTAGCAATTTCGCTGGTAGCGCACTTTATCTTCAACCGCAACCTGGCGGAAATTGAAGTGCCTAATGTTACCAATATGACGGTAGTTGAAGCACAGAAGCTGCTGGAGGAAAAGCAGTTTAAGGTAGAGTTGGAGGAAAAATACGGCGACCCCGATAAGTTTAAGCCCGGTACTGTTATGGAGCAGTCCCCAAAGGCCGGCGAAAAACGTAAGCAGGGCAGCCTTATTATCCTGACCATCTGTAAGGGCGCGGAGCTGAAGGCTGTGCCTGATGTTACAGGCATGTCGCTCTCGAAGGCGGAGCAGCAGCTGCAGGCCGCAGGCTTTAATGTCGGCAAAGTGACGCGCAAGCATGTGGACGGCGGCAAAATCGGCGCTGTTCTCAGCCAGTCGCCGAAGGGCTTGGACAAGGCTCCTAAGGGAACTGGCATCGACCTGGTAATTAACGAAGGCGATAAGCCGGTACCGGATATTATCGGCAAATCTGTTGACGAAGCTAAGGGTATGCTGGAGCAGGCAGGCCTGAAGCTTGGTGAAATCAAAAAGGTTCAGGATGCCAACGCTAAGAAGAATGTAGTTTTGGCCTGCAACCCGGGTGTAGGCAGTAACCTTAACGACGGCGCGGCAGTAGCAATTACCGTAGCTGCCGGCGGCGATAAGAAGAGCGCCTACGTTGACTTTGTCGTACCGAGCGGCAAGCCTGCCAACGTACGCATTGTGCTGACGGATGACAACGGCGCGGCAACGCTGTACAGCGGTACACAAAACGGCAGCGTGCGTCTGCGTCAGAAGGTGGAATATGCAGGCAATGCCAAGGTCCAGTTCATCTGTGACGGCAAGCTCATTTCCGAAAGGAACCTGTAAACATGGCAGAGCTGCAGGGCAGAGTCCTGAAAAATTATAACGGCTATTATTACCTTAAGGTAGAAGGCGAAAGCGAGCCTTATACCTGCAAGGTAAAGGGGAAAATGAAGAAAAACCGTTTTTCGCTGGCAACAGGCGATATCGCCTGCTTTGAGGTAAGCAGCAGCGAAAAGCGCGAGGGGATGATTACCGGCGTGTTGCCGCGCAGAAATTTTCTGCCGCGTCCCACGCTGGCTAATCTGGATTTGTTTGTGGCAGCCTTCGCCTGTGCTGCGCCGGACTTCAGCTTTCTGTTGGCAGATAAGCTGCTGGCGTTGGCAGAGCTGGCGAAAATTCCTGCGATTTTGGTGCTCAACAAGGAGGATAACGCTCCTGCGGGCCTGATTGAGCAGGTGAAGGCTGTTTATGAGCCTATCGGCTACGAGGTTTATACTCTGTCGGCACAGAACGGCACCGGCGTGGAGGCTCTTCGAGAGCGTCTGCGTGGTAAAATCTGCGCTTTTGGCGGACCTTCGGGCGTAGGCAAATCTTCTACGATTAACGCTATCGACAGCAGTGTTGACCTGCGCACGGGCGAGGTTAGCGAAAAAATCGGACGCGGCAAGCATACTACACGTTATGCACAGTTGTTGCCGTTTGACGAAGGCTATATTGCGGACACGCCGGGCTTCGGCAATCTGCTGCTGGAGGGACTGACCGCCGAAATGGTGCTGGCCTCCTTCCGTGAGTTTGCCGATTATGAGGCAGGCTGCAGGTTCTGTCCCTGTACGCATACGCACGAGCCTGTCTGCGGTGTAAAGGATGCTGTGGCTGCAGGAAGGATTTCTGCCAGCCGCTATGAATCATATTTGACAATGTTAGCAGAGGTAAAACTCCTGCAAGAGAAAGAGGGAAGAAAATGATGATTAAAGTTGCTCCATCAATTTTATCTGCCGATTTTGCATATCTGGCGGACGAAATCAAAAAAATTGAAGCTGCCGGTGCCGACTGGGTACACATCGATGTTATGGACGGCCAGTTTGTACCTAACCTGACCTTCGGTGCTCCTGTAGTGAAAAAAATCCGTAAGGTAACCGACCTGTTTTTCGACTGCCATCTGATGGTAGAAAATCCGGAGAAATACATTGCCGATTTCAAGGCTGCCGGTGCCGACCAGATTGTTGTGCATGTAGAAACCACCAAGCATCTGCACCGCTGCATCCAGCAGATTAAGGCTGAGGGCATGAAGGCGGGCGTTGCGCTGAACCCCGCTACCAGCCTGAGTACGGTAGAAGAAATTCTGCCTTACGTTGACATGGTACTGCTGATGACCGTTAACCCCGGCTTCGGCGGCCAAAGCTTTATTGAAGGCGTAGTGCCGAAGATTGAGCGCCTGCATGCAATGATTACCGAGCGCGGCCTGAACGTGGATATTCAGGTTGACGGCGGCGTTAACGCCGAAACCTCCAAGCTGGTGAAGGCTGCCGGTGCCAACGTATTGGTAGCAGGCTCCTATGTTTACGGCGCTGAGGATACCGCTGCTGCTATTGCCAGCCTGAAATAGTATTCAGTGATTAGTGAACAGTAAATAGTGTTCGGAAAATAAGAAAAACCGTCCTTTCCCGTTATCTGCAGAATCGCAGACTGGGAAGGACGGTTTTGTTTTGCTTTGGGTGTTATTTTTTTTCGCTATCGTTGGCTTTTTGCCAGATATACCACACTGCGAGCGAGCGCCAGGGGCGCCAGGTTTCCGTAAGCGTATTGATTTTGCCGCGTTTGGGAATTTCGCTCAGATTAAGCATTTTCTGCAGCTCTTTCTTGAAGATAAAGTCGGCGCTGGGAACAACGTCCGTGCGGCACAGAGCCAGCAACAAAAACATTTCGATGGTCCACTGGCCGAGGCCGCGGATTTGCATCAGCTGCTTGGTAATCTGACTGTCGGTCATATCGTCGAACTTATCCATGGTTACGCTGCCGTTGATCACTGCTTCGGCAAAGCTGCGCAGGTAATCCACCTTTTGCTTAACAAGACCGATGCTGAGCAGGTCCTCGGCGGAAGCAGCAAGCACTGCCTGCGGCGTAATGGGATTACCGGTGAGGTCTTCAAGCTTCTTCATCAGCTGTTGGCTGACATCAGGCGGCAGCTGTTGGGCAATGATACCGGTCAGTAATATAGTAAAATAAGATTCTTTAGATTTTGGTTTTAACGGACAGGGCGAATAACGGTCAACTAACGGGGCGAGCTCTGGAACGTTTTCACGCAGATAGCGGTCACCGACGGACCAATCTGGGGTTTGGCACATAAGCATCCTCCTTTTATTTACTTCATTACAATATTATAATACGAAAACGGCGGTTAGACAAATGAAAAAATGCGAAATAATAGCAATAAAAGCAGTTTTCTATGAACGAAGTCTTTTGAATTTGCTTTTTCTTTAAATCATGAAGAAAAATAAAAAACGGCGGCAACGCAGATTAATATTTGCACTTTTTTCTTCAAAGCTGTATAATTAGTCTGATTGACAATCTATATTTGTAATTAAAATGTAAGGAGACGATGAAATGTCTGAAGTCAGAGTAAGATTTGCTCCCAGTCCTACTGGGTATTTACATATTGGTGGTGCGCGTACTGCGCTGTTTAACTGGCTGTTTGCCCGCAAAATGGGCGGTAAGCTGATTCTGCGTATCGAGGATACCGATATTGAACGCCTGAAAGAGGATTCCGTAAGCCAAATCCTTACCAGCCTGAAATGGTTGGGCATCAACTGGGATGAAGGCCCGGAGGCCGGCGGTGAATACGGTCCTTACTATCAGTCCGAGCGCTTTGATATTTACAAAAAATATGCTCAGCAGCTGCTGGACGAAGGCAAAGCATACTACTGCTTCTGCACTACCGAGGATCTGGCTGCACAACGTGAAAAACAACGCGCTGCTAAGCAACCGTTCCGCTATGCACGTACCTGCCGCGATATTCCGGCAGAGGAGGCTAAAGCACGCATCGCTGCAGGCGAACCGTATTCCATCCGTATCAAGATTCCTGCCGAAGGCAGCATCACCGTGCATGATCTGATTCATGGCGAAGTTACCTTTAACATGGACCAGTTCGACGATTTCGTAATTGTAAAATCCAACGGTATTCCTACCTATAACTTCGCTGTTTGTGTCGATGACCATCTGATGGGCATGACTCACGTACTGCGCGCTGAGGAGCATCTTTCCAACACTCCGAAGCAGCTGTTGGTTTACGAAGCACTGGGTTGGGAACCGCCTAAGTTCGGTCATATGCCGATGATTCTGGCTATGGACCGTTCCAAGCTGAGCAAACGCCACGGCGCAACCTCTGTTGAAGAATTCCGCAGCCAAGGTTACCTGCCGGAAGCTATCATCAACTACCTGACTCTGCTTGGCTGGGGCCCCGGCGATGAACGCGAAATCTTCACTCTGGAAGAAACCGTTAAGCTGTTTGAGCTGGAGCAGATGAGCAAAAAGGCTGCTATTTATGACACCAAAAAGCTCACCTGGATGAACGGCCAATATCTGTCCGAGCTGCCGCTGGAAAAAATTCTGCCGGATGCTAAGCCCTTCTTCGTTAAGGACGGTCTGGTAACCGAAGATTGGTTTAACGATGCTGCCAACGAAGCATACTTTGAAAAGCTTGTAGACGTTGTACGCGTGCGTGTTAAAACTCTGCAGGAGGTTGCCGATGCTTCCACCTACTTCTTCAAGGATGTTGAAGAATATGATGAAAAGGGTGTTGCTAAGCACTTTAAAGCAGAAAATATTCCTGTACTGGAGCAATGCATTGCAGCAATTAAGGCTGATGATGTGTATGACCTGGCTTCTACCGAAGCAGCTTATAACAAAATTGCTGCCGACAACGGTCTGGCTCTGGGTAAAGTTATCCATCCGACTCGTCTGGCTCTGACCGGACGCACCGTAAGCCCCGGTATGTTTGACGTTATGGTTCTGCTGGGCAAGGAAAGAACTTTGGCACGTCTGGAAAAGGCTGTTGAGTTCATTAAAAGTTTATGATTGTAAAATAGCGATTGGCGGCTAGTTTTAGCGCGATTGCTTTAATTAAGCAGGAGGGCTTTTCTTCCTGCTTAATTTTTACCAAGAGCTTCAAGGCTTGGAACATTGTTTTTGGAAAGGAGCTGCAGGCTATGAAAATCCTGTTGACAACATTATTGTGCTTATGTTTATCTCTGCCGGTTCTGGCAGATCAGCAGACTACGGTGCTTACCGAACAGACCTCTGTCGGCAAGGCAACGGCAATGCTGCCCTACATCGACGGCAGTAATTCCGCAGAGTTGGAAAAACAGGCCAACGCTATGGTGCGCGATGCTGCAGCTAAGTTGGTAAAAGAGGTAGGCGGTCAGGGCAGTGTAACCTATAAGGTGATGCTGAACCGTCCGAGTCTGGTAAGCCTGCTGCTGGAGGCAGACAACGGCGGACGCAAGGCGTACACCGGACTGAATCTTGACCTGACAACCGGCAAGGAGTTCGAGGTTACGGATTTCTTTGTCGATAATGATAACGTAAAGGCTGCTTTGGGCAATTATGATAATGTGCTATTCGGTGAAGAGGGTTTGTTTGTGCGCAGCAAGAAAAATGTTGCCTACAGCAGCTTTGTGCCCTACAGAGATGTAGTTACCTCCCTGCGCATCGGCGAAGCGGGACGCTTGTTGCAGCTGGCGAAAATTACCGATAAGGCTGCAGGCAAAACACTGCGTCTGCCTGCAAGCGGACTGATAGCGCTGAAGCTGGACAGCAATCCTTCCACCGGCTACGGCTGGCAATTCAGCTGCAGCTCACCGGCAGTAAGCAAGGTAGGCAGCTCGTTTACCATTCCGCGCGGTGACGAGGAAAGAATTGGTGCGCCAGGCGTTGAAATTCTGGTGCTGGCAGTTACCAAGCCCGGTACCTACAATATCCGCATGGATTACAAGCGCTCTTGGGAAAAAATGAGCCTGCAAAGCTTTAACTTTACCGTTATCGCAGAATAAGCTAGAGGATGTGTTTATGGAAAAAGCATCAGTTTCTGTAAAAATATATAATAGTACCTATGCATTAACGACCTCTGCTTCCGAAGAACAGGTGCTGAAAATAGCAGCAGAGGTAGACAGAAGAATGCAGGAGCTGGCAGAAAGCAAAAAGCTGCTGCAGACAGATAAAATCGCTATCTGGACGGCGCTTGACCTGGCTGCAGACAGACTGGAGCTGCAGGAAAAATGCGTTGCGTTGCAGCAGGAAATGCAGCAGCAATCTGTGGCAGCGGAGCAGAAAATGCAGGAAAAATGCGCTGCGATGGAGCAGGAGCTGCAGGATAAGTGTGCAGCAGCAGAGCAGAAAATGCAGCAAAAATATGCTGCGCTCGAGCTGGAAATGCAGCAAAAAAATGCTGTGCTGGCAGAAGAGCTGCAAAGCCTGCAGGCCAGATACGACAGACTGTTGGCAGCAGTGCGTGAAAGGTAGATAACATATGGAAAAGAAAACAATAGAACTGCTTGCTCCCGCAGGCAGCTGGGAAGCATTGGAGGCAGCGGTAAACGCCGGCGCCGATGCTGTATATATGGGCGGTAAAGCCTTTGGCGCACGTGCCTATGCCAGCAATTTTGATGAAGAGGAAATGGCGAAGGCGGTGTATTTTGCGCATATGCACCATGTGCGCCTGTATATTACCGTCAATACTTTGGTTGATGACAGCGAGCTGGAGGCTTTATCAGCTTACCTGCTGTTTTTGAATAACGTGGGCGTAGACGGACTCATTGTGCAGGATTTGGGCGTTATTCGCCTGGCGCAGAAAATTGTGCCGGAGCTGCCGCTGCATGCCAGTACGCAGATGAGCATTACCAACAGCAGCGGTGTAGACTTCGCTATGGGCGCAGGCATGGAGCGCAGCGTATTGGCGCGTGAGCTTAGCCTGAAGGAAATCGGTGCAGCCTGCAGCCGTGGCAGTGAGATTGAAACCTTTATTCACGGTGCTCTGTGCGTCTGCTACAGTGGTCAGTGCCTGATGAGCAGTCTTATCGGCGGCCGCAGCGGCAACCGCGGACGCTGTGCCCAGCCTTGCCGTTTGCCGTATAAGCTGCTCAACGCGAAGGATGAGGATATGCTGCAGGGCAAGGATGCAGGCCAGTATCTGCTGAGCCCCAAGGATATGAACACCTTGAGCATTCTGCCGCAGCTGATTGACGCAGGCGTTGTGTCCTACAAAATCGAAGGACGTATGAAGCGCCCGGAATATGTTGCGGTAGTAGTAGATGCTTACCGCCGTGCGATTGACAGCTATCTTGCCGGTGATTACAAGGTGCCAGAGGAGGATTTGGCGAATATCGAGCAAATCTTCAACCGTGACTTTACCACCGCTTATCTGGAGCGTCGTCCCGGACGCACAATGATGAGCGACCGCCGTCCCAATAACCGCGGTGTGCTTATCGGCCGTGTAGCTAAGCTGGATAAAAACCGCAATAAGGCAGTTATCAAGCTGGATAAGGAGCTGCATCTGGGTGACGGACTGGAATTCTGGGTAAGCGTCGGCGGACGTGTTGGCACCACTGTTACGGATATGCTGTGCAGCGGTAATAGTGTGCAGAGCGCTGCACCCAGACAGCAGGTAACGATTGACGTGCCTAACGGCGTACGTTTGAATGACCGTGTTTTCCGTACTCTTGACAGCAGACTGATGAGCTATGCGCAGCAGTTCTTCGGACCGGACGCAAAAAAACGTATTCCGGTGGATGCTGTTGTTACTGCGCGCTTAGGCGAGCCCATGACCGTTACGCTGACGGATGATGAAGGCAACGTCGGCTACGGCGAAACTGATTTTATCGTAGAGGCAGCACGCAAACGTGCGCTGGATGAGGCGGGTGTGCGCAAGCAGCTGGACCGCCTCGGTACGACCGAATATTTCTTGAACAGCCTGCTTTTTGAGCATGACGAAAATGTTATGGTGCCGATGAGCGAAATGAACGAAGCGCGCCGTATGGCATGCGAGGCACTGGATGCTGCGCGTCTGAATGCCTTCGCACCGGCGCGCACAGCGGTGCACAGCTTCAGCGAGCAATTAGTGCCGCAGGCACATAAGGCTAAACAGCATGAATCCGTTCTTGTAGTGCATTGCGACAGCGTTGAGAAGGTTAATGCTGCGCTGCAGGCAGGCGCTGAACGCATTCTCTTCGGCGGTGACTGCTTCAATCATCAGCTGCCGTCAGAGGCGGATTATGCCAAGGCTGCCAAGCTGGTGCGCAAGGCAGGTCGTCAGCTGGCCTTTGCTACACCGCGTATCATCAAGGAAGCACAGCTGGCATATTTCGACAAGCTCTTTACCCTGTGGGAAGAGCTGCAGCCTGATTTTGTTTACATCAACAACAATGGCTTGTGGCCTTTGGCGAAGAAGCATGCTGCGCTCAACCTGGTAGCAGATATGTCTTTGAACATCTTCAACAGCCAGACATTGCAGTTCTGGCAGGAGCAGGGCGCTGCAGGTGCAGTGCTCAGCCCCGAGCTGACTATGGCGCAGGTTGAGCATCTTGTGAGCGTCAGCCCGCTGCCGTTGGAGTGCATGATTCAGGGACGTTTGGAGATGATGGTTTCCGAATACTGCGTAGGCGGTAGCTTCCTGGGTGCGCTGGATAAGGGTGCCTGCAAGTTTAACTGTGCAGAGCCGTTGTTCCTGGGTGACCGCAAGGATGCACGCTTCCCGATTGTGACGGACCAGTTCTGCCGCATGCATATTCTGAATGCGCATGAGCTTTCCATGACTGCCAATGTGCAGCATATGGCGGAAGCAGGCGTAGCAGCGCTGAGAATTGACGGCCGTGATTACGATGCGGCACGTCTGGGCGAGCTTGTGGCGCTGTACCGCAAGATTCTCGGCGGTGCGGTGGAGGCACCGGAAAATCTGCCGGGTACTACAAGAGGCCACTATTTCAGAGGCGTAATGTAAAAGAAAATGTCAGCTTGATGAGCTGAATAAATTGAATAAGCCAAGGCCCCTGTCGTAAATCGCCGGCAGGGGCTTTTTGTTGCATGTACAATTTGTTTGTCCAAGCAATTTTATATGCTTAATTATAAAAATCAGAGATAGTTTTCAGGCTATAGCAATCATATGCAGCAGAAAAATTTGCCGGCATCTTTCCGTTCCTGCCTGATTTATGATATAATACTAAAGTTATAGAGAAAAAAGACCATAAGGTCAGAAGATAAATTTAATAGGAAAAGAGGAATGTGAAATGACAAATGGATTTGCAGCCTTAAAGGTTTGTGCCCACACCGTAGAGCAGCTTCAGAAAATGGGCATCAAAAAGCCGATGCCGGTACAGGAGCAGGCTATCCCGGCGCTGTTTGCCGGACGTGACGTAATCGCCCGTGCGCAGACAGGTACAGGCAAGACACTGGCGTTCTTAGTGCCGCTGGCGGAAAAAATCGATACTGCCAAAAGCTACGTGCAGGCTTTGGTAATTACGCCGACGCGTGAGCTGGCGCAGCAGATTGCTACCGAAATGAAAAAAATCCTGGGCGAAAGCGATATCAAGGTGCTGGCTGTTACCGGCGGACGCGATTTCGAAACGCAAAAATATAAGCTGGAGGGACGCAGCCATGTGCTGATCGGTACTCCCGGCCGTTTGCTGGACCACATCCGCAAGGGCAACACCGACCTTGGCGGCGTGCGCTATCTGGTACTGGACGAGGTTGACGAAATGCTGCAGCAGGGCTTTATGGATGAAGCGCTGGAGCTGATTGCTATGACCGCGCCGGAGCATCAGACTATGCTTTGCTCCGCAACTCTGTCGGAAGAGGTGCGCAAGCTGGGACGCAAGCTGACTAAAAACTGCGCGCTCATTGATATCAATCCGGACCAGGCTACCGTGGAGAAAATCAAGCAGATTTGCCTGAAAACAACCGACGAATACAAGAACAAGGCTGTGGCAGCGCTTATTGACCGCCTGAACCCTTATCTGATGATTGTTTTCTGCATGAGCAAGGAGCGCACCAAGGAGCTGGGCGACTGGCTGGGCATGCAGGGCTACAACGTTGACGTGCTGCATGGCGAAATGTCTCCCGCAAAGCGCAAAACTGTTATGAAGGCCTTCCGTGATGCTAAGATTCAGATTCTTGTTGCCAGCGATCTGGCTGCCCGCGGATTGGACGTTGAGGGCGTAACCCATGTTGTGAACTATGATATTCCGCATGATGTCGACTGGTATGTTCACCGTATCGGCCGTACCGGACGTGCAGGCAATGAGGGCGAAGCAATTACGCTTTATACTGCCGATGAGGTTAAATGGCCTGTCTCTTATACACATCTGACGCTGCCGACGAACTCTAGGGTGTAGA
>ENA-OZED01000358-OZED01000358.1-human-gut-metagenome-genome-assembly--contig:-NODE-358-length-22128-cov-11.458886_pt1 | contig 22128 bp, 20 predicted proteins | sample MGYA00245066_ERZ653605 | MGnify/ENA primary metagenome ERZ653605 (study PRJEB26926, sample SAMN06165079) | human gut metagenome | biome: ENVO:00009003; feature: ENVO:2100002; material: ENVO:00002003...
TGGAGGGAAATTCCGGCGATGCCTGCAAGATCAAAAGTTATGACCTGAATTATCAGAGTATCAAGGGCTACGGCCTGATGAACTGGTAACAGAGATTTTTTAGAAGGAGTGATAGACGATGGCAAAGAACAAAATTGAACGCATTGACCAGGAGATTACAAAGGTCCGCGAGAAGATCGCAGAATATCAGGAAAAGCTCAAGGCGCTGGAGGCACAGAAAACCGAGGCAGAAAATCTGGAGATCGTCCAGATGGTGCGCGCACTGCGTATGACCCCGGCTCAGCTGAGCGCCATGCTGTCCGGAGGCACAGTTCCCGGCAGTTTGGCTGATGACAACAACGAACAGGAGGAAAACAGCTATGAGGAATAAACGATTGCTCCGAACACTTTCCGCCCTTTGCCTGACGCTGGTTCTGGCATCGGGCTTTACTGTTCCCGCTTTTGCCCAGGGCGCAGCGCCGCCCCCGGCAGAGGATACCACCAATGACAGCAATGTGGTGGTGGAAGAAACGGAAAAAGCACCTCCGCTGACCCCGGATGGCAACGCCGCTCTGGTGGATGATTTTGGTGGCAACAAGCAGCTCATTACCGTTACCACCAAGGCAGGCAACTATTTTTATATCCTGATCGACAGGGCCAACGAGGATAAAAAGACTGCTGTTCACTTTCTGAACCAGGTGGATGAAGCGGACCTGATGGCACTGATGGAAGATGGAAAACCCAAAGAGGAGCCGCCTGCTGTGTGCAGCTGTTCGACAAAATGTGAAACAGGGACAGTCAATACGGCCTGCCCGGTCTGTGCAACCGATATGAGCAAATGTACGGGCAAAGCACCGGAACCTCCGGCAGAAACACCGGAGCCGGAAAAAGAGAAGCCTGCCGGACTGAACCCGGCTGCGCTGATCCTTCTGCTGGCTCTGCTGGGCGGCGGTGGCGTATTTGCCTACTTGAAGCTCGTTAAGAATAAGCCTAAGACCAAGGGCAATGACAGTCTGGACGATTATGATTATGGTGAGGAAGATTCCGAGGAATGGGAAACCGAAGATGAGGAAGTCCTTGAGGATGGTTTTGAGGGTTCTGACCCTAATGAGGAAAGTGATAGAACAGATTGAACCGTTTGAGCGTAGCATATTTCAAATCATTGCGGGATAAGGGACAGAGGACAGGGAGAAATTCCTGTCCTCTGCTGCTCTACTCACTCTCTTACTGTAAATCCACACCCAAAATCAGCACATGGTCAAAGAAAGGAGGACCTCACAATGAACACCTGGAACTGGTTATTACACTTTCTGATTATTTTTGATCTGGTCGCCTTCGGAATTTACTTTGGAGGAGACATTCTTTTCACTGCTATCAGCAAAGTTCAAAAAAAGTCAAAGAAGGACGATGACTTGGATCTTTATGATTTTGAAATTGAGACCGCACCCCAAAAGCGCTCTTTATGTGTGGACTCAATCCGAATGCTTTATTCTGGTGAGATAGATGAATTTGTGGAAAAGGAACTGTTGCCTGATGCAGCGGAGACCATGAACGCTTTATCTGAAGCTGAAAAAACAGCAGTTAGCCTGTTACTAAAAGCTTATATCGGTTTTTTGAGCGAAGAAGCAACGGTAGATGAACAAAGTTTTCCCATGGTTAAGGAACTGTTGTCTTATACACAGGGCAGCAAAGAAGATGGTGAAAAAGATGCCATAGATTGTCTGATGGAAGATACGGTCAGCAGAACCCACAGACATCGAGAATATTACAACAATTATCAACGCTATCAACTGATGCAGGTGGATAAAGAGCGTGTGATTATGGCCTGCAATATCATAATCAATGATTTGATTGGCAGGTTGTACCGATATGATTATCGCTTTGGCTATGACATTACACTTGCCTCAGAACACAGCATTGCAAAAAAACTGTCTGATAATTGGCAGAATGAATGGGAGGCTGAAGATGATGAGATATAAACTGGTAATCGCTGAAAAACCATCGGTTGCACAAAGTCTGGCTGCGGTAATCGGTGCAACTGCTCGTAAGGATGGGTATCTGGAGGGTAACGGCTGGCGTGTCAGCTGGTGCGTGGGCCATCTGGCTGGTCTTGCGGATGCAGACAGTTATGATCCCAAGTATGCCAAGTGGCGATATGATGACCTGCCTATCCTGCCGGAGCATTGGCAGATGGTGGTGGGAAAGGATAAGAAAAAGCAGTTTGATATTCTCAAAAAGCTGATGAACGCCCCAGATGTGACCGAAGTGGTAAATGCCTGCGATGCAGGATAGTGCGGTTGGGTGACTCAAGAGAAAGAAAAAAGAGACCTCATCTCGTCAAAAAACTAAATCATAAAAGCATCAAAGAGGGCATTCAAATGAAACAAAATCGAATTTTTGACCAGAATAGTTCTCAAAAAGCACGTTCTTGGCACTATAATATGGACACCAACCGAGCGGAAGCCCAGTTCGCTGATGGCTCTGCCATTGCCATTGACTGCCTTGCCATCGAGGACGAATACGGCAATACCCCGGCACAGCGAGCTGAACTTGATTGGCTACTATACAACAAGCCCTTGGAGTGCGTCCAGCTTGTGCTGAGTGGTGAGATTGAGCATTATCTCTCACTTGGCTGTGACCATGGCAAACTGAAAGACTAACCTCTAAATAGGCCAAACAACCCGCTACTTGCAGTCGCTGCAAATGGCGGGTTGTTTGCTTATTTTAAGTTTTTCCTTTGCTCATAGTAGTGCAAAATCAATGTAGTGCAAAATCAATGGCCCAACGGTCAAAGAAATCACAAATATCAGGCAAATCTACTGGTTTCTTATAAATGTCATTCTAAAATTCAATGGATTTTGCTATTTCTAGCACTTGTTTTTTCGACACGAAAGTCGATTTAACCCTATATTTTATGTATCTCTCGATGATTTCAAGTTTGCCATTTTGGGGGCTTGATTATTGAGAAAATTCTAAATTCCAAAAAGGTCTATCATTTTCATCAATCGCATCGTTATTGAGAATAAGCACTGCACCACCACTTAACAGAGGAGGCAGCTGTAAATAGCTTATATTATTTATTGAGAAAATGAAACGCTATTGCAACAGTTGAATACTGTATATTTTATCAAATTGATACGGATCTGATAGCAACACCTTACCGTTTGATATCACAAGAATGCTTTCGCCTTCTTTAAGATACGACAACTGAAGATTTCCTTTCAAGTAGTTTGATACGCCATAAATTATATAATTGTCATCCGTATCATATAATTGATTTTTTGCAGTCGCATAAATACAATTGTTCTTCAGGTCAACTTCTTCAATTATAAGTTCCGATTTTTTTCTTCCGAATGTATTCGATTGAAATAGAATGCAGAGAACCACTGCCACAAATGCTATGCCAACCATAATCTTCCGTTTGCATTTCATTTTATCAACCTCTGTATGAAAGGAACAGCGTATAAAGCGATTGTGTTATTCTCAATGCCCCTGTATAAGAAGTTGGATATGAAGAACCATCAATTGTGCTTCCATCTTTATGGATTCCGATAGCTACATACCCAGCTCCAGAAATATATTCTACAAGAGGACCACCACTAAAGCCACCTGTCAAATCCCAATCGCCCTTGAGATATTTTGAAGTCTGACTTCTAATATACCCAGAAGATTTACACATCCGATATCTCGCATCGGCACCATTTATTTGGCTCGGATAGCCATAAGCATACACCAACTGTGATGATGAATAATTGCTAGACTGCCAATGTAACCCAAGCCATCCCGTTTTCGTTCCTAAATTATTCTTGAGCGTAATAATCGCCCAATCCTCCGAACTTGTTCCAGCAAGATAAGAATCACTAACAATCATCGAACTTGCCGATACATTTTCGCTTCCAAAAGGTTTACTATTATCAGATCGAGCAGGTGCGACATTTACCGACTTAACGTAGGCTTTTTCCTTTATACTGTATAGATTATGTGCTGCTGTTGCAAGTGCATTAGGCCCAATCATAAATCCAGAACCATAATTTGTCCCTCCATTATTGGTCGTTATCTGTAGGCATACCGTACTACAATATGGTGTTGCCGTTGGATTATCAACAACAGTGATATCATTGCTTCCGATAATCGCATACAGATCGGATAGATCAATATCCGAAATCTTTCCATTTGGAAAATAGCCTGCAGTTGTCTCTCCATCCGTGAAGGAATTGGTTTCAACTATAATTTCCTCTATAGATTCTTCTTTTGTATCAAAATCGTATCTATGGTATCTCTCGATATGAGATTTGCTTCCATCACTTTGATTATCTGCAAAAGCAGTCAGCCCAGAGTTAAGCTCCATTGAAGAAAGAGCCACAATCCCACTTGCTTTCAAAAAAATTCTACGAGATATTTTTTCACTAGCTATTTTAATTTTCCTTCTTTACTTTTAGAGTATACACAAGATTTCTTATACATCAGTTGCTCTGCATTGGAAACACCTCCGTAAAATTTTTCATACGTTAGAGCCATCCTTATTTTAGATTTCAACTTTTACTTTCGCAAAAAAATAAATACCACTGATTTTTTATCCAATAGCCGTGCTAAGATTTATCTCTATGGGATTCAACACATGCGTCTGCTGGCACAACCAAGCCCAATTGTTCACTGTAGTAGTAAACAAGTCGTCATAGTTGTTGTCATATGCAAAATCAAATGTGTCATGAACGGTAATCAAGTAATACATTATAGAATTACCAATCATGAAGCCTGTTCCAGAGGTGCTTACCCTATGCAATGCATAGAATAAATCTGCATTATCAGACTTTTGAATTGTAAAAGACCAACTTCCTCCACTAAAATCTTTCAAGCCACTATTAAGTACTTTGTTTTTATAATTATTAAAAACTGTTGTCGTGTTTAACTTGTCAAGCAATGGCGTCGAAGAATCCGTCACACTCTCAGAATAGTCAATATTATATACAGAGAATTCAACCATAAGAGCCGCACATTCATATCCCTTATCCCGTGCAATTTGCGCAGCTGCCAACCATGCAAGCTGTGTATTATTTAACAAATTTCCAGATGCACGTGTTTGATCTTCATCTTTCATCTTATCGATAAACTTATTTAATTCATCTATCGACATTCCCGAAAAATCAACATGATACTTATCATTCATGCTTTGAATAACAGGATTGCTAGCTTTACGGCTGCTTATGTTAGCAGCATAAGACACAGTATTTATCGAAAACAAAAAACACACTGAAAGAATTAATGATACGAACCTCTTCATAACGAACCTCCTTAAATTCTGTACTCTACTATATAAATTGTGTGCTTCTCATCATCCCAGACAACGAGACTAAAATTCACATCTTCAGAATGTAAAAGCAATGTATTCATTTCGGCTTCCGAGCGTAGTTCCTTATGCTGACTATTATCATAAAGAAAAAAATTTCCACTTGCAATTTCAGGAATCACAAAATCTAATCCAAAATATGACGACACATTTTTTAATATAGAAGATATGGTTGGAGAATCATTAATTTTCTCCCATGAATCGAGTTGATGAATAATTTTGGCTGCATCCACATCGTAGTATACCGCTAACATTATCCCATCATTTTGCAATCCGCCATAAGCCTCATATATCAACGATTCAGAGTATGTTGCTTTTCCAATTTTGAATTGTTTCAAATAATCTCGTTTTTCATATTTGCTTTTTCTTCCAAGCATAAAGCCCAAAAGCAAGCACAGTGCGACTATAGCTAGGTATCGGATAACTCGCGTTGGTCTCGCCTTTATAATTACCTCACACCTTTCTAACTTGCTGAAATATATAACAAACTCCACTTATCTACTGGTACTTCCGGTAATGGTTTCGCTCCGTCCATCGGAATAGCTAAAGGTCGCAGAATACTCAAGCCTATAAGATTTTCCGGGCTTAGTGTTAAAGCTACTGCTCACCATGCAGGTTGAGGTCGTGCTGCTGTTTGAGCAGCTACTTACTTTTTGCCATGTTCCAATTGTCCCCTTTTCATAGAGAACGCCTGAAACGCTGATTTTCTTTACTCCAGTTCGAGTCTGGGCATCAACCTGATAGTATGTTTGGTAAATAGATCCGTTGACCGTACTATCGCCTACATACCGTTCAGACTTTTCAGCGGCCATTGCGGTGCAGGCAAAGCTCAAGAGAATCACCGCTGAAACAACAATGGACAACAAACGCTTTTTCGACATAGACATACACCTCCGTTTTTTTGCTCCCATCAAGAGCCTTTGTATAATCAACGCAATTCGCATTCGCTTCGTTTCAATTTTCAGGAGAAAATTTTTCAAATTTTCCATCTTTGTAAGTTCAGACAAAAAGAAAGCCAGACATTTGTGAACTCTCACAAGTGTCCAGCTTTCTTAACGGATACCTTCCGCAATTTTCATAATCTCATCGTATGGAATGTTTCCCATAACGGTATGTGTAATCCCCCGATGTTCCCAACTTAGAGTATAAACATTCTTTCCATGTTCATCCGTACTGGTTCCAAGTACACCATCTGCTTCTCCGACCTTTACGGTTTCGTACACTGTATGCTCATTATCAAACAGGGACTGCTGCCCTGGCTGGATAATTGAGCAACGGACTGTGTAGCTTTCCTCTGTTTCTTTTGACGAGTAAACATGTAAAAAGTTTTCTGCTCGCTCAAATTTCTGCACATCGTCCATTTCAAAGCCGTTCGGCACATAATGGTCGCTGTATCCATCCGGGAGCCACTCCAGCGGTTCGCCATCCACCTGATAAGTCAGCTACATCTCAATGGGCAGAAATTTTTGAATCATCGTATAGACTGCCCTGCGGAAATCAGCGCTGACCGCAAGAGCACCAACCGTCAGCATTACGAGTGTCAATGCCGCAATTAGTACTCGTTTCAACACTGGGTGGTGCTTTTTCTTCTTTAAGGCCTCTGTCATTCGTTCGTCCCATTGGGACGTATCTGGGTAGATTTCCTCAAACTGCTTTGGCGTTGGAAGCGAATCCAGTTCTCTTTGCGCATCTGCACGAAGTGCCATCATCAAAGCCGCATCAAATGAAATGTCTGTCCGCTCACTCATGGCTGTTCATCTCCTTCCATAATAGTTTTCGTCCTCGAAAGAGCCGTGTTCGTACCACTTCATCCGTTAATCCCAGCGATTTTGCAATCTCACGGTTTGTATATCCCATTGCCAAAAGGCGTAGCGGATCACGGTACATCGGTTTCATTTGGCCAATCAGTTCTGTTAGACGTTCAATGTTATCGGTGCTAACTGCTGCATCATCCGGCACCGGAGCGGCATCTGGTTCGTTTGGGACATCTTCCAGCAATTCTTCTCGTTGTTTGCGAAGCATATCATATGCACGGCTTCTACTACAACTAACGAGATAAGCAGCGAGTTCGTGACAGTTTTCTCGATGAATTTTAGAAAAATTTTTTGCAACGTACAAAAATACCTCTTGTAGCACATCCTCTGCCAGATACGAATCATCCATGATTTTGTAAGCGGTATGGTAAACCAGCCGTTTGTATGTATTGTACACCTCGGTAAAATCTTCTTCAAAGTTTCGATCATCAAGCACACTTAGATATAACGCAAGCAACGCAGTCACCTCTATTCACATTGATTGTGTGTAGTGTACCACGAACCAATAAAAATGTCGAATACAACCAACTTTTGAAAAGGAGCGTGATGCCATTGACCCAACCGAAAACCGATCTCGCCTATCTCCGCAGCGAGAAAGCCAAAGCAGAACAGCAGCTGCGCTACTACCAGCACCGGGAGAAAATTCTGGAACACCAGATACCGGAGCTGACCCGCAAGGCCCGTGTGCATCGGCTGTGTACCCGTGCCGGAATGCTGGAAAGTTTTCTGATTGCGCCGGAAGAACTCACCAACGATCAGGTGATGGAGCTGCTGAAAATTGCGTTCCGTCAGCCGGAAGTTGCGCTGGCTCTTGCAAAGATGATTCACGACCTGCACGAAAGCCGCAGCGTTCCGCACCCTTTAGAATAAAGGGCGCAATTATACACCGTTCCGGTGAAATTGCGGTCTTGCAGACGGCTCGATGAAATCGAAGCTGGCGTTTGTGCGCCAGCCCGATTCCATCCCAAGGAAAACTGCATTTTCCTTGCGCTGCTTTGCAGCTATCCTTTTGCGGCTCCCGCCTGAGATCGAAGCGCATGGCACTCCGTTCTAAGGCGGCGAGCAAAACCGAATATGATTCCAGACCGTTCACCAAGAGCAATCTTGCTGGGCGGTCTTTTTGTTTGGGGGTGATGCCTATTCCGTGTCCGCATTTCAAAATCACCATCGTCAAGCGCAGCCAAGGGCAGTCCGCTGTTGCCGGGGCCGCTTATCAAAGCGGCGAACGGCTGTTCAGTGAGTACGACCAGAAAACAAAATTCTACAACAAGAAGAAAGAACTTGTCCACGCCGAGATCATGCTGCCGTCCCATGCGCCGCCCGGATATGCAGACCGGGCAACCCTCTGGAACGCCGTGGAAGCCGTGGAGAACCAGTGGAACTCCCAGCTTGCCCGGCGCATCGTGCTGGCGTTTCCGGTGGAAGTCCCGAAAGAGCGGTATCTGTCCATGATAAAAGAATTTTGTCAGGAGCAGTTTGTTTCCAAAGGGATGATTGCTGACTTTGCCATCCACGACAAGGGAGATGGCAACCCACACGCCCACATTCTGCTGACGCTCCGGGCAATGGATGAACACGGCAGGTGGCTCCCGAAAGCCCGAAAGGTGTACGACCTTGACGAGAACGGCGAGCGCATCCGGCTCCCTTCTGGGAACTGGAAGTGCCACAAGGAAAACACCGTGGACTGGAACGACCAGAAGTACGCTGAGGTCTGGCGGCATAGCTGGGAAACCATTACCAACCGCTATCTGGAAGCTGCTGGAAGACCGGAACGTGTTGACCTGCGCTCCTTTGAGCGGCAGGGCATCCAGCAGATACCGACCGTGCATCTCGGCCCCGCCGCACACCAGATGGAAAAGCGTGGAGTGGAAACCTTTCTCGGAAACCTGAACCGAGATATTCGAGCCGCCAACAGCCTGATGCAGTCCATCCGCAGCACCATCCGTGGTCTGCAACGCTGGATTGCAGACCTGAACGAAAAGAAGCAGCTTCTTCTGGACGCTCTGGAAAAGGCGAAGGAGCCCACACTGTCCAATCTGCTGGTGGACTACTTCAATCTCCGCAATGAGCAGCGCAGTGATTGGTCTGGCAAGGCAAAACTGAAATGCACTGTCCGGGACTTTGAGGAGATTCGGCAGGCGGTGGACTACCTGAAAGCCCATTTCCTGAACACCATCGAGGATTTGGACACTGCAATTTCTAACCTGAACCAGACCGCCGCCCCACTCCGCAGACAGTTGAAGCAGAACGAAAACCGTATGCGGGCAATCGCCCAGATCAAGGACGCTGCTACCATCTATGCCAAGCTAAAGCCCATCCATGACACCATTATCAAGAAGAACTTCAAGCTGACCAAGGACGCTTACGCCGCCCAGCACAAAGAGGAACTGGACACCTTCAATAAAGCTGTCCGCACCCTGATGAAGCTGAACGGCAGTACAGCGGTGGATTTTTCGGCATTGGATGCCGAATTTTCTGCGCTGCAATCTGACAGCGCAGAGCTGCGTACCAAACTGGAAACCTTGCAGCCGGACATCTCTGCACTGAAAAATATCCGCAAGTATATCGACATGGTGCTGAATAAGCAGCAGCTTTCCGCACCGAACGGCAAGACCTCGGAAAAAGAATCGGTGCTGAAACAGCTGGAGCAGCTTCAGCAGAAAAAGTCCCACCACAAAGCGACTTCCACTACCCCAAACCGCGAAGAATCGCTCTAAACGATCTTTCTGTCACCGATACGCCGTTGCAATCAGTGGCAGAAATACATAATTCGTATGTTTTTTTGTTGGCCTTTGCCTGTTCTCGTCGGCTAGTGAGTAGAGGCGTACTTTTAAGGCAGAAATTTTCTCCAACACCCCCCATTTTAGGCCACTTTTTCTGTTAATAGTAGAAGCGCCTCTTTGAAAGCCGGTCATTTGTGACCTTTTTGTTAATTCTCAAAAAGATGGTTGTCTTTGGGCTGTTTTCGTTGCCTACCTATTGAGAGGATTTTTTCAAAAGCGGAGATTTGGTCTCAAGAATTACAATTCAATTACAAGTTTCTCACCAATGCTACGAAACAGGCGTTCTCGATGCCTACCAAGTGTAGGGCATCTTTTTCAAGACCATTCTCGGACTATTATGACGTTTTGTTTACAAAATTGCTTGCAATGCTACGAAATGGCCTTTTTCATCGGCTACCAAGTAGAAGGATGTTTTTCGTCCGTCAAAGTCCAGAAATCTTCCATATGTTCCTTGACAAGTGAATAGTTCAATCGTCCGGTACTTCACAAAAGGTACTTCTGTAACTCGCAGCCCGGTCATAACGAAGACGGGGTGGCTGAAATGCCAATGGTGCGGTGCAAGCCCGCCGCCGGACGATTCCCCACTCCTAGGGAAGTCGAGGACCAATATGGGAGACCTTAACTTATTAACGCAGTTGAGCACTTGTTTCGTGCTTTTCTGCGACTGGAGAATTGGAACCCACCAATTCTCGTTACATACTCTTTGTTTCTGATTTCTGCTTCAGCTGGAGGTGATCAACATTTCAGAATATCTTACCACGCAAACTCCGCTGCCGCCGTTTCTCCCATACCCACGCTTCCTTTTGGAACTTGACCTGAGCCAGACTGCAAAAATGACTTATGTGTTGCTACTCGACCGTGCCACACTCTCGCAGAAAAATCTCTGGATAGATGAACGTGGATTCGTGTTTGTCATTTTTACGATTTGCTCTTTGGCTGAGCAGCTAGGGCGCAGCACTGTCAGTGTTTCCAGTGCGCTTAAGGAATTGGACGCTGCGGGATTGATTGAGCGCAGACGAACGCGGTTTTCTTCGCCCAATCACATCTTTGTGAAAATTCCAAATGTTGAATAGTTCTGCGTTTTTCACGATTCAAGAACCGCCAAAATCACGATTCTGTGATGCAGATTCTTAATGGCATCTGCAAAAGATATTTTTCCTATGCAGTATAGCAGCCTTTAAGACTGTATCAAAGAAAACTTTCACCTAACCAACGTAATAAAACAAAAAGAGAAAAACGAATAGAATCCATCCATTCCTTTCCGTATTTGCACCACATGAATGAGGAGGTCTGCCCTTGAACAAAGAAAAATCTGAGAAGAAGCCCACCACACGCAAACGTGCGCCGAGAAGTCCGAAGTCCGTGCGCCTGATCGTGGAACGCCATTATATCGGCAATGTGCCGATGAATACGCTTTTTCAGCGGCTTGTGGAAGAAGAAATTCGTAAAACTGCCGAATCGTATCTCGCCGCTGGCTAATTGGACGTTTTACTGCGGAAAAGGGCTTGCATCGTCACGCAGCATCCGCTACAATGTGATTGATGAGGTCTCTTTTCCATTATGGAGGTACACATGGAAAAGGACAAAAAAGTAACTGCTTTATACTGCCGACTGTCAAAAGATGACGGTTCAAACAGCGAAAGCCTGAGCATCCGCACTCAAAAGTCAATGCTTATGGAGTATGCCACACGCAACGGTTTCGGGAATTGCCAGTACTATGTTGATGATGGTTACAGCGGTACGAACTCTGACCGCCCTGCCTTTCAGGAACTTCTGGATGATATCCGGGAAGGAAAGGTGGCAACAGTCATTACCAAAGACCAGTCCCGACTTGGACGCAACCACATCGAAACCGGAACGTATATGGAAATCTTCTTTCCTGAACACGGTGTCCGCTATATTGCAATCAACGATGGTTATGATTCCAACGAGCAATCTCAGATGGATATTGCCCCGTTCCGAAACATCATCAATGAAATGTACGCCAAAGACACTTCCCGAAAGATCAAGAGTGCCCTTCGGACACGCAAGAAAAGTGGAAAGTATATCTCCAGCGGCGCACCGTTTGGCTACCAGAAAGACCCTGCCGACCACAATCACCTTGTGATCGACCCGAACACCGCCCCCGTTGTTGAGTATATCTATTCAATGGCAGAGGAAGGGCTGGGGCTTCACCGCATCGCCAAGCGGCTCCACGATGAAAAAGTCTTGAAGCCGTGTTACTACAAGAAAGAGATGTTTGGCCGCTTTATTGATGATGAAAAGATGTATGATTGGGACAGTGCCTATATCAGTCAGGTTCTGCACAGCCCAGTCTACGCCGGACACATCATCTACGAAGCCAAGCCCACCGTGTCCATGAAATCCAAAAAGCGGCGTTATATTCCGTTTGAAGAACGCGCTATCGTTCCGAATACACATGAAGCAATCATCCCACAAGACCGTTGGGAGAACGTGCAGCGAATCCTTTACAGCCGTTCCAGTAGTTTTATGTGCGATAAGACCGACTACGACAATATCTTCAAAGGCATCGTCCGCTGTGCAGACTGCGGCAGAACGATGTTAGTCAAGGTCGAGCACAGGCGCAAACGTAACAGTGTTCTGGATCAGACCTTTTATTGTTGCAGCACTTATCGGAAATATGGTGCGAAAGCCTGTGACTCTCATAATTTGGAAGCCCGTGTTCTGCATGAAGCTGTCTTTGCGGACATTCAGGCACACGCAAAGGCCGCTGTGAGCAATCGGGAAGCCCTTGTGAAGAAGATTGCAAATCAGATGCACCTCCGGGTGTCCTCTGACCGGGCGCAGCACAAACGGGATTTGAAGCAGTGTAAAGCACGAATCGCAGAAATCGAAGACCTGTATGCAAAACTTTATGAGGACGTATCAAAGGGACTTCTCCCGGAGAAACGTTTTCAAATGCTTGCAGATCGCTACGACAAAGAACAGGCTGAACTGACCGAGAAGATTGAGCAGTACGAGCGGGAAGGCCGTGCTGAACACGATCAGCTGGACAAGATTCAGGATTTTATTGATGAAGTCAGCAAGTACGCTGGCATCACCGAACTGAACTATAAGATTCTGCATCAGCTGATTGACAAGATTCTGGTATCCAAAGCGGAAAAGGTCGATGGCGAATACGTCCAGAAAATCCAGATTTTCTACCGCTTTATCGGCCCATTGGATGCCATCGAGTAACAAAGTCAGAAAAGTCACCTCCGAGAACTATCCTACAGATGCAGGCCGGGAGGGAGAACTGATTTTCCGTTTCGTCTACCAAATGGCCGGTTGCACAAAAACTGTGAAGCGGCTCTGGATTTCCAGCATGGAGGATGCCGCTATCCGGGAGGGCTTTGCAAACCTGCGTCCGGATTCGGACTACGATGCTCTGTACCGATCGGCCCTCTGCCGTGCAAAGGCGGATTGGCTGGTGGGTATCAATGCAACGCGACTGTTTTCGGTGCTGTACCACAAGACCCTGACGGTAGGCCGGGTGCAGACCCCGACACTGAAAATGTTGGTGGACCGGGACGCAAAAATCCTGCGCTTCCAGAAAGAAAAGTATTACACGGTCGGCATCCAGTCCGGCAGCCTGAAAGCGGACAGCGGACGCATTGCGGATGCAGAAACCGCAAATTCTCTCAAAGAAAAATGCACGAGTGCAGTTGCCGTCTGTACTTCTGTCAAGCGGGAGAAAAAGACAGAACAGCCGCCCAAGCTATATGACCTGACCACCTTGCAGCGGGAAGCAAACCGTCTGTTCGGTTTCACCGCCAAGCAGACCCTTGATTATGCCCAGCAGCTTTACGAAAAGAAACTGCTGACCTATCCCCGCACGGACAGCCAATATCTGACCGAGGATATGGGCCAGACAGCACAACATCTTGTGTCTGACCTGCTGGGGCTGCTGCCCTTTGCCCAAGGACTTGCGCTGATTGCGGAAGTAGGCCGGGTGCTGAACAGCAAAAAGGTATCGGACCACCACGCCATCATTCCCACTGCTGAATTTGTAAAACAGGGTTTCACTGGTCTTGCCGAAAGTGAATGCAAGCTGATGAACCTTGTCTGCTCCAAACTGCTCTGTGCGGTGGCCGCACCCCACGAGTACGAAACAGTGACCGCCGTGTTCTCCTGCGCAGGGAATGAGTTCACCGCCAAGAGAAAAACGGTGCTTGTCCCCGGCTGGAAAGAAATCGACCAGCGGTTCCGCTCCACCCTGAAAGCAGATACCGAGGAAGAAGTGCTGAACACCCTGCCGGAACTGGCCGAGGGGCAGAGCTTTTCTGTGACGGCGGACATTTCAGAACATTTCACGTCCCCGCCAAAAGCCTACACCGAAGATACGCTCCTGTCGGCAATGGAGCGGGCAGGGGCCGAGGATATGCCGGAGGACAAGGTGAATTGCTCCGCAGGAGCAAGAGAGGGTGGCCTGGGCCATGCGGAACGTAAGGGGCTGGGCACTCCGGCCACCCGTGCCGCGATTCTGGAAAAACTGGTGCAAATGGGCTTTGTGCAGCGCAAGGGCAAGCAGCTTGTCCCCACCAAGGACGGCATCAATCTGGCGGTGGTTCTGCCGGAAAGCCTGACCTCTCCCGTCCTGACCGCCGAATGGGAAAACCGCCTGACCGAGATTGCCAGAGGCAGCGCAGACCCAGACGAGTTCATGGCTGAAATTGAAACGCAGGTGCGCCAGCTGGTCAAGACCTACTCCTGCATCAGCGCGGACAAGCAGAATTTATTCCAGTCGGAACGGGTTATCATCGGCAAGTGTCCCCGGTGTGGTGAAAACGTCTACGAGGGCAAGAAAAACTTCTACTGCGGAAATCGTGGCTGTCAGTTCGTAATGTGGAAGAATGACCGCTTCTTTGAGCAGCGAAAAAAGGCGTTCACACCGAAGATCGCCGCTGCTCTGCTCAAAAACGGTAAGGCAAAGGTCAAGGGCCTCTATTCCGAAAAGACAGGCAAAACCTATGATTCAACGGTGCTTCTGGCAGATACGGGAGGCAAGTACGTCAATTACCGGGTAGAGCGTAAGAAATAAAAAAAACGAGGGCCGGTTATGGTAAGGTGAAGCATTCATTTTGCCATAACCGGCTCTCTCTATCCGTAGGATAGCAAAAAAAGGAGTGTGACCAAATGAGCGAATTATTTTCCATCCAGCTGCAAAATCGGCAGCAGCAAGGCAGGGATGGCGTCTGGCTGGACCTGCCCACTACAACCGAACAGGTACAAGCGGCCCTGCGGCAAATCGGCATTTCGTCCGATAATCCGCAGGGCCTTTTCATTTCCGGCTACTTTGCCGAGGAAGAAAAGCGTTTTGCGATTCCCTACAACATGGTACTAGCATCCAATGTGGACGAACTGAACTTTCTGGCATCACGACTGGAAACACTCTCTACCGGGGAACGCGCAGAGCTGAACGCCGCCCTGCAAGCCCCGCAGAGTGAGCTTTTCAGCATCGGGAGAATCACCGACTTTCCCGAAAACGTGGACTACTATGTGCATCTGCCGGATGTGCACGGGCCTGCCCAGCTAGGAGATTACTACCTGAATCGCTCCGGCATGGTGGATATGCCGGAAGAATGGAAAGGCGGCATCGACACGGCACAGTTTGGCCGGTATGTGGCTCAGCAGGAACAGGGTGCGTTCACCCAGTACGGCTACCTTGTCAAAAGCGGGGACGAGTGGCAGAAAGTCCACGAGGGCCAGCCCGTGCCGGAGGAATACCGGGTGCTGTCCTTTCCCGCGCCGGAAGTTCTGCGGGATGCGGCCAACATCCCGCCGCCTGTTCAGCCTGAAACGGAACCGCAGAAAGTTATCCCCATCATCCTGAACGGCAAAGACAGCGCGGAACGGATGAAAGAAATTACGGACCGGCTGGAAACAGGGATTCAAGAGCTGTTCGACAGCGACCGCTACAAAGCCTACCTCACCACGATGGCGAAATTCCACAATTACAGCTTCAACAACACCTTGCTGATCGCCATGCAGGGCGGCCAACTGGTGGCGGGCTTCAACAAGTGGAAAGACACGTTCCACCGCACCGTAAAGAAAGGCGAAAAAGGCATCAAAATCCTTGCTCCTGCGCCCTACAAGGTCAAGCAGAAGATGGAAAAGCTGGACGAACAGGGCAAGCCGATTCTGGACAAGGACGGCAAGCCGCTGACGGAAGAAAAAACGGTGCAGATTCCGGCCTTTAAGGTGGTTTCCGTGTTCGATGTCAGCCAGACCGAGGGCGAACCGCTGCCATCTATCGCAGTGAATGAACTGTCCGGCAGCGTGCAGGACTATCAAGATTTTTTCAAAGCGTTGGAGCAAGCTTCCCCGGTGCCCATCGGGTTTGAGGACATCGAGGGCGGGGCGCACGGTTATTTCCACCTGCTTGACAACCGCATTGCCATTCAAGAGGGCATGAGCCAGTTACAGACCATCAAGACGGCTATCCATGAAATTGCCCACGCCAAACTTCACGCCATCGACCCCACCGACCCGGAACAGACCAACCGCCCGGACAGCCGCACCCGCGAGGTGCAGGCCGAAAGCGTAGCTTATGCAGTCTGCCAGCACTACGGGCTGGACACATCCGAGTATTCCTTTGGTTATGTGGCCGGGTGGAGTTCGGGCCGGGAACTGGCCGAGTTGAAAGCCTCTCTGGAAATTATCCGCAATACGGCCTATGAACTGATCTCCGCACTGGACGAGCATCTGGCAGAACTGCGCCAGCAGCGGGAAACAGAACTTTCCACTGCACAGGAGGCTGCATTTGCGCTGGACAACGGCAATACGCTGTTCATCCAGACCTGCGATTCCGGCTATGACTATACACTGTATGATGCGGACAAAAAGGCTCTGGACGGCGGGCAGTTGGACGCGCCCGGTCTGACCCTGCCAGATGCCGGGCAGGAAGCACTTAATCTGCTGGGGCAGACAGCCCCGGTGTCGGAAGTCCTGTTGGGCGACAAGCTGGCGGCGTTCCAAGAGGCGGCGGAAAAGGCCAACGAAATTCCCGCGCCCATTAAAATTCCAGACCCCACCGCAGAGCCCACGGTTACGATTTTGTGGAGTGAAAGCGACAAGCTGCAGGACGGCGAAATCATGCCGCTGTCTGTGGCAAACCGCGTTTTTGAAGAACTGGACACCGCCCAGCACACAGACCGGGAAAAGGATGGTTACGAGGGTGGCTGGTACGACAAGACCGCGTTCCGCATTGATTTTACCCTGAACGGTCAGCCCGACAACTACGAGGGGCGGCAGGATTTTGGTGACGGAGAGGGCTCTTTGGTTCAACATATCCAGAACTACCACGAATACTACACTAAAGATGAAAATTGGAAGAATTTTGTTCTGCATAACAAAGGCCCGGAAGCATGGGAGCAGGACAAGGCAGAGCGTGAAATGGTGCTGACCGAGTTTATCCCGTACCTCAAACAACATTGCAATCTTTCGGCCATGGAGCAGACGGCCACCGCCGCTTTGCGGGAGGGACAGAACATTTCGCCGGAACAGACCGTCTATTACAACGCGGTTGTGACCTATGTGCAGGACTGCCGCCCGCTGCTCAACCAAGGCCAATACAACTTGCCGGAACCGCCCAAGTTGGCCGACTTTGACCAGAGCTTGCAGGATTACAAGGCACAGGTGCAGGCCGAGATCACACAGGAAGCTGCTGCTGCCGGAATGACGGTAGAGGAATACGCAGCGGCAGGATTTGAAGCACCGCAGCAGGACAGCTTTTCCATCTACCAGCTGTGCAATGAGGATTCCACTCACGATTACCGTTTTGAGCCATACGACCGCCTGCAGGCCGCTGGTCGGACTGTGGACAAGGCCAACTACGCAGAAGTTTACTCTGCGCCGCTGACTGCTGGCACCACGTTGGAGGACATCTACCGCACGTTCAATGTGGACCATCCGGCAGACTTCAAGGGGCACTCGCTGTCTGTTTCGGATGTGGTGGTGCTGCACCAGAATGGGCAGGACACCGCCCACTACTGCGACAGTGTGGGCTTCCAGCAGGTGCCGGAGTTCTTGCGGGAAAATCCGCTGCGCACCGCAGAACTTTCCACCGAACAGAACGAAAACATGATTGACGGTGTGCTGAACAATGCGCCCTCTTTAGGTGAGTTGGAAGCCAAAGCAAAGGCCGGAGAACAAATTTCTCTGACGGACCTTGCCGCCGCAGTCAAGGCCGAAGAAAAGGCACCGAAAGCCAAGAAGTCCCACACGGCCAAGCCGAAAAAGCCATCCATCCGGGCACAGCTGGATGCCGCAAAAAAGGAGCAGAGCAAGCAAACGCCGCCACGGGAAAAGGCAAAGGAATTGGAGGTGTAAACCGTGCAAAAGTTTGAAAATATGGATGTGATTGCTGCGCTGGAAGCTATTATGCACCAGAACACCGCATACTATCAGAGCGATTTTGCCTATGACATCAAGATGCTGCGGGAAGCAGCCCGCAGCGACCAGCCGGAAGATAAGCTGCTGTTGTGGCTATCCCGGCCCTCTGGAACATTCTGCTTCCGGGAACGGGATGTGCTGCTCAAAGATACGCAAGCCTACAACACATGGAAATTCTGCGGCGAGCAAACCCACGACAGGATTCTTGCCTATGCGGTGGAGCTGACCGGCGCAGCCAACGGAACCGTGCAAGGCGATCTGTATGAATTGGACTATCAGCAGCATTTCCAGCATATCCGGGATGCCGCTCTGCTTGTGGGTGCCAATCGCCTGATCTACGAAAGTGGGATGCGGGAAATTGGCCCCAAAGAGCATTTCAACAGCCGCTCGGACAAATATTTTGGAGAGTTCGTGCGGTATGAAATGCAGCCCCGTGACCCGGAACTTCTACAAGCGGCCATCCGGCAGGAGCAGCGCAGTCGAGAACCGGCACAGCCCGGTGATTTCAAAGAACATCTTGCGGCACTGCACACTGGGCTGATCGAGGCCGAGGCACAGCGCATTGTAGCTGATATGAAGCATCTGGCTGCTCCCAACAGCCCGGACAAAAATCATTTTATGGTGGAGGTATCGCCCTATTTCACCAAGCTGGCATCCAGCCGGGACACGGACCAGCTGCTTGCCATGTTGCCGTACAAGTCCCTGCACCTGTCCAGCGTGAAAGACCGTTTTGGCATCTACGCGCTAGTTGACAAAAACGAGAACCGGGACAAGGGCATCCGTAAGCCCTGTGCTTCCGTTCGCAAGCAGCTTTCCGAAACAAAACAGGCCGCCAGCTCGAAAAAGGCAGCGGCCCGCAGCAAGCAACATGAAATGGAGGTCTAACCTATGAATTTCAGCGTGGAAGAAGAAAATTTAATCTGTATGTACCACACCTCTGACCGCCGCCGGACGATGGCTCAGATGCGGGCCGCTTTGCCGGATATGGACACGGAAATGCGGCGGCTTGCGAATGGCACCATTGCAAAGTTGGAGCACATGACTGATGCGGACTTTGACGGACAGAGGTTCGATTTTGCGGGTGAGTGATACCGCCAGCTCGACAATGACACATTATTTTTAGAGAAAGTAATGTGCCATTGGCAAAACAGAAATAGCCGGACACGGTAGCCTTGTGGCTGCTGTGTCCGGCTTTCTTGCATCATTATCAGATATTTATGTTGCCTTCAAGATTACTGTGCTCTACCCGAATAGTTGCCTTTATATCTCCACTGATAGGGCTACTTTCAATTACATCCGTAACCTTTTGCTCAAAATCGCCTGTACACCAAGGACTAAGAACAACTGTCAGTTCTCGAAAAATTTCCTCTTTTAGTCTTAAATCAATATACTTCCATTTATTAAATTCAGGAAGTCCAAGGCTGCACAATATCCGACTTTCGCCTTCATTTTCCCATGCGTTATTTTTTTGTTTACCAAGTTTTCCAAGATAACTAACTGGCACATTTTGTGCAACAGTCGAACTTGCTGAAGCTGCTGCAATTTTTGAAAAATCAACACTTACTGTTGACTTATAACTCTTTGAAAATGCTTCGTCACAAGCTGGTAAATACTCAACATCGAAAAATTCCATTCTACGAATACAGTTATCCCAGTCAGAATCCAAATTTATCGGTGTACATCCAAGATGTTGTCCGATGCCATTCCGATTAACTGTTCTTTCATATTCTGTGCCGGAGAAAAACACTTTTTTCTTGTCAGCAATAAAGGCATAATCTGTATAAAAGGCTCCGCTAAAATTATTAGCAAAATTTTTGAATTTCAGTAATATCTTTGTTGCGCGGTCTGAACCGCCATAGCTTATCCAAAATGGAACTTGCTCATGGTCAATATGAGAAAAACAAACTATAAATTTGCTTCCAGCATAATTAGTAATTCCTACGCGTCGTTGCTCCTGCGGGTCATTTAGATTTGCCGAACACAGACTACTGCTCCGTAGTGTCAAATCGCGCATAATGAAGCAAAATGCCTGAAAGTCAGTTGTGTAGTACATTCTTGGGTATGTTTTCACTTCATCAGAAACATGCATCTGAAAACCTGCAATATTTTTCAATGCATCGGATTCTCTTGAGTTTTCAGTTTCTTCGCTTTTGACTGTGCCATCAGTAAAAATATCAGACATATTTCCTCCTTTGATATTTTATTGCGAAATTTCTTCCATGATTTTTTGAATCGCATTGCAGGTATCATCAAAAGAAATATCCTTTGCATAGTCGTATTCCCTGCTATACTTGTTCCATTGCCTGCGGAGTGTATCGCTATCCCGGATTTCCTGCATGATCTCCGGGTATTGCGTTATAATTTTAGCACTGCCACGTTTTTCCGTTGTCCGTTCCAGTGCCCGCCGCAGGGTTGCCTTGTCGCACTCGGCTCCACGCAGAGCATACAGAATATAGATGTCATAGTAATCTCTCGGACGGGTGTTTGCAATGTTGCGGGACAGCACGGTTTCCAGTTTTTCGGCCAGAACTGTTTCAAGATTGTAGGCCAGAACGCTGATCGTGCGGTCATCGAACAGCATTGAAAAGGTGTACTCAATCTCACGGGGCGTTATCATATCACCGGTGGTGACATCCACCGTCAGCGGGACGCTGATCGGCGGGTAGTTGGCTTTCAGCGATACCCGGATTCCGGGGTAATCGTCCGTTTCCCGGATGTCTGCAACGCCCAGAACTTCAAACTGCACATCATCGTCAATCTGGACTGCGCACACATCTTTGAAAATGGAAAGGATGGCTTCATGGGTCAGCGTAAAGCCCTTGATGGTCGTGTCCAAATCCATAGTGGCCCGTGTGTCCAGACCAACGATAGCCGACACCAGAAAGCCTCCTTTGATGATAAAGTTATGCTTATACGGTGAAAGCGAAATGCGTTCCAGCAGTCTTTCCAGCATATAGTTCTGCATTACAAGCTGTGCGGAAATGTGCTTCTCGGTAGCTTTCTTTTTGATATAGGCTTTTAACTGCATCGGATTTTTTGTAATCATAGTAAAATCTCCATGTAGCGCAGAACCTTGGGCTTCACGCGAAGTCGTTCTGCGTACTGCATCAATTTGTGAATGTCTTTGTCTTTGGATGCGGCATAACGCTTCATAGCCGCGCCCACAATTTGTATATCGCTCCCGCTGCCGCGCAGGATGTCGCACAACGTCCGTTCCAAATCGTAAACACGAATCGGGTTGCCGGATGGCGATTGGATTTCAATAATACCAAAGTCATAATTTTCTGGAATGGCACGCTTGACAATCAAATCTTCCTGCTTCAAAGACAGTGCGTTGTAACCCTTGGGAAAGGTCATAGTGTACCTTGCCGGAGTGCGGTCAGAATAGCCCAGCAGATAGAGAGCGGTATCATGTGAATAGATGCCGCGACTATACTTCCGCTGCAACAGGTAAAAATCATCTTCCCATGTGCTGCTCTGCACATACAGGCCGCGTCCAAAACGGTACAGTTCCCCGCTCTCGACAAAATCATGCAGATAGCCCCGGTGTAAGCCGGCTTTCGTCAACTGTGCGGCCGTAATGATGCCATTGGGGGCAGACTGCACTATTTTTTCTACTTTGCCCATGTTGTTCATGCTATCACCTCACTTGACATTCACACATTATATTATATAGAAATAATGTGTGCTCGTCAACAGTGAATTGACAATCGCACATTATTTCAGTCAAAAGTAATGTGTCGTTGTCAAACAATGCTCACAGGGTCTTGTCCCTCTCCTGCCTGTGATTTGGGAATAGGACACCGTCCAC
>ENA-OZED01000374-OZED01000374.1-human-gut-metagenome-genome-assembly--contig:-NODE-374-length-21455-cov-6.255327_pt1 | contig 21455 bp, 20 predicted proteins | sample MGYA00245066_ERZ653605 | MGnify/ENA primary metagenome ERZ653605 (study PRJEB26926, sample SAMN06165079) | human gut metagenome | biome: ENVO:00009003; feature: ENVO:2100002; material: ENVO:00002003...
TAGGAGTCCGTCTCGTGGGCTCGGAGATGTGTATAAGAGACAGATATTCTTAAATAACGTTACTTCTTCATCTCTATCTAACAAAACTCTTCCATAACACGCAATAGAAAATTCTATAAAACCATAACAAAAAACGCTCTGCGTACTACCGTCAGTAATACGCAAAGCGTTAAACTTACCTGCTGATATATTTTCTGCTTCGCCCTACGCCGATAGGCGCAAGTCTGCCTGCATCACACAGCTCCTGCAAAAGCATATAGGCCTTAGTTGTTTTCACCTGCAAGGCATCCTCTACCTGCTTGCGGGTAACATAGCCCTGCATAGCAGCCAGCTGCATTACTTTGTCCTTTTCATCAGCAAAGCCATAGCATTCCTGCGTTTCGCTGATGCTAAACTCCTTGGCCTGCACCTCATTAACATTAGGCAAAACAACCTTAAAGCCACCGTAAACCGCAATAAATTCCGGCCTTGCTTCAACGCCCAGATAGCTTTGCTGAATTTTTTCAATCCCCGTACCAAAGCTCTCTATTAAACGCAAGCGGTAGAACACGGCAGCCAGCGCAGGATTGCGCGTCTGCGATACGCCAATAAAAATTGTTTCCATTTTTAAGCCCGTAACAAGTCCACCCAAAGAGATAAACTCAATGCGATCATCGTAAATATTAACCAACGTGCTGCCGCTGAAGCTGTAATCACGATGTACAAGGCAATTCAGCAGCACCTCGCGCACAGCCTCAGGCGGATAATCCTGCGTATCTACACGCTCCAAGCCGTGAAAGGTTGCTTTGGTTTTATTATAATTATCTATAAATGCGTAAGCATCGTAAAGCTGCTGCAGCAAAGAGCCGGTAAACTCACGTCTGTCGCGAAAAACCGCTCTCGTACTGCCCTGAAAAACCGCAACCTTCAAAGAATGCTCGCACTGCTCGGAAAGCAGCAGCGCCAGATTCGTGTACAAGCCATCGTCACCGATGAGCTTAAGAGTGCGCAGCTGCGCCTCATCCAATTTCAGCTCACGCTGCTGAAAATGCTTGCGCAAAGCAGTAAAGGTTAGCTCCTGCTGCATACTGCGCATGCTTTCGTAGCTTTTACCGTTAACCTCTATTAGCATACGGCGAATGCCTTCATCGCTCAGCTGCTGATTGCTGCTCCCCTGCCTGATATAAACACCGCTTGGCTTTAAGCCTTTTTCACGAATATAATACGGTCTGCTCGTGCCGTTTTGCACCGCAACCTCAATAATCTGTTTACCTTCTTTGGTAACTGAGCGTATTTTGACAAATGGCATAACATCCGGTGCAATGCTGTCCTTAAGCGTGTTGGCTGTCTGCTGCATTACATCGTCTACGTTTTGCAGACCGACAACCTCTCCTGCATCATTTATGCCGATATATAAAATTCCGCCCTCTGTATTGGCAAAAGCAACTACTGTTTTTTTGATGTCACTCACATACAGCTCTTTAAACTCTCTGTCGATATTCTCATACGCAAGTGTTTCTTTTGTCATTAGCTTTCGTTCCTTTCGTTTTCTTTTATTTTACATCATTTTAGGAAAGAAAGCAACAAAAAACGCTCTGCGTACTACCGTCAGTAATACGCAAAGCGTTAAGCATCTCAAGTTAAACTACAGCCTTCTGCAGCTCATCCTCCACCAGATAATAATTATAGAGTCTGGTTTCAAAAATTCTGTTGGCAATCGCTACATACCCGTCTTTATTTTTTATAAAGCCAAACATCGTAGCCATATCAATAGCTGCTTCATCAGCACTATAAGGATACATATTGCCGGAGAAAAGCACTGCCTTCAGCATCCGGTTCAGCTTCGGGTAGGCGTGCAGCTTCCCTATCAAGGATTCAAACAGGGTATTTTTCTCCTGCAAAAGCAGGCGTACTGCCGCATTAAAGCCATCCTTAGTCCATGCAGCTTTTTTAGAAGCATATTCCGGCATCAAGCAAACCTTTTCATCGAGCAGCTGGCACAATCTGGAAACCAAAAACGGATAGCCTGCCGTATAATCGTAAATCCAGCCTGCAAAGACCTTGGTATCAAAAGCAAGTCCGTAATCCTTGGCATATTCATTAAGCATAGCAGCAATCTCTGCTTGTGAAAAGCTCATGTCTATCGTAAAATCCGCCGCTATGTTCCAAGGACTGTTATATTTATGCTCTTCATCCGCACGCAGTTTTTGTTTAAGATTTTTGATGTCATATACTCCGGCAAGGATAACGGATTGAAACGCAGGCTGCCAGGCACGTTCGATATATTGCGCCCTGAGCTGTGCCAAAAAATCTAAAAAAACTTGATTATTGGAAGCACTGTCCACCTCATCAATCATCAGAACGATAGGCTTATCACTCACTGCACAGATATCTCTCAGGCATTCAAAAAGCTCCTTCAGACTGAAAATACTGTTACTGATTACAGCAGCATTTTTCAAATCTGCACAGGCCTTTTCCAAGGCAGTATTTTCCGACAGGCGGTTACGCTTCAGCGCATGTAGAAAAGAGCCTGCGAAAGCAATAGAAAATATATTGCCGTCCTTAAATTTAGAAGCATCAAAGGTTTGAAAGTCCAGCAAGACGGTGTAATATTCACTTTGCAGATAGCCGAAAAGTGCCTGCAGCGTTGTTGTCTTACCATACTGGCGTGCTCTGTTGATGGTGAAATACTTTTTGGCATCGATCATTTCTTTAATCTTTTGCAGTCGTCCACTGATATCAACCATATAATGCTCGCCGGGTATGCAAACAGCTGTCGTATTAAAGGTCTTACGCATCATTCCATCTCCTTGCTTCAAATATTTCTTCTTAAATTATAGCATATTTGCCGAGAAAAGCATATCTTGCAGCTACGCAAGACTTCTCTGCTCCTTACGGCCGCACGCTGGTGCGCAGCTGAATGGCCTCCGCCAGATGCACCGCCTCAATGCTTTCGCTGCCCGCAAGGTCCGCAATCGTGCGTGCCACCTTCAGGATACGATCATGGCTACGGGCGCTGAGGTTGAGCATATTAAAGTAGCGCTCCATAACGTTCTGCGCCGCCGCGTCCAGCTGGCAATATTTAACAACCTCGCTCCGTCCCATCTGCGCATTGCAGTGCATCCCCAAGGCTTCCAAACGCTCCTGCTGCAGCAGTCGCGCCTTCACTACGCGTTCGCGGATGGCAGCCGAAGATTCGCCCTTTTCCTTCGTTTTCAGCTCGCTGAACTCCACCCTGCTCAGGTTTATCTGCATATCGATTCTATCCATCAGCGGACCGGAAATCTTGCGTTTGTAGCTGTCAATTTCCGATTGTTTACAGGAACAACGGTGCACCGAATCACCGAGGAACCCACAGGGGCACGGATTTTGAGCTGCGCATAAAATAAACTTGCTCGGGAAGGTCATTGCCGCCCTGACGCGCGAAATACTCACCTCGCCATCCTCCAGCGGCTGACGCAGCATCTCCAGCGTGGAGCGTTCAAACTCCGGCAGCTCGTCCAAAAACAGTACGCCGTTGTGCGCCAGCGTCACCTCTCCCGGGCGCGGTGTACTGCCTCCGCCAAGCAAGGCGCTGCCGCTGATGCTGTGATGCGGACTGCGGAACGGACGCTCCAGCATGACGCTGTCGGCCTGCGGCAAAAGTCCAACGATGCTGTAAATCTTGGTAACCTCCAGCGCCTCGGCCTCCGTCATCGGCGGCAGAATCGTCACCAGACGGCGTGCCAGCATCGTCTTCCCGCAGCCTGGAGAACCAACCATCAGAATACTGTGACCGCCGGCGGCAGCAATTTCCAACGCTCTGCGTGCCACAAGCTGTCCTTTGACATCGGCAAAATCAACATGATAAATCCTGTTATTATTCTGCAGAATATTTTCCTTCGGCAACGGTGTCAGCGTGTTCTTCCCCTTCAGATGCTCCACCAACTCCTTTAAGGTCGCCACCGTATACACATCAATACCATGAATCAGCTTGCCCTCGGCGGCGTTGGCCTGCGGAATATACACCTCCTGCGCCCCGCACTTCTTGGCATCCATAATCATGGAAAGTACGCCGGAAACCTTGCGGATTCTGCCGTCCAGCGACAGCTCGCCGATGAAAACCTTGTTCTCCAGCTTTTCCGGCTCCAGAATTCTGCCGCAGGTCATCAGGCCTATGGCAATCGGCAAGTCAAGGCCGCTGCCCTCCTTACGCAAATCGGCGGGCGCCAGATTGACCGTAATGCGCGTCATCGGGAAGGGATAATCGGAATTGCGCAGCGCCGCCTTCACGCGCTCCTTGGACTCGCGCACGGCCATCGCCGGCAGTCCCACCAGATCGAAGCTGGGCAGGCCGTTGCTCACGTCCACCTCAACCAAAATCTGTACACCATCAATACCACAAGTTGTTTCGCCAAGAATCTGTGCAAACATTATCAACACTCCGTTTCTTTTAAAAGCAGTGCGGCCAATGCCTGATGCTGATAGCCGCAGTGCTTTCAATGATAATTTCTACTACATCAAAGGAAAGCACCGGCGGCTGCTCCAGCAGACCTCTGCATTGGAGATAATATTCAGCGCAGCGATGAATTTTTCTTTGCTTTGCCGGTGTCACGGCCTCTATCGGTCTGCCGAACCGGGTAGAAGCACGTGTCTTGACCTCTATGAAGCTGATACAGCCACTTTTTTCAACAATAAGATCAATCTCACCAAAACGGTGACAGCGAAAGTTGCGGGTCAATATTTTATAACCCATATTTTGCAGATAGCGGCAGGCAAAATCTTCGCCGTATTTCCCAAGACTACTCCTCGACGGGGTACTCATAGTTATCAGTCTGCGGAGCATAGAGGATATTTTCCTCAGCAGCCACCGGCGGCAGCTGCATGCTCTTAACAGGCTCAAAGCTGCGACGGTGCCAGCGTGTAGCTCCCTGCTCGCTCACGGCCTGCATATGCGCGCCGCTGCCATAGCCCTTGTTATGCGCAAAGCCGTAGGCAGGATAAACAAGATCTAGGCGCTCCATGATGCGGTCACGGGTAACCTTCGCAATAATCGAAGCAGCGGCAATAGAAGCGCTCAGCGCATCACCATGCACCACGGATTCAATCTTCATACCGGGAACCTTCACCGGCATTGCGTCAATCAGCGCTGCCTGCGGACGGCAGTGCAGGTTTTCCAGCACCTGCGCCATGCCCTGCTGCGTCGCAGAGTAGATATTCAGCTCATCGATATTGCTGACGCTGACGATGTTCACTTCAATATCAAGCGCCTTGGCCATAACCTCGTTATACAGCATATCGCGTTTGGCAGCGGAAAGCTGCTTGGAATCGTTCAGCCCGCTGATAAACACATCCTTGGGCAGAATAACGGCAGCGATAACCAGCGGGCCTGCCAAAGGTCCGCGTCCTGCCTCATCTACGCCGGCAATCAGCTCGCAGCCTTCGGCATAGAGCTCGCGTTCCAAATTCAGCATCGCCGTGAAGCGCTCCTTCTCCGCCGCCGCCTTCTCCAGGCGCTTGTTGTATGCTGCCAGCAGCTTCTGCACTCCCTTACGCTCGTCTGCTACCAATGTCGCCAGCTGCTCCGCCGTCGGTGCACCTGCCAGCAGCTCCTTGATTTCGGTAATATTCATTTTGTATCCCCCTTAACATTTATTTCTGCATAAAGAAAAACCGCCCTGCGGCGGTTTTTATGGCACGACAAATCAAGGCTCGTCGATTGTAAACCGCCCTAAACGTCCTGCTCGGAAATCTCTGAGTACAAGCTGAACCACCTTATCGAGGTCAAGCTGTCCACCAGACTTCAGACAACCTCTGGCAACGGCAATCTTCGCCATAACGGCGTTAACATCATCACCCTGCTCGAGGCTTACTGCATATTTATTTTGCAAATCCTGAGGATATTTGCGTATCAACAGATCAAGCAGCAGCTCTACGGCCTGCTCCCTGTCGAATACATCCTCCTTGATGGCACCGGTAACGGCAAGCGCAAAGCCTACCGACGGGTCATCAAACTTAGGCCAGAGTACACCCGGCGTATCCAAAAGCTCTAAGCCCTTGGCAATCGTTACCCACTGCTGTCCGCGTGTTACACCCGGCTTATCGGCAGCCATTACCTTGTTCTTGCCTACGAGGCGATTAATCAGGGTAGACTTGCCGACGTTCGGAATACCTACAATCATAACGCGGACGGGACGGTTGCGCACGCCCTTCTTCAGCCATTTATCAATCACCGGCTTCGCAGCCAGCTGAACTGCACTGATAAGCTGCTTAACGCCCTTACCGGTAGCGCAGTCAATCTTGCACACAGGCAAACCGCTGTGCTTAACCTTTTCCAGCCACACATCAGTCTGAGCCTTGTCTGCCATATCAATCTTGTTCAGTGCGATAACCTTCGGCTTGCTGCCAAGGATATCCTGCAGCATGGGGTTGGTACTGGAGCGAGGAATACGCGCATCCAGCATCTCCACAACAACGTCAACCAGCTTAATCTGGCTTTCCATCATGCGCTTCGCCTTGGTCATATGGCCGGGGAACCACTGAATCTTAAAATCCTCCAGCATCATTCGCCCATACCCGTATCAGCCTTCAGCACGCGCATCTTGTCCAGCGGCCAGAAGGCAACCAGCGCACGTCCCTTAACCAGCTTCAGCGGCACAAAGCCAACATCGGCAAAACGGCTGTCCTCAGAGTTATTACGGTTATCACCCAATACAAAGATGGTATCCTTTGGAACAACTACCTTGCGGTAATCGGAAATATTTTTACCCTTCGGGTCATTGTGGTAGATATAGGTTTCGTTCAGCTGCTTGCCGTTGACGAATACCTTGCCCTGCTGCATCTCCACAGTGTCACCGCCAACTGCGATAACGCGCTTGATAAAGTCACGGGTCTGATCCTTAGGGAAGCGGAAGACTACGATTTCGCCCTTCTTCGGGTCGGTAACAAAGTAGCTCAGCTTATCAACGACAAGACGCTCATGGTTTACCAGAGTAGGATACATGGAGGAGCCTTCTACCATATAAGGCTCTACTAAAAAGGTGCGGATGCAGAATGCCAGTGCAACCGCAATAATAATCGAAACAAGCCAGTCGCTGGCAGAATCCTGCCAGGAGGTTTCACTTTTCTTGCTCAACTAATGAGCCTCCTCTCTATCGCCGGCACAGGCCGGATTTTTAACTACAATAATATAGATATATTGTAGCATAGATTACAGCTTCAGTTATGACAGAATTGTAAATTTGCTTTATTTTAAAGCATAAATGCTTCATAACGTAATAAAAGGGACCGTACTACTACAGTCCCTTTTACTATAAACAAAGATTGATTAGCGTTTTTCTCTGATACGAGCAGCTTTACCAGTCAGTTTGCGCAGATAATACAGTTTAGCACGGCGAACGATACCAACGCGTGCTACAACGATTTTCTCAATACGCGGGCTGTGAACCGGGAAAGTTCTTTCTACGCCAACGCCGTAAGAAATACGACGAACGGTGAAGTTTTCACGAACGCCGGAGCCACTGCGGGAAATTACAACGCCTTCAAACAGCTGAACGCGCTCGCGGGTACCCTCGACGATTTTGCAATAAACTTTAACGGTGTCGCCTGCTTTAAACTCAGGGATGTCGGAACGAAGTTGTTCTTGTTCCAGTACTTCAATAATGTTCATAGTTTCCTCCTAAATCATAGACGTTCATGTGCGAACTCCACAGCGGACCGTCCGTATTACACAACGTAAATTGTATCATAGACAAACAATTTATGCAAGAGAAAAGTATATAATTTCTTGCATTTTTCTTTAATTTTTTTCCCACCAGGCCTCGCCTGCCAGCCTGTCCAGAATAATGGCTGCGGCACTGCGCACACAAAGATGATTATAGTCGCAAGGGCCGTAAACAGGCTCCAGAATATAGTCAAATTTGGCCATAGTTTCCGCCTCGATGCCAAAGCCTGTGCCGAACAAAAGCAGCACCGGTCTGTCACCCTCCTGCAGCTGCTTGCGCATAAAGCTGTAGGAAACGGTGTTGGGATAAATGCGTGCATCCGTAGTAACAACGTAAGGCTGCTTGCCTGTGCGCTCTGTAATCGTCTGCACCGCACTTGCGATATCAGGCTGCCACAGCACGCGGCTCAGCGCGTCGGCACGGTCGGGGTTATACACCTTGCCATAGCCCTCCTGCCAGTAGGAAAGTATCTTGTCGATAATCTGCTTCTGGACATCCAGCGGATGGATGATGTAATAGCCCTGCACGTTGTAGGTGCGGCAGGTACGCGAGATATCGTGGATATCAAAGTTAGTCACCGCGCCGGCGATAACGTTCATGCGCTTGTTGTAGATAGGATAATGGACCAGGCCAACATATAAATCAGCCATTCGCCTCATCCTCCTTCACCTCAGCGCTTGTGCGTTTTTCCTGCTCGGCAGCGATTTCGGCACGCAGCTCCTCATAGAAGCGGCGCTCCGATTTTTTCATCTTATAGGGCAAGCGGCCTGTCAAAAGCTCCTTCTGCTCCGCACTCAAAAGATCGGGACGCAGAGCAAGAGTTGCTTTGAGCGACTGCTTCAGGCGCCAGCTGTTAATCAGCGCATGGTTGCCGCTGCGCAGCACCTCAGGCACCTCCATGCCCTCAAAATTTACCGGACGGGTGTACTGCGGATATTCCAGAAGGCCGGTGCTGAAGGAATCCTCCTCCGCACTTTCAATCTTACCCAGTACGCCGGGAATAAAGCGGGAAATGGCATCCATCACGATAATGGCAGGCATTTCACCGCCGGTGAGCACATAATCGCCGATAGACAGCTTTTCATCAACCCAATGGAAGATGCGCTCGTCAAAGCCCTCGTAATGACCGCAGACGAAGATAAAATCCTGTCCGCTGTGGGCATATTCCTCGACGATGCTCTGCTTCAGCGTGCGTCCTCCCGGACACATGGCAATAACGCGGGCGTTCGGCAGCTGCTCCTTCGCCTTGCGGATGGCAGCCACCATCGGCTCGGGCTTCAACACCATGCCTGCACCGCCGCCGAAGGGAGAATCATCCACCGTGCGATGCACGTCATGCGTAAAATCGCGCGGATTGATGCAGCTCACCTCAATCAGGCCCTTGGAGGCAGCGCGCTGCAGAATACTGTGGCTTGCAGCCTGCTCAATCTGTTCGGGAAATAAGGTTACAAATAAAAACTTCATTCTGCCTCAACCCACTCAGGCAGCTCCACGACAATGCGCTTTTCTGCCAGATTGATTTCCTTGACATATTTCTTCAGTGCCGGCAGCAGGTAATCCTTCTGTCCGGGGACAGCAATAACATAAACATCGTTGCTGCCTGTGCTCAGTGCGTCCTTGAAGGTTCCGATTTGCTCGCCCTGCTCGTCATAAACAGGCAGACCGATGAGGTCGGCAACATAAAAGCGTCCTTCCTCCAGCTCCGGCAGGTCCTCAGCGTTAATGCTTACCTCCATACCGCGCAGCAGCTCGGACTCGTTCATGCTTTTGATTTCGGCAGTAGTCACCAGCACCATTCTTTTATGAAAGCGTGCTGCTTTAACGGTCAGCTTACGACCGTCCGGCAGCAGCAGATAATCCAGGTCTAAAAATTGTTCCGGCTTATCGGTTAACGGCAATATACGAATATCGCCCCGCACACCGTGCGGAGCGACAATTTTGCCAATAACTATTTGGTTTTCCATGGATTATTCGCGGAAAGCGATAATCTTACCATCTTCGGTAAGGATTTCTGCGCCCATCAGGGTATCGATATTGGTGCCTACGGTAATTTCTACAGTACGCTCCAGGGTACCATGACCAATTTCAGCGCCCAGCTCCAGAGCTTCCGCTCTTTTCAGCTTAGCCTCTGCTTCTTGTTTGGCAGCAGTACGCTTATTTCTTTCGATGTCAATTTGTTCGCGCAAAGCCGGAAGCACGCTCAAATCGCTGGCAGCCTGATGCAATGCTTTTTTAGCCTGGAACTCAAATTGCTCCAGATCAAGCTCCATATTCTTTATGGTATTTTGGAGATCTCCAACAATTTTCAACTTTAAATCTTCAGTAACTTTTGCTTTAACAGCGACGGGAACCCTAACGATCATTTTATCCATAGCGATATACCATCCTCAATCAAATAATTTCGACAATGACTTTCACATTTTCACGGGTTGCTACTGCTTTCATAACAGTTCTGATAGCTTTTGCGATACGGCCCTGTTTTCCAATAACCTTACCCATATCTTCAGAAGCAACATGGAGGCGAAGCACCGTTGTTGTACCGGTGGTCTCCTCCTCCACTACTACTGCAGAGGGATCATTTACAAGAGATTTGGCCATAACTTCTACCAATTCCTTCATGTAGATCACGCCCCCTCAAATTATTTTGCTGCTTTAGCTTCAGCAAATTTTTTCATGATACCATCCTTGCTGAACAGGTTTTTAACGGTATCGGTAGGTTGAGCGCCTTTGTTCATCCAGTCGATAGCTTTCTCAGCATCGATTTTTACGCTAGCCGGTTGAACGGTGGAATCGTAGTAACCGATAGATTCGATGAAACGACCATCACGAGGAGAACGAGCGTCTGCAACAACAATACGATAGAAAGGAGCTTTTTTAGCGCCCATACGTTTTAAACGGATTTTAACTGCCATGTTGATTTTCACCTCCTTAAATTAATATCTCACAACATGGAACTTTTCATTTATTATCTGCCAAACGGCAGCTTGAAGCCGCCTTTGGAAGCAAACTTTGCCATACCCTGCATACGCTTCATCATCTTCTTGCTTTCTTCGAAGTTCTTCAGAAGCTTGTTGACATCCTGTACACGCATGCCGCAGCCTGCAGCAATACGTTTACGGCGGCTGCCGTTGATGATTTCGGGTTTTTGTCTTTCCTTCTTGGTCATAGAGCGGATGATTGCTTCGATGCGGTCGAATTCCTTTTCGTCCACATTAGCTTCCTTCAGCTTCTGGCTGATGCCGCCCATGCCGGGGATTAAGCCTAAGATGGTTTCCAGAGAACCCAGCTTTTTAACCTGCTGCATCTGGTCCAGGAACTGCTCTAAGGTGAATTCATCCTTGCGCAGCTTTTTTTCCATCTCCAAAGCCTTGGCGAGGTCTGTTGTAGACTGGATTTTTTCTACCAGAGTCAGGATATCGCCCATGCCCAGAATACGGGAAGCCATACGATCCGGATGGAAGGGCTCCAAAGCATCCAGCTTTTCGCCCAAACCGATCAGCTTAACCGGTTTGCCGGTAACAGCCTTTACGGAAAGCACCGCACCACCGCGGGCATCGCCATCGAGCTTGGTAACAATCAGGCCGTCAATGCCCAATTCCTTGTCAAAGCTCTCGGCAACGGTTACTGCATCCTGACCGGTCATAGCATCTACAACCAGCAGAATTTCCTGAGGATGAACAGCGCCTTTAATATTGCGCAGCTCCTCCATCAGTTCTTCATTTATATGTAAGCGGCCTGCGGTATCGATGATTACCGTATCGCATGCCAGGCTATGTGCTTTTTCCATGGCCTTCTGAGCGATTTCTACAGGAGAAACCTTGTCGCCCAGAGTAAATACCGGCACATTCAGCTGTTCGCCCAAAACCTGCAACTGAGTAATAGCAGCAGGACGGTAAACGTCGCCTGCAACCAGCAACGGTTTTTTGTGCTTGCGCTTCAGGTAGTTGGCCAACTTACCGGCGGTAGTGGTTTTACCTGCGCCCTGCAGACCAACCAGCATGATAACTGTCGGCGGTTTGGGAGCAACAGTGAGCTTGCTTTGGGTACCGCCCAAAAGCTCAATCAGTTCTTCATTTACAATCTTTATAATCTGCTGATGCGGATTCAAGCCTTCGCCGATCGCTTCACCAACAGCGCGCTCTTTAACCTTGGCTACAAAGTCCTTAACAACCTTGAAGTTAACGTCGGCCTCCAAAAGCGCCATACGCACTTCACGCATAGGAGCCTTTAAATCTTCCGCAGTCAGCTTGCCGTTGCCGCGGAACATCTTTAATGCATTTTGTAATCTTTCAGATAAACTTTCAAATGCCATTCTATCTACCTACCTTCACTGCAAAGCTCTTTCAGCATTTGCACGGCCTCGTCTTTTTTTGCCTCATCCGGAGTTTCCAGCAAATCTATTGCCTGCTGCAGCTTAGCATGCAGCTCCTCCTCGCGGCTTAGCACCTTCAGTGATGCTTCATAACGTTCTAGCAGCTGCTCAACACGCTTGAGCAGGTCGTGGACAGCCTGACGCGAAACGCCCAGCTCCTCCGAAATCTCACTCAGAGACAAGTCGTCATAGAAATACAGTCCCAGGCATTGCTTCTGCTTAGCTGTCAGAAGACCGCCGTAAATATCAAAGAGCCTGCCTAAGCGCATACGCTGCGCAAAAATTTCTTCTGCTGACATATTTATCCCTCTCGAAATTTAGTCGACTATGTAAGTATAAAGCATAAAGCGATGCTTGTCAAGTATTTTTACTTGTCACCTTTGAAAATTTTTCTAAGCCTCTTCTTCGCCCTTCAGCCACTTCCAGATCAGCGGCGCTGCGTAGCTTCCCATCGCCTCATACGTCTGAGATTTGGGATGAATGCCGTCAACGTAGGCCTTGAAGCGTGCCCCGGCATCCAGGCCGATGGCAGGCTGTAAATCCAGCAGGAAGGCCTTACCGCCGCAGATATGCTCTGCCTCCTGCCGCAGGTTCAGCAACTGACGGTTGAGCGCCTGCTCCGTACTGATGAATGGCAGCACTACGCACAGGCTGTACTGCTTCTCCTCGCACCACTCCAGCACACGCTTGTAATCGCGGCTGATATCCTCCAGGCGGCGTCCCTGCAGAATGTCGTTGGCACCGCCGAGGAAGATAACGTGATGCACATATTCTGGCAGCGCATACTGGCGCATGCGGTAGATGATATCATCGCAGCAGTCGCCACAGACGCCGTAGTTGAGCATTTTAATCTGCGTCAGCTTTTCCACCTGAGCGGTCCAGGAATAGCGTGGGCCGAAGGGAAAGCCCTGCACCAGAGAATCGCCGTAACAGGCAACGTATTTCATGATAATCGCTCCTCACGTTGGTTTTTCTACATATTATTATAGCATAGATGGCGGAGGAATAGTGAAGGCGTTCGCCCTATCTTGACATTCCCTTGCATTTCAAGTACACTTAATTTAAGTTCTTCAAAACCGCAAGTAAGCCTATGCATCATGCTCATTTACCTGCGGACAATTAAATAAGCAGTATATCCTGCAGATGCATCTTTTCTGCAGAAGCTTAAGCAAGGCCATTTATATTTATATGGTACATTCTAAGAGTAGTACATACTGACGATATTCAATCGTCAGGGTACTGCTCTTTTTTGTTTTTTGGCGCTTTGATAACTGCTTATGTATTTTTTTATTCACATGTGTTAAAATGAAAGGAGAAACACCATGCAAGACCTGGCAACAAAATTTGCAAACCTGACAATCCAAAGTGACTTCATCTTCAAAAAGGTTATGTCACGCAAACGCATCTGTAAGCATCTTCTGGAAGAGCTGCTGCAGATTGAGATTGCGGACATCAACTACATTGAGGCAGAAAAAACTATTGATCCTGACTACTCCAGTCGCGGCATCCGCCTGGATATCATCGTCGCAGATGACAAGAATACGCACTATAATCTGGAAATGCAGGTAAAAAACAAAAAGAATCCCCAAACCAAAGCTTTCGTCCTGCCCAAACGCTCGCGCTATTATCAGGCGCTGCTTGATTTTGATTTGCTGCAGGCAGGCCAGCCTTATGACCTGCTGCCGCCAACTTTTATCATCTTCATCTGTATTTTTGATTTCTTTGAAAAGGGTAACTATGTCTATACCTTTAAAAAGCGCTGTCTGGAGAATTTGGAGCTGGAGTTTCCTGATGAAGCAACTACCATGATTTTGAACACTAAGGGTTCGCATGGCGATATTTCTAAGGACATCAAGAGCTTTTATGATTATGTAAACAACCATATTGTAACTACTGATTTCACTAAACAGATTGACGATGAAATCAGCTATCTTAAATTAGATACGAAAGTGAGGCGAGAATTTATGCTTATGGAAGCACGTTTATTAGATGAAAGGCGTGAAGGCGAAGCTGTGGGTATTGCCAAAGGTAAGGAAATAGGCCTTGTTGAGGGCAAAGAAATTGGCCTTGCTGAGGAAAAACTCGCTACTGCTAAGCGCATGCTGGCCAAAGGCTGCTATTCTCTCGAGGTTATCGCTGAGCTTACAAACTTATCTCTCGCTGATGTGGAGAAGCTAAAGAAAGAGCAAGCTAAGCAGTCCTGCAAATAATTTTTTCGCTGTTATGCAAAAGGCGTTCTACCGCAGTTCGGTAGAACGCCTTTTGGGTTTTGGTGCTTATTTACTTTTACGAGTGCGCTATTTTACTCTGTCACCCAACTTTTCATTAACCAGCTTTTGCAGCTCACCACGTTCTGCATACGGCAGCGTATCTTCGCAGAAGAAGTTGCGACGGCTGATCTTCTTCGCCTCTTCGTCAAAGCCAAAGATATAGGACATTGTAATATCATAGATAATCTGCGTCGGTGCAAAGCCAAATACCTGACATTCCAGGATGTGCTTAACGCGTTTTTTATCATCCGGAATTATGGACTTCAACACCTTGTTGCGATACAAGCGTTTGACTATCTCCGTAATATACAGTCCTGACTTCATGTAGAAGTCAACAAAGGTTTTATCAGGAGATTCAAAGATATGCGGTTCTGTTTCCACCAGCTGGTCTACCATCATCTGCACAACCTTTTTGGGCGTAAAGATTTGGTTTGTTTTCTGCGGCGGGATATAGTCAAAGATATCTTCTTCGCTGGTTTCGGCAAAGTAATCTGCCAGCTCGCGCTTTTTGTGTAAGAATTCCTGCACGGAGCTGTCAAAAACATCTTCAGCAAAAACGCTGCCGGGGAATTTTTTCTTTTCGCCGGTTTCTTCATCGGTATATTCAAAGCCATCGCGCAGCATTTTGAATTCATCAACGGTAACACTGGTTACATCTTTAAAAACTTTTTCTTCAGGATAGGTTTCAAAGTTCTTCAGGACGAGTTTATCATCGCCGTAAGCCATGATAAAGCTGGGAATTGTACGTGCAAAGCCACGCAGTCTGTCCCTGATATCGCCCTCAAAACTACGCATTTTCTTTTCTTCTTTTTTGGTTTCCTGCTCTTCGACAACCTTTTGCGCACTTTCGACTATTACTTCCTGTGTACGCTTTTCCATGGTTTCGTTAAACTCCTGCGTAGCCTGCTGCACCTTTTCTTCATGTTCCGCCTGTACCTGAATTTTTTCGGCTTCGGTCGTTGCTTTGGCAAGCTCATGCTGCAAATCAGCTTCCAAAACCTTCTTTTTATCGGTAAATTCCTCAGCTACACGCTTCAATGCTTCTTCCGCTTGCTTTTTTACCTTTTCTTCAATACGCTTGCTTTCTGCCTTGGTCAGGCCATAATCGCTTTGCGCCTGTTCGCCATAAATACCTTCATGCAAAGTTTCGGCAATTTTCTGCGCCAAGCCTACCGCCATTGCTTCTTCTGGTTTAGTGTCATCGCCAACTTCATTATACGGTGCCAGCGGTTTTACAGGCACTGTTTCATAAATTTTTTCACCGAATATGGCATTGGTTTGGTTGACTACAGTTTCCTGCGGTATTTCAATATTACCGTTTTCGTCAACCGGAACTTCCTGCAGTTCTTCATGGTCCAGCTTTTCTTTGCGGCTTCCCTGCTCTTTGACAGGCTCCATTTTATTCAGAATCTCGACTACTTCTTTAGGCGCGTTAAAGACAACGCCAATGTTGCTAAAGAGCATATTACTCATAAAGCCACGGCGGATTACTTCTTCGGTTTTGATTTTCAGCGGAATGGTCAACACCTTGGCTGCGTCCACCTGCTCCATTTTACCGTCCTGGTCTTCGGCAAAAACGGCAAAGAAGTTCAGCAGCCGTTTGATGTTTTCTTCGCGCTCCCTCTTTGTACCATTGCCTCCGGTTGTTCTGGAATAAAGACTGTTGGCAAATTCGTCAAAGATCATCAGTGTGCGCTCAGGCGCAAAGTCAAAGATGTAAGCGTTTTCCTTTTGGTAGAGTTTGCCGTCCTTTTCAAATTTAAAGGGGTTCTGCGCTCTAAAGGCAGCCTGAATATATTCCGCAGGACTTTTCATATTGCTGAGCATGAAAACCGCTGTCCATTCGGGAATGGTGACGCCTGTTGTAAGCTGGCCTACGCTTAAAGTGATAGTTTTGTCATGGTTTTTGATAGCTTCACGCACCTTGTCAAAGCTACGCTTGCTTTTGGTTGCGTCTTCTTCTTCAAGTCTGCCATCGCCTGCTGCCAGCACTATTTCGTATTTTTCAAACACAGGGTGCTCTTTGAGCATTTTGGCCAATGCTTTGGCACTGTCAACACGTTCCAAAAGCCAAAATGTATGTGCCAGTTCCTTACGCAGTTCCGGTGTAGAAAAGGGGAATTTTTCCTGCTCTACAAGGGCGTCCAGGAATTTTTTTACTTCGTTTTTATGGATGAACTGACCACGTTCATTGGTCTTGAAGAATTCGTTCAAATCAAAGGCAAATTCTGTTTTATCGTCGTCGGATAAATCGATACCGCGGTTTACCTTGTCAATGGCAATCTGCGACATCTGATAGGTGTACATGTTCATGCGCGGCATGCAGGCATAGGGATTGAGTGTTTCCTCATGCCAATTATCCTTTGCTTCCTGCTCGTCGCTGAAGGTCCAGTTAAAAATCTGCTCTTGGGCAAATTTTCCCATAGCTACTGCTTTGAACGGTGTACCCGAAAGGTGCAGGGTAAATTTGCGGTTGATTTTGTCAAAGGCTTTATCCGTTTTATGGGTATCTACACCCTCATGCGCTTCGTCGATGATGAGCAAATCCCAGTTATTTTCGGCCACCCATCTTAGTTTATCTATAGTACCGCCAAAGTAAACGGATCCTTTTAAATCCTGCAGGCTCAAAAACGCTACCATGCGCAGCTCTTGGTTTTTATCTTCGGCCTCGAGTTGTGCGTTCAAAAATTGATCCCTTGTGAGCGTTGCTCTTTCTTTGAGGGAATCGGTGGTGCTTACAAAGCGGTAATCTGTTTGCCAAGCAATGAATTTTTCAAAGTCATCAAACCAGGAGTTAGCGATTGCCGGACGATTGGTGACAATAAGCACCATGCGTGCGTCCATTTTGCGCATGAAGTCATAGCTTGTCAGTGTTTTTCCAAAGCGCGGTTTAGCGTTCCACAGGAACTCTGCTTTTTCCTTTTCACCGCTCTGCAGGCATTTTTGGTAGTAGGCGTATGTTGCGTCTACTGCCTGCTGCTGTTCGCGGCGCAGGATGTAGGTAAGCTTATTTTTGGTCTGCGCGTGCGCATAGCTACGGGCAGCAAACTTCCACAGCAGCTGCTGGGACGTAGGACCGTCGACATTAAACCATTCGGTGTTAGGCTCACGCTTGATGTCTTCAAAGCGTTCCAGATAATCGTGGAAATTGTGGTCCGTAAAATATTCGCCGCTGCCGTCCGTATAGCGTGCTTCCTGCTGCCATTCAATATTAAAGCGCACGTCTGCAGTTTTGGTCTGCTGTTCAATACGCTTTTTGACGGAAGGCTGCTCGGTGTAGCCAATCTTCGTCCAACCGTTATGACGGGCGATTTCAGGAGTGGTGTAGGCGTAAATTTTGGGGACTATGTTTGCGTAGGGATTGATGTTAATTTGCATAGCCATTTACGCCATCTCCTTTACATGAGTTTCGATAAAGTTTATTTCATCGTCAGACAGACCGTATTTTTTGTAAAGCTGCAGGTCAATTTCATGAATGGATTTTGACCAATCAATGTCGGAAGCAGGGGTGAAGTCTTGGAGGGGAACTTTAAGCCATTTTTGGCTTGTATTGGCCTGTGTAATCTTAAGAATACTTAATAAAGCCCTAGTAAATTTGCATTTTATATATTTGTACAAATTTTCAGCTTCAATTTCTGTGTCAAAAAGTCCTACACTCAAAAACGTATCGGTTGTCGCTTCCCCAGGTAAGCCAACAACTGACGGAGCCATTGTTTCCCCTAACCCACCGTTACCACTAGATTGCGGCATAAAGAGTTTATACTTGGGAATATATTTATTATCAACAATATACTCTTTTTTTACAAATCTATATGCACGCTCATTATTTATTCTTCCCAAAATACGATAATACTCCCTAATATCATCATAAAATGATTCAGTCATTACATCAGGTAATTTTTCAAAGACATTAGAAGTTAAATCATTTTCATGCCCCTTGCTTAACTTTTGAGCCGCATTCGGAACTTCATCATGCATTTTTTTCGTAAATCTATACATACTACGTCCGCTAATAATTTCACTAATACTCGAAAAATCACTTCTGTTTACAACTTTTTTCATCAAAGTATTTAGCTCAGGATAAATTGTAAAGACATCTATCTCACCGAAATCTTTGGTGTTGTCATGATATGAAATTACTATTCCGCCCTTTATTTCCGTATTTGGAAATATTTTGCTGCAATCAGCTTCATACATAACGATAGAAAAATGCTTATCATGCAGCATCTTTTGATTCCATTCTTTAGGTGTGCTTCCGGCATTAAACAAGAATCTTGCAGGATGAATCATCATAACTTTATCAGAAAGTTTATATGCTTCATCCAAGAACAGATGATAAACAGGTGGTTGGTACGTTCTATTTTCGCCTATTGTTCTATCCTGATACGGCGGATTGCCAATAACCACATCAAACTTAAAATCCTTACTCATAACACCCTCGCTCCCTTCACCGTCCAGCATATCCTTAAATGGTAAAATCTTGCCTGTAGACCAATTCTTAAGCTTGCAATAAACACCGTTATGCAAATCAATATTATCCTTCAAACAGCCTTGGCACTTTTGGCGCTCGTCCTCATCCACATCGCAAGGGCTCACGCTGCGCTTTAAGGTGCGGGCGCTGAAGTCCTTTGCTAAAAACAGGTTAGGCGTTACCGCCTGCCGTTCTTTTTTATAATCATGGCAACTATTGGGGACAACTGCCTTCAAGCCATCCATCTGCCAAATATTCCACGAAATTATTTCCGCAAAGTGCTCCAGCATTTCCATGTCCAAAGCATCGCCAAACTTGGCAGCGTAATAATCGGCAACAGTAAAAAGCAAGTTTTCCCTTGCCAGCAAAATGTTGTCACCGGCCCATTCAAAGCCATAAGTACTGCGAACCGCCAGTGTCGCCAGCTCCAGCCAACGCTTTTTGCCTCTTTCCCTGTCCTTAAGGTTGCGGGTGCGCTCGTTAACCACACGCAGCTTTCTGTCCAGCAAGCCAATACGTTTTGCCAAAGGCACTATTTCGCCCGTCATGGTGTCGTAACGGCTGGCAAGATACGGCGCTTCACCGCAGGTAATTTCCAAGCGCTTGCTGGCAATGTAAGCTCTCCAGCCATCTGCGCCATCTTCACCTGGAAAGGCAATTTTGCCCTCAGTTGCCTGCCAATCAGTCCCGTTTTCGGTATTAAAGGCGTTTTCACGTCCAAACCAGGCATTATCCGCAAGATTATTCTGCTTGTTGCAAATCCATAAAGGGGTGAACACCTCTGCCATGTTGCGGGTGCGCGCTCCCTGCTCTTCCTTGCTTTTGAGGGCGCGCGGTTTAATCAAATTGCCATGAGCACCGGTAATCGCCGGTAAGGTAATTTCATCATCCGCTGCAAAGCCAATGCCAAGATCCTTGTAATCGTCTGTCGCCCAAAGGATGTTCTTTCCTGTGCTGCGGTCTTTAAGCAGGATAAGCAATATATTTTTGTCTAATTCTGCTAAAGCTGTTTCCTGCACATCAGCAGACGCTTGTTTTTCTTCGCACATAAAAAACCTCCAAGGCTGAGAAATTTTGCATCAAATTTCCCCAGCCCCGGAGGTTGGAAAGTTTATTTTAACTACCACCCGAAAAATGTCCCCGGGGGGGAGTTGAATGTCCATTATTTAATTTTAGCACAAAAAAATTAAAGCGTCACGCATTTTCAGTTAATTCTTGCCAAACTTGTTCTAACAATGCAACTCTCCCTCAATCCTCCCCCTTCCTGCTCCACTTCCTTTGCGTCACCCGCGCCAGCTCCTGCAGCAAATACTCCGGTCGCACCTCAAATCCTGAAACGAATAATAATATACCTCCTCTCTTCCCCCGCCGTGCGCTCCCACGCACGGCTTTTATATGCAAAAAATCTGCGCAAGCACAAAGCCTGCGCAGATTCGCCAAAGCACGAAATGTTAAACCTTAATTCGCTCAGATACCTTATTTAACTTCAATAACAATTTCCTGACCATGCGGAATATTAGTATTCATAGCATCCTTCAGCTCCTCAGGAGTTACGCCCAAATCCACATTATCCCTAACCTCTACCTGAAAATCAGTACCGGCCGGATAGTTGATATTGCTGCCCTTCATAAAAAGACCACCCACCAGGCTAACCGCAGCGGCAACAGCCACAGCACCGCCATCGGTTTTACCCTTGCCTTCAAGGCCTTTTCTCAACGGAACGCTTACATTGTTCAACGTCTTGATTTCCTTGCCTGCAATACGCAGTACACCCTTTCTGCCGAAGCCGCCTGCCTTCTGCACTTCATATACATAACCCATGCCAACAGTACCTTTGGGAATAACTACAACACCGTTGATTATCAGGTTTTCTGTAGTTTTGAACTCAACCTGCTGATTTTTCTTATGAGTTTTAGAGTTTGCAGGCTCGATAAGCTCAACGTTAAGCATAGTTTTTTTAGGGATATAAATATGTCCCGGCATAACATTGGCAATTGTTACCTTTTGAGCAGCAGCCTGCTCCTCTTTTTGCTGCAGCGCAAGTCTTTCCTTAAAGGTCAGCTTCGAAGGATCTGCCTCTTTAGCAGGCATTTCTTCTTCTGCAAACGGGTCGTACTTTTCATCCACATTTACATAGCGGCTTGACGGAGCAGCATAAGCCATCGGCAGGCTCAAGCCATTAGCCATCATAATTGCGCTGAGGATTGCTGCCGCAAATTTTCCTGTTGTTCTCATTTTCAAACACCTTCCCTTCAATAATTACGATATCTTTTAAGCCATCACACCCGGCATTACAGATATCAGGGTAAAACAAAAGCCATTTTGCGAACTTCTCGCGTTGCCGAAGCTTTTTGACTTCTGCTTTAATATAATCTTACCATATAAATTGGACAATATCTGTCTATCTTGACTTGCTTTTATAAAATTTTTATAAATTATTTTACGCAATAACACTTTTCTTTTATCGAACTATTGTTTTTATTCTTTGCCTATGCTATAATTATCTTAGTTGCATGAGTAGCCGCAATTTTGCGGAGCTTATGCCTGGTCATGCGGACCAGTGGCGCCTGTCGAGCTTTCGGCAGGTGCCTTTTTTTACATCTGCTCTCTTATATATTTTTACTCGACTTTATGCTATAATCACTGTCTCTTATACACAT
>ENA-OZED01000416-OZED01000416.1-human-gut-metagenome-genome-assembly--contig:-NODE-416-length-19892-cov-5.019207_pt1 | contig 19892 bp, 15 predicted proteins | sample MGYA00245066_ERZ653605 | MGnify/ENA primary metagenome ERZ653605 (study PRJEB26926, sample SAMN06165079) | human gut metagenome | biome: ENVO:00009003; feature: ENVO:2100002; material: ENVO:00002003...
TTCTAGGAACCGCCAGAAGCTGCCCGTCAAAAGTGCAAGGGGCTAAAGCACTTTCGCTGAAGTGATCCTTAGCGATGACCTTGCTCTTAGCAAAATATTCTTCTACATTAGCCAACACGCCGGCTTTGGCAAATTCCTGACTGGTGGCGCCAGGCCAGAACTGCCAGACATCGGGCTCGTTGCCTGCGGCCACATCTACGGCGATTTTATTTTTCATTTCATCGCCGGCCACTTCCTCGATCTCAATGGTCATACCTGTTTTTTCCTGAAATTCAGCAATCATTTCCCGGCCTAAATCGGATTCTGCGTCAGCCGCCCAGATCGGTGCGAAGCGAAGCGTTACGCCCTCGAAGGACGCTTCTCCCTCCGATGATCCAGTACCGGAAGAAGCGTCCGTGTCAGAGACGGGAGCTTCCCCAGAGGAAGACGGGGCCTCTGATGAGGAACACCCGGCACCCGCCGCGCCAAGCATACAAAACGCCAGTAATAGGGATAATGTTTTTTTCATAATTTTGACTCCTCTTTTATTTGTTTTATGGATATATTGTACAACAACTGCTGAGGTTCGCAAGTCGGAAATATTTTCCTGATTTTCCTTCTTTCTTGCTTATGGCTAGAGAATTTCCTGCCTTTTTCTTTTCAAGCTTGATAATGGACAAAAAAATGCACCCTTTTCATCAAATGTTAAGTGCTTGATGAAAAGGGTGCGGCGTTTCTCAAGAAAAGGTCAAATAAAAGAACAAATATTTAGACCTCGTTTTCACTGTTTTTCCGTATGTTTTTTCCGGTATGCTCTTTATAAACCTTTGAAAAATATTTGGGGCTGGTGTAGCCGACCCGCTCTGCGATCTCATAAATTTTCAGGCGGGTGGTTTGAGAAAGGCGGTCTGCCATCTCAATCCGTTTATCTGCCACATAATCGGTGTAACCTTTTCCCGCAACAGCTTTAAAAGTTCGGCTAAAATAAGAAACGCTCAATCCAACGTAATCGGCTGCTGCTTCCATACTCAAATTAGGATCGGACAAATTCTCATCAATATAAGCGATGGCTCGGGCGATGCTTTGTCTGGCGCCCCGGCTTTCCTCCAGCCCGCAGGCACAGGAAATATCTGAAACCACGGAACGAAGCTCCTCTAAGGACTCGCATTTTTTGACCTCCTGGATCCTGCGGAAAATAAGTCCGCTTAAAAAATTCAGCTTTTCGTTTGCCGGATGGTCAATGTACATAACCCGGTTGGCGAAGTCCATATAAAGCTCCTTGGCCGAGGAAAGCTCCACAGGGGCGTCTTCTCTGGACAGGAGGGAGCAGAGAGCCAGGAAGCGTTCCTCGTAATTTTCCTCGGTGACGGAAGCCTGTCCGCCCGTCGAATGGCTATCATTCTGTTCTAAACTGTCAAGAACCTTTGCCACCGCTTCCTCAATATCCCTAGGGTACATCCGTGGCTTAAAAAGAAAATCCTTTACGTGAAGCTTTAGTGCCTGACGCATATTCTCATAATCATTGTAACAGCTCATCACAATGGCCTGGGGTGCGGGCTCCAGTTCCTGCAGCTTTTCCAAAAAGGAAAAACCATCCATTACCGACATTTTCAAGTCGGTAATAACAACATCTATTTTATGATCCTGAACGGCTTGAAGGCCCTCTTCTCCATTGGAGGCCTCATAAACGTTATCTACCTGAAGCCTTTCCCAGTCCACGCAGCTTTTCATTCCTAAACGAACCATAGACTCGTCGTCTACGATTAATAAATTATACATATTTTTCCTCCCATTCTTCCTCTGAAAGCACCAGGGGCTGCCGGATGATTACTTCTACCCCTTCGCCTGGCTTGGTTTTAATGGTCTGCCCGTAAGCGTTTCCGTAGGTCAGCTTTATTCTGTCATCTACGTTTTTGATACCGATTCCGAAGGCGGAGCCTACGACTTTACTTGTATCATAGCCTACGCCGTTATCCCGGATAACTGTGACCAGGCTTCCGTTTTCCTCCCGGCAGGATACTGAAATTTTGGGATGCTCCACCTGGCTGCCAGGAAATGCATGGACAAAGGCGTTCTCTACACTGGGCTGAAAAGAAAATTTCAATATCACCGCCTTTTTTAATTCCAGCGGGATGTCAAATTCCACTTGAATTTGACGGCCGTTCCGAATGTTTTGTATCTTGCTGTAGTTTTGAAGAAATTCGATCTCACGTTCCAGGCGGACATAATTTTTGGAATTTTTAAAGCAGAATTCAAGCAGGTCTACCAGAGCCACAATAGCGTCCGCAATAGCGGGCTGACCGTAAAGAATCGCCATCCATTTCAGGGAGTTTAGGGTATTATACAAAAAATGAGGACTGATCTGAGTCTGGAGCATTTTAATTTCAAGATTCCGCTTTTCTTGCTCGTGGTTCACGGTATCAGTAACAAGCTCATTGATGCGGTCGATCAATTGGTTAAAATTCTGCGCCAGCCCTACAATATCCCGGTTTCCAGATTTTGCGGTGATATGCTTGAGTTGAGTGGAGCTGTTACCAATCTCGTTGAGCGTGCTCTTCAGCAAGGCGTCAAAGGGACGCATAATGGAAGAAGTGATCAGAATTGCCAGAGCCAGGGCCGCCAGCAGCGCGCCGGCTACCACCACCATTACCTGAAAGAGAGCGGAATTCATTTCACTGGTGTCGGGGGTGGATACCTTTACTACCTCCAAGCCTAAGCTTATTAGGGAGCGTTTTACCAGAATGGAATCGCCAATTCTTTGGGTGATATTCTCTTGTCCGTTGTATTGACTGCATAACTGCTGATAGTCTTCTTTGCGCCCTGAAGCTTGCTCATAAATAATGTCGCCGTTTTCTATTTTTCGAACCGCCAAATAATCGGTGTCTTCTGAGATCACTGTCTCAAAGCGTTGGATGAAATAAGACGAATCCGTATCTATTTGCAAAAAGAAATCAAATTTTCCGTTGAGATGAGATTTGTCAAGGGTATTTTCACCCAAGTTGCGGTGATTCTTCTTTTCGTGCAACTACAACAAACCGCCCGTTTTTTGTGTGGTAGCTGCAAGTAGACAGGGTCAGCAGTTCATCTCCGTATACAGCAATGACCCCCGTGTCGTACAGAGCGGCCTTCTGTACCTGATCCACATAGTCCTCAAAAACGGAAGCATCGCTCACATCCGTATATTGATAGTAGCGGAATACGCCTTCGGCATCCTGCGGATAGGCTTCTGAATAAAAGGCAGCCAGTACCTTGTATTCTCCGGAGGCAGCAAGGGTATCAAATCGAATGATGGGGTGTTCCTCCCAGTACGCCCGGTCGGCATAGGAGAGAAGCGTGGCAAACATAGAGCCGTTTTTCATGTTGTGCCCGTATATGAGGTAGTTGCCACAGCCCTCATAGCAGGAGGCCGACAAGGAAGGAACACCGCTCTGGGAATCCTTTCCGTCAAAGTCCCGCCGTAGATAGTATTCCCCCTTCTTCGGCGTGTGCATAACCGGATAGTCCAGCTCCGTTCCCTCTATGCAAATCCAGCCCCAAAAATCTTGGTTTATCTCTTTCAACGCAGCATAAGGAGAGGAGGCATCGTCAGTTTCCGGTGGCTCCTGCGTCTGTGATGGGTCAAAAGCCAAAAAGGGCTGTTTTACGATTTCTTTCAGTTGCTCAAAGTTATCCTGCTCTCGGTGAGCCTGCGATATGATCCCATAAACCATATATGCGGAGACGAAGAACAAGACACTGAACACAAGGAGCAATATAGAACGCAGTTTGTTTTTTCTTTTCATGGCGCTTCCCTTTCACAAGAAAAGCGGCGAGACAGGTGTCTTTCATACCCCGTCTCGCCGCCAGCTTCATTATCTCTTACAGTGTTTGCCTTTATATTTACGTTTGCTCCCCAGCAATGTAATAATTGTACCCATGCCGGAAATTCCTAAAAGCACCAACCACAGAGTCAAATTTGTTTCATCCCCTGTCTTGGGAACATCATCAGTCGGCTTATCCGGGTCAGTCGGCTTATCCGGGTCAGTCGGCTTATCCGGGTCAGTCGGCTTGTCCGGGTCAGTCGGCTTGTCCGGGTCAGAGGGTTCATCATCGTTTGTGATGGTAAAGGTCAGACCGTTCTTATCCACGGTGGAGGTGAAGCCGTCCGGAACATCCGCTTCGGCTGCTGTCCAAGTATACCTGTCGCTGAGTCCAGTCCAAGTATATGTCCAGCCGTTTTGTTCGTTTAGTTCAACTCTCTGATATTCCTTTCCATCTCTCAGAAGGACAGCCGTTACAGCATCCGCCGCCTTACCGCCATCATCCAGCTTCCAGACTTTCTTCACGCTAACATCAACATCATCGTTTCCGCCGCCACCGCCGCCGGATTTGTGGTTGTTGAACAGCACCTCTGCTGTTTCTCCGGCCTTAATGGTTCCATTTTCACCAGAAGCCGTCACCGTATATCCGGCATTATCGCTTTCTGTCACGGTGTAGTGAATACCGGCAGGAAGTCCAGTCGCCTTCATGCTCTGCCCATGTCTTAAGGTAAAAGCAGCAACCCCGTCATGGAAAGTCATATCTCCATACTTACCGGCAATGGAAGTATCTCCAAGGGTTACGGTGAAGCTAAAGTCCTTACTGGTATCGCCCCGGTTGCCGGAAACTGTCTTGGATACCATTAAGTCGCCCGTTTGGGGATCAGGATCAGTGCCACCTCCGTTTTTCGTATTCACGAAGGCAGCCTTAGCTGTTGCATTCGCCTCAATCGTACCGCTGATGGTGCCGGATTTCGGCACGATTGACCAGTCGCGCTCTGGTGTTTCTGCAATCTCCCATTTTGTGCCACTTGGCAGGCCGAGAACCGTCAGCGCTTCGTCATGCCGCAGGGAAAGTGTTCCGCCGTCACTGATATAGCCGGCACGCTGCTCGCCGTAGTAATAGTACTTCCCAGCCAGCGCCGTGCCACCGGCATCCTTCAAAGAGACTTCGAAAGTGAAGTTGTGGGTATAGTCTTCATTGAGCAAGTTTTCCCCGGATACGGTCTTGCTGATCCGCAGCTTTCCGGTATCATCCGGCGCAGTCTTTTGGTCAGTAACAACTACGGTATTCAGCAGGCTGAACAGGCTGGTAAGATCCCTTCCGCGCAAATTGTCCCAGTTGGCGGTGTTGCTGCTGCCTTCATACAGTTTCTTTTCCAGTGCATCCGTATTCTGTTCAACCCGAGTCCGCAAAAAGCCCTCATCTGTGGTAAAGAACGGATAGATGATCTTCCCGCCGTCCTCATCGTGCAGGCCGTAATCCACCACTGCGTTGATGCCATAGTGCAGATTCATGCTGCGAGGGGTTTGAGTTCCTGCAAGCTGATCATCCTTCCAGCCGTTCAGATCAAACGACCCAGCCTTCTGTGTCTGGGCAATCGCGGTAATGTCCCGCAGCGTGATGTTGACCATATCATCCGCCGCATACTTTGTCATGGTCTGCATCAGCTTACCAACGCCGGCCATAACGGTGACGCCGTCATCTTTTGTGCCTGCGTCGGCGTAAATCGAATAGATGCCCACAATGACAGGGATCTCTGTTGGGTTCAGCTTATATCCCGTCGGCGCCGACGTCTCTTTCAGGGTGTACTTAGAGCCTACTTCCGCCCAATCTATCTTGGCGTATCCATCGCCATTCGGCGCATCCGGTCTGAAGATCAGCACGCCGTCCTGGCCATCTACTCTGGCGGTCGTACCGGTAATGGTCGAACCGTCCGGGCCGGTAAGGGTAAACTTCACCCCATTGACGCCCTTGCCGTCCTCGTCCACTTTCTGTACGCGCAACTCCCGGCGCTCGTTGGGGATATAGATGATCGAGCGGAACTCCCGCTGGAACTGATCGGTGTTCAGGAAGGAGAAATCGCGCCCTTCAAAGCGATCCTCTGTGATGTCCAGCTGCGCTATGATCTCATCGATTACCTCTTCGGAAGACTTGCCGCTCTGGACGCCTGTTTCGACTGCACTGGATACATAGGCTTCCAGAGCATCGTAAAGTTCCGCAGAGGTAGCCCCATTGATGCCAAGCTTCGTTAACGCGCGCGGCTCGATGATGCCGTACACCATTTTCATGTCGCCATTTTTTGGGTTGTTAAGAGCATAGCGGTCTGCCCGGCCCGGAAGATCCTCTAACAGTCCCTCCAGCCTTCCGGTGTCCTGATTGTATGTAAGGCGCCATTCGGGCCAACGCTCGTCGCTGGCCTGGTACAGCGCCGCCTTGAGAACGGCTTTGCGCCACGCTTCGGCGGTGCGCTCCTCCGGTTCAACTGCTCCGTACCCTTCTGTATTGCTGCCATACAGAGCCAACCACTTCCCGTCCTGAGCCACATCATCATGGGACATTTTGCTTTCCAGCAGCATAGGAACGGCGACAATGAGTCCCTTTCCTTTACTTTCCGCACGAAGCGCAGTGTTGCTTGACGCGATGACGCCGCTTTGCACGTCGAATTGACCGTAGGTGATCGTACCCGTTTCGCGGATATTGGAAAAGAAACTGGCGTATGCGCCGGTCTGGTAGCGGTTTGCAACGACCAACATGGATGTGTCCGGATTGAACTTGAGCACAATGTCTTTGGGCAAAGCTCGGTAGCCGCCTGCCGTTTTAGTTTCTTTCAGGATATAATAAAGCGTGCCGTCTGAATGATATCGATCCGTGAAGCTGAAGGGTGAGTCATCCGCTCTGACAAAAGACGATTTTCCGTCTTTATCAGTCGTGAGTGTTCCGATTGCATCGCCGTTAACTTCATAGTCGGCAGCATCGGCGCTGTCGCCATTGTTGGCTGTTGCTGCATACAGTTTAAATTCTACGTCTTTCAGCGGGTCACCGTTCTGGTCTACCTTTTTAATGCTGTGGTAGAGGGAGGGCTGGAGGTTGAAGCGCATTTGCAGGCTGGAATCGTAGTTCCCGCGCTCCAGATAAAACATCTTCAGGCTGTGGTCGGTGCCGGTGGGGAAAATCTTTTTTCCGTTATTCTCCACCCAGTGCATCGCATCCGCCTGATCCTGTCCCAAGGCGGCTACAAACATTTCATATAGCGTGGTTTTCTCATCGTGCTCCACGCTGCCGGGGTTGTCCGGCAGACCGCCGGTCCGCCAGCTCTGGCCGGTGATGACCTCGCCGGTGCTGAAATTGATGGTACCGTACAGCTCGCTGTGAACGCCGCCCAAATCCAGCACCAGCACATCATCTATGAAGACCCAAACGTCATCGTCACCGGAGAATTGGAAGACCATATCCTGCTTGCCGTTGGAGCCCATGTTCAGCTTGCCGTTTTCCGGCTGGGTGAAATCCACCTGCATGGTCATACCCATATAGTGGTTCGCTTTAACAGCATTACCTACGTTTGTAATACCTTCGGAGCTGGAGAGTATATTGGTCTTATTCCCATCCTTGTCCGCTGTCTGAATGCTATCAAAAACCTTTGATGCGCTGTCAAACGGGAAGAAGTTACCCAGACTCATGTCGCCATCGAATGCATTTGTGTCAGGATTATATCCTGCGTCCGTGCGCCATACGGCGGGGCCGTCGTAGAGAGTGAAGCTATTATTGACTTCGTTAAATTCAGCGAAATTCTTACGGGCGTCGTAGTAATAGTAGCCATCCTCATCTACTTGGAACAGACCGGTGACATTTTGATAGGATTCTTTACCATCCGTTGTTGTATCCGGATCAAACAGATAGCTCAGAGAAGCCTTTTCACAGCTGCCGCTGACCGTGCCGTCATCCGTTACTGTCAGACCGCGGCTCTCCAGAAGCTTTACAGAAAGTGCTCTGGCCTTGTCCACGCCGGCGTTTTCGGATTCCGCATGATTTAGATTAGCGATGTCCATAAGTTTGCGATTCGGATCACCCCAAGGACCATCTCCCGTAATTATTGGTTTTGTCGGATTTTGAAGTGTACTACGTGCTTGATCCAGGTTGATATAAGGATAACCGTTCTCCAATGTGGATTTCACGATGCCCTTCATGTTCACGTTGTTTTGGCCCCAAGGACGGCCGGCGCCCGATCCCAGATTCCAAAAACCGGCTTCACGCATGGCAGAGCCGCCGAAGAGCAGCAGGGCATTTTCATTGATGCCTTTGCTGTAATCCTCGAATCTCGCGCCATCAGGCAGGACATCGTTGTCACGGTTGCCAATCTGAGGGTCATAGTCGAACAGGTTGACTGTGGTGCCCGCAGGCGTAATGCCCTGTACCGTATGATCTTCCAGATGATCATCAGCAGTTAGTTCTCTACGCTTACCAGGGTATTCAGCATATAACTCTGCGCCGCCGTATTCCAGCAGGACATAGGGCGCGTCCACATCCTCATCCAGAACATAGCCTTCTTCTATTTCTGCATCCAAACGAAAATATGTCTGAGAAATATCCAACAAGGGAGAGAAATCCCATGTAATAGGCAGGTATTCCGTTTCACCATCTGACAGCTCCACACAAAGCTTCTTTGGAAGCATTTCTTCCAGCAGCTCCTCGGTCAGATCGTCTCGCTCTGCGCCGGGCAGGCTTAAATACCATTCCCCATCATATTCGGTAAGGAACTCCTCTTCGTCCACCCACGTCCAGCCGATGATGTACGTCTCCTCCGGTTCCGGCGGCTGCGCCTTGGCCGCGCACTGCGCCGGATCTTCCGCACAGACGGGGCACGCGCTGTTTCCCTCGTCCCCGCACAGGGCATCACAGATGCACACAGAGGGCTTTTCATCCTCCGGCGGCTGTACCTCGGCCGCGCACTGCGCCGGATCCTCCGCGCAGACAGGGCACGCGCTGTTTCCCTCGTCCCCGCACAGGATGTCACAGATGCACACAGGGGTTTTTTCATCCTCCGGCGGCTGCGCCTCGGCCGCGCACTGCGCCGGATCCTCCGCGCAGACGGGGCACGCGCTGTTTCCCTCGTCCCCGCACAGGACATCACAGATGCACGATGTATCGTCAAATAGATCAGCCGCACATACACCCACCATATTCGTGCTGAGCAGTACGGCGCACAGCGCCACACTTATGACACGCCGCCAACCGCCCCGCCGGTGGGTCTGGCCGCGCGCTAAGCGTTTTCCACTGTACATCTTTTTCCTTAGATACATAAAAATCGCCTCTTCTTGTTTAATGCCATTTCCTGACCAATAACGTAGACTTTTCCATTCGGGCGTGCTATACTGTTTTATATGTACACTTGTGTGCTGTTTTGCGCTGTTTTGCATAGTAAGGAGGGGAGCAAGCTTTCTTAGTTTATCCAAACTGCACGCAAAAACAGTAACCGATAAAGTCTACATTTTCCTGACCGCTTTTTTTGTACTACTTTCCGTGAACCCATCTCAGGAACGTGTCCTGTGCAATAGAAAGCTGCCGGGCTGCCTCCCGTGAGGTGATTTTTTGGTCTTCCCAGTCCTCTTTAAGCTGCCAGAATCGTTCCGGCACATCTTTTCTTGGCCGCCCAAATTTTACGCCGCGCAGTTTTGCCGCCGCAATCCCTTCTTTCTGCCTCTGGTGAATATTCTCACGTTCTGTCTGCGCCACATAGGATAGAATCTGCAATACCAGATCGGCCACGAAAGTACCGGTCAAGTCATTGCCCGATTTTCTGGTGTCTAAAAGCGGCATATCCAACACCACCACATCAACCTGCTTTTCTTTGGTAATAATTCTCCATTGCAGCAGTATCTCCTCATAATTGCGGCCAAGCCGGTCAATGCTTAAAATATACAGCAAATCCCCGGCTTTTAACTTTTTTACCAGTTTCTTATAATTGGGACGGTCAAAATCCTTGCCGGACTGCTTGTCCATGTAAATATTCTTTTCGGCAACACCGACTTCCCGCAAAGCAATCACCTGCCGATTCTCATTTTGTTCTTTGGTGGAAACGCGGATGTATCCGTAAACCGTAGATTTGATATTACTTCACATCCTTTCGCTTCTGCCACACAATGTCATACCCCAGTGCGTCTGCCAGCTCCACCGCCTCGCCGTAGCGGAGCGAGCCGCGCTTGAGCTTGCCGGAGAGATTTGGGACGCTACGGCTCCAGCCGTATTCGTCAGAAAGGTAGTCCACCACTTCGGTCATGGTCATGCCGGTGCGGACGATGTAGGACTTGATCTCGTTGCGATAGGTTTCAGATTTTCTCATATTCAAATGTTCCTCCTGTTTTTTCGATGCGCTCTATGGTAAAATAGGTTTGTCAGATCGTGACACCCGTTCGCCATAGGGCGCTGATTTTTGACACACGGCTTTCTGCTGGAAATGCCGCCAATGATGTGCTGATCACAGGCAGCACCTTCCACTTTTGCCGCTTGACGTGTCTTTGCGTGAAACGGAGAAATGTCATTCTGAACGGCAAACGCCGTTCGCTGTTGGATAGCACTCTGTTCCATACAGATAACCGCACAGAGCAGAAAACCATTTCGCCGTTTTCACTTGCTTTGATTTTTACATTCGATTTTGCCGCTCTTTCCGAACGTCGTTCCTGCCCGGAGGATCGCTCCCGGCGTTTCGTTCTCCTTGGTGCGCTGGATGCGGCACTTCGCCGGAGGACATATCCCGTTCGGACGGTCATGCAATTTTCAAGGTTCAGGTGCGATTACAAGACCATTTTAGCGAAAAATATAGCCCTCTCCCGTATATCCAAGAGATAGGAAAACGCAGATTTCCACGCTTATGGACAAGACCGGAAAGGGGCAGAAATTTGAGGGGGAGGACACCGCTATGCAACCAAAACTCACCATTCAGGAACGGCTCAAAGACCTGCGCGTGGAGCGCGGTCTGACGCTGGAACAGCTATCCGCAGAAACAGGCATCTCCAAGTCTGCGCTGGGAAAGTATGAAGCCGATGATTTCAAAGACATCAGCCCATTCAGCATAACGGAACTGGCGAAGTTCTACGGGGGGTCCACCGATTATCTATTGGGCTGACAGAACAAAAAAATCACCCAAACACAGAGCTGGATGCCCTGCATTTGTGTGATGATGCAATCGAAATATTAAAGACAGGCAAGTTCAACCACCGGCTGCTGTCCTTTTGCTTCTTGTAGTAAAACTCCAAGGTTTTCTTATTGTGGTTTACCTTTTTACATTCCGCTGAGCAGAATTTCTGCTGACTGTGTGTAGGCCAGTAGGTACTGCCACACACAGCACATACACGCTGACGATATCCTGGTACTTCGCCTTGCTATGGAGTACGCCTACAAAGAGAGGGCGATCCCTCTGCTGAACTGGGACTTGATAGAGTACCCGAAAGAGCTGGGTGTCAAGAAGGTGGTCTCGCTCCCCAAAGATCAGGAGCAAGCTCTTATTCAGTGCATTTACATGAACCTGAACAGGAAGACCGCTGGCATACTCATCGCACTGTTTACCGGTGTACGGATCGGAGAACTCTGCGGATTGCAGATGAAGGACATATCGCTGACGGACAAAACCATTAGCATCAACAAAACCGTCCAGCGCATCTATGATAAGAAAAAGGGAGAGTCCTATCTGCATATAGGACCGCCGAAGACCAAGACATCAGCTCGTACAATTCCTGTTCCGTCGTTGCTCATGAACATTATCAAGAAATTCTATACGGAGAATCCTAACCATTACTTCTTGACTGGTAAGACCAAGCCAACCGAGCCTCGCACATACAGGCAGTTCTTTTCCCGTTTTCTTAAACGAAATGGGCTACAAAAGGTGAAGTTCCACGAGATCAGGCATACATTTGCAGTACGGGCAATCGAAATACCGGAGTTTGATGTGAAATCTCTCTCCGAGATTTTGGGGCATAAGAATGTGTCCTTTACGCTGAATGTCTATGGCAGCGCAAATCTCCAACAGAAAGTCAAGTGCATGAACTTATTAAATGATCTTCTGTAAAAATCAGCGGGCAGGAACGGAATTTTACCGTTCCTGCTCGTGTTTCTTTGAAGTTTTTTTACGCTCTGCTGTCTGCTTCTGTTTTTTCTGCAAATGCTCACGAACAGATTGTACCTCTGTTTTTTCCCCCAATAATTCAGAAACATCACGCTTGCTGTCAAACAGGATAAGCGGATCAAATTTTTCTCCGTATGTCTCTTTAATCTTGGAAGTGGCAGATTGAATCTTCTCCCCCTGTAAAGCGATCCTCTGTTCGGAGAGTTTTGCTGAATCCACATTTTTTGCCTGCTCCCTTAATTCTGAGAACTGCTTTAAGGCATCCTCCAACTCGGCAGCATATTTTTCTTCCTGCTTTGTCAGCCGCTTCAAATTTTCCTCCATAGCTGCAACACTCTTTTTGACCTCAGCAATTCCAGTATCCTCACTACAATCAAATGAACTGAGGAGCATCGTCTTTTCGGATTTCAGTTCTTCCAAGTCTTCTGTCAGTTCGGCAATCTTTTTTGCCAAATCATTATGAGCAACAAACTGATAAAATGGTGTCGCTTTCTTTTCTGCAAGCAGCGTTTTCCGTTCTTTAGTCTTATTTTTAATCTGCTGTACCAGTAAGGCGTATCGCTCCAGATCGGGCTTCAACACATTCAGGCTTTCCGATAATTTGTGTTTTCCAAAACCGGCATAGCGGATTTGATAGCGGAAAATAACCATGTTCGCCCGTAAGGACTCCATTGCTTCCGCAAGCGCAGGAACAGATGCTTTAACTGCCTGCATCAGCTTCTTGACCGTTGCTTTCAGCTCACGGAGCAACGCATTGTCTGCCTTAATCTGACGATTCAACTCACAGCGGTCAGAAACAATGCCCTTTTTCTCCAATGCTCTTGCAACCACACCCTCGTGAATGGTGGGCTGCTCGGTCAAGCCCCGATCTGCATGACTGCGGTGGTCGATGCGTTCTTCGTGTCCGGCAGTCTCCAAATGGCGATTCGTCACATCAGCCCATGCTGCTCTCCATAAAACAAGTTGTTCTTCGCTGTTCCAACGCTCGGCAATGGGATTCTGCCTTCCGTATTTCGTGCTTTTGGGATATTTCGATACCCGTTCATAGCCTTTTTCTTTAGCAGCAGAAGCAGTCATATACACCTTTTTCTTTCCTACCTTATACTGGTATTGCTTTTCCCATCCCTCCGTTTGTGCTGCCTTAAACTCATCCGCAGTAAATCCTTGTTCCTTTCCATTTTTCACACAGAGATATTCTTTCTGTGTCTTATATTGCCAGTTCCCTTTTTCATCTAACGGGCGCACTGTTAGCATGATATGAGCATGGGGATTGTGACCGGGAGGGTATGGATTATGAATTGCCACATCTGCACACATCCCATCAGCTACAAAGGTGTCAGAAATAAAATCGGACAGCAGCTTTTCCCACTGTGCTTCGTTCAGCTCAATCGGTAGAGCAACCACAAATTCACGGGCAAGTCGGCTGTCTTTTGTCTTTTCATTTTCTTCTACGGCGTTCCAAAGCACGCCCCGTTCTTTCCATTCTGACGGGGCGAACTCTGGTAGGAATATTTCCTGCCAGACCAGTCCTTTCTTGCGGGTGTAGTCATGCTGCACCCCATCATAATCATTGAGGATTTTAGAACAACTCAGATAAGCGGAAGCTGCAACAGCGCTTCTTCCTGTACCACGGCTGACTACTTTTGCTTCCAGATGATAAATTGCCATTTGTTTTCACCGTCCTTTCTTTCTGTTTCTCTTTTGAAATGAGAAAATGGGTGTCGCCGGAAAGGAGATACCCATAACTGCGTAAAAGCTGCCGGTGGCAGGTTTTCGCAGGCAGGCGGCGGGATGGGGTGGCAATATGCCACCCCATCGTTTTGCTGATAGCGCAAAATATAGAGCCGACTGCACAGGGAATGTTCGCTTGCGACATTGCCTGCCCCCTCTGGAGAACTGTCTGGAAGACAGTTCGTGAGGAGCGCATGAGCCTGACCAACGGGAGGGATACCACCGCCTGCTTTGCAGGTGGTGAGTAAGTGCGCCCTTCGGGAAAAAGAAAAAGCGACCGATAGCCGGTCGCTCATAAAAACCATCGGATTGGTTTGAATACTTCGCATAAAAAATCCTCCAACTGTTTCAAAGCCATCTGTGTTGTCTGCGGTAATGCTTTCTCCAAAATCGCACCTTCCTGAATCAGCCGCCGTGTCCGTGCTTTTCGCTCTTTCTGCCGGTCACGCATCTGTGCTTCTTCCAATCTATGCTTCGCCTGCAAAAGCTTCTTTTCATTTTCTGTCATAAATTTTATTCCTTTCTGCCGTATCCGGCTGAAAACGCAAAGAAGGCGGCTCATGAGATTGTATTCTCACAAGTCGCCTTCAGCGTCATTTATTATGCGGTTTTCTGTTCTTGCCCATTTTCTTTAATAGGCGGGGCATCAAGCAATACCGGTTCTTTCTCTTTTATTTGCTTCGCAGCATTGCGTTCTTTCTGCATCCTGCGGTTTGCTTCCGTCCTGCAATCATCACAACAGTATTTTACATCTTTCCGTGTAGCGGTAAAAGTTTTTCCGCAGTTCTCGCAGACACATTCCCGCTTTCTGTTTTCCGCTGCTTCCTGCCGGTAAAATTTGGTACGGCACTTCGGACTGCAAAACAGAGTATTTGACCGCTTGGATTCAAATTCTTCACCGCAGCATTTACAGATTAGCTGAAATGGCTGACCAACTGCGTGTTCACCAGCCTTGATTTTTTGGTAGCGTTCCCGGCTCTTGATGCGGTGTCTGCGAAGCTGTTCCTGCCGCTTGATCTCCTCCGGTGTCAGCTCTGGTTCGGGCAGTTCAAACCGTCCGATAAATTTCAGATAAATCTCAACCTCCTGCACCCGATCCCCGTCAATCTTTTCCGGGGCGTGGACAATGATTTTTTCAATAAACTCATTGATCATTGGAGTAGTCAGTTCGGAAAAGTCGGTGTACTTCTTTGCCAGTGAAAGGAACTGCGCCGCACGGTCAGTATCTTCCTCAAAAGAGGACAGATGCGATTCTGCATCCGATACAGATGTGACAAGAGTTTTCTGCTCCGCTTCGTATTCTGCAAGCAGGGTATCAAAGCGCTCATCGGTAATGCGCCCAATGGCAAAAGATTCGTAGAGCTTTTTGATAATGGTATCAAGCTCGGCAATACGCCTACGGTCTTTGTTCAACTTGCGTTTGGTATCCTTTGCGACTTCCGCCTGTCTGATTTGAGAAGCAGAACGCACCTTTTTCATAAACTCATCCTGATTGGCGATGGCAAAGGTGCTGGCTGTTCGGATGGTTTCCAAAACAAGCTCTCTGACCGCTTTTGTCCGAATATAGTGACCGCTGCAAGCATGAGTGCGCTTTTGATGTGCCAGCGTGTAGGTGGAGCAATCGTAAAAATCAGAGGGATAGGGATTGTTCTCCGTACCGCCTTTGGAACGGTGATTGGTCATTTTCGCTCCGCAGTCAGCACAGAACAGAAGTCCAGTCAGTGGATTGGCTTCGCCAAGTGTATCGTGGCGTCTCGGTGTCTTTCGCAGTTTCTGTGCAAGCTCCCACATTTCCTTATCTACAATCGCTTCGTGGGTGTTCTCAAAGATCAGCCAGTCCTCCTGCGGATTCATAACCGGATTTTTGTCCTTGTAGGACTGCTTGTGAGAACGGAAGTTGACCGTATGCCCCATATATTCAGGCTTGGAGAGAATCTGCCCGACGATATAACCACTCCAGTTATAAGGGTTGGGAAATTCCTCTTTGCTTTTCCAAACGCCACGCCCCTGCTTTGCGGCGTAGACCGCAGGAGTTTCCACCTTATCGTCATAGAGGATACGGGCGATGTCATAAGGACCGTTTCCCTCGATGGTCAGCCTGAAAATACGGCGGACAACCGCAGCGGCTTCCTCGTCGATATACCAACTGTACTTATCTCCCGGCATTTTCTTGTAGCCATAAATGGCACAGTTGGTGGTAGGCTTGCCGGATTCGCCTTTCACACGGATCGCTGTTTTCTGCTTGCGACTCAAATCACGAAGATACCACTCATTCATAATGTTGAGGAACGGGGCAAACTCATTGCTGTTCTGATCGTCGCTGTCCACGCTGTTGGCAATCGCCACAAAGTGAACATGATGCTGACGGAAGAATACCTCCGTGTAAAAGCCTGTTTGCAGATAGTCACGCCCCGCCCTGCTCATATCTTTTACAATGACATGAGCAACTTTGCCCGCTTCAATGTCGGCAATAAGCTGTTTCCAGGCGGGACGCTCAAAATTCCCTCCACTCCAACCGTCATCGGTATAGTGCTGACAGTTCGTATAACCTTTCTGATGGGCATAGCTTTCGAGGTATTTTTTCTGATTGACAATACTGTTGCTATCACCAGTCTGGTCATCATCACGGGACAGTCTTTCATATAAAGCTGTGATTTTTCCTTCAGTCTGTTTTACGCTCATGATGCGCTCCTTTCAGACTGTCAGCTCATTTGTGGTGAATCTATTATACCACAAGTTCCACCAGTTGTAACCGTTTCATTGCGAATCATCCGTAAAATTTTATCCTCCATTGTTTCTTTCTCTGTATCGCTGAATACTACTTTAACTTTATAGGTGGTGCCGCCAATGCGGCGAGTCATATAAGAAAAATTACTGTTCTCGTTTTTTGCCATAGGCAGTTACCTCCGTGTTGAAATATTCATTGTTTTTTCGTATAATAGGTTTAGTTCCGGCATGGTGTAACCATTTGCATGGTTAAAATCGTACAAAAGGTATTAACACCCTGCCAATGCAGAAATGCCCTCAAAAAAGCCTTGCGACACAAGGCTTTCCGAGGGCAAAAGCGTTACATCTGTTGCTGTTTTTCCCGATACTTACGCACCCGTGCTGCGGTCTGCTTACGGCGAGCTTCTTCGGCACAGCGCTGTGAGCAGTACACCCGTTTTCCGTCAGTTGGGAACGGTTTGCCGCATTGTTTGCAATGAGTGGTCGGTGTTTGCGTGAATACGACTTCCAACCCTGCATCTTCCGGCAGGACAGACTTACGGAAATATCTGCATAGTGCGCTGTTGGTAAAACAGATCCCCAACATTGGACAGTCACAATCCAATGGCAGGCAGCCGTACTCTTTGTCGTAGTTGGCGCAGAGAGAAATAACCAGCTTTTTGATCCGCTGCTTCTCCCTGCCCGTCAGCTCACGATAATTGTTTGACATAGGCGGTTTCCTCCTTTCATTCAGTGTCGAAAGTAATCTGATAATAGACAAAATAGATTACCTCCTCACTTATAGGAGAAATACAGGGTACTTAGCGGAACTGTTTTTACGGAGAATCCAAGAAATTTTCAAAAATATTTTTGAAGGGAGGTGTCTGCGGTGTTCGACGATCCCGAACGATATGAACATGACGGCTTTTATGAAGAAGATACTGACTATGAAGATGAATATGAAACGGACGATTCCGATTACATAGTCGATGACGAAGAAGATGAAAATGCCCTTTGGGAAGATGTGGAAGAAGCCGCTGACGATCTTCCCGAAAAGAAGCGAAGGAAGCAGAAGAACCAAGTTGTTCTTGCTGACAATGATACGGATACCGAAGAAACCGAATTATCCGAACAAGCCATGTGGCAGATCGCAAAAGAAGAACAGCTCATCGAAGAACTGGAAGCCGACGCCGAGGAACATCCCTTTGAGGATGGTACTGACGAGGAAGAACCGGAGCGTAAGAAGCTCAAACGAGAACTGCGGGCAGAAGCCCTTGCACGATTGGAGGATTCCGCCAGAACACAACGGGAGTTTGAAAATGTGATTGCATGGTGGGACAGGCTGGATGCCAACCGGGAGCGTAGGGAACGCTATCATGAACTCAGTCGCAGCGGTGACGATGTTCCGCTTGACTATGGTGCATCTGCCAATGAACTCTTTTTCCCGGATATGCTAAACGATGTACTGGAAAAGCAGTTACGAAAGGGAGATTTCATTGACGCCATTTTCTACTGTCCTTACGACATCCATGAACTTGTAACGGAAGAATACCTATCCAAAATCCTCTGGGAATTGAATGAGGAACACAAGGAGCTGCTCTTTCTCTGCGCTGTCCGGCTGTTTAGCTCAACAAGGATCGCTAAAATACGGAATCAAAGCGACCGGAACATCCGCAAGGTGCGTGGTACAATGCTCAAAAAGATACGAAAAAAGCTGCTTCCTGCACTTTTGGATAAGGCAGAAAAGCAGCAGCCAATGACCTTATTGGAAAAAGATTTTTTTAGAAGAAAATATGACGGAGATTGATTCTGAAGAAAAGAAATAGTATAATTGGTAATATAAATTGAAGTTATTTAGGTTACAATACATGACGGAGGGTTTTGTATATGAAGAACCTTTTTGAACGCACCAGTTCTAACTGGGTGCGGTATAGTGAATACGAATGGAGGGCGGCAGAGGGCGGAACTCTGTATCTCACGCCCACCAAGACGGCGCAACCGAGTATTTATGATCCACTGGCAGAGTATCAGAAAATTGTATTGGATGCCATCAACATAGGACGCATGGGTATGAGCAAAAAGCCGGATGCTGAAATTCAGAAGGCTATCCAGCAATTTGCGGTGAAATATGGCTTGTTTGGACTGATGACTGCGCTACCTACCACACCAAACTTTATGGAATATGAGGCGGTGTACCTGCCGAAAAATCACTTCATCAAAGAAGAAACTATGTCCACTGAAAAATATCTGGCACTGTTCTTTCCATTTGACAAACTGGATGTGATCAAGCGTGGTATCGAGTCCATGTGGAACATTCAGAATGACCGTGTTATGATGGCATTGGCTTTGACCGTGACAGACAAGCCGATGGCGGTCAATATGAGCTTTCAGCGGGAATATGCGGAGCGATATGAATGGATGAAACAGCAGTTCATTGACTGGGCGTTTACCTATATCAACAGTTTCCTTTATTATGAGGATTATGATACACTGAACGATGAAACCCGGCAGATGATGCAGCAGAGCATGGCAGCTTTTGGCGGCATCGCTCCAACCTATCATATAGCTCTTTTGGATAAGCCGACCATCGTTTGGGATTTTCATTCCCTGCTGCTGGGCGTACAGATGATGTTCAGTTTTATGCTGACAGACAGCGAAAACCCGATCAAGCTTTGCAGGCATTGTACCAAAGCTTTTGTCGCAAGCAGACCAAGTGCTGTATTTTGCAGCCCGCAGTGCAAGAATAAGCATAATGTTTACAAAAGCAGAGCGAGAAAAAACAGTTCTGATAGGGAGGCACAAGACAATGATTGATAGATGGATTGCTGAAGCAACCGAATGTGATTTCAAGGTCGCTCTGGAAGTTAAAAAACCGAAAAGCTGGCTAAAAAGCGTCAGCGCCTTTGCAAATGGTATCGGTGGTACTCTGCTTTTTGGCATTGATGATAACCGAAATGTGGTTGGTTTGAGGGACGCACAGGCAGATGCGGAGGCAATCAGTCGCCTGATTAAAGAGCGTATCTCGCCATATCCCAACTTCATTCTTGTGCCAGAACGAGAGGATGGTAAAAATATTCTGATACTGACAGTCTCCTCTGGATACTCTACACCTTACTACTACAAAGCAGATGGTGTTATGGAGGCATATATTCGCATCGGAAACGAGAGTGTGATTGCTCCAAGTTTCGCCCTGAATCAGCTCATATTGAAAGGCATGAACCGAACTTATGACACTCTAAACTCTGAATATGATTTCAAGGACTACGCTTTTTCCAAGCTACGAGAGAGATACAAGGTCTGGACCGGTAACAGCATGGAAGATAAACTGTTTGATTCCTTCGATATAAGAAACGAATACGGAAAACTGACAAATGCTGGTGCTTTGTTGGCAGATGATTCTCCAATCAGACATTCCCGACTGTTCTGTACACGCTGGAATGGTTTGGATAAAAGCGGCGGTATGGTGGATGCTCTCGACAGTGCAGAATATTCCGGCAGCTTAATTATCCTGCTCAATGAAGGCTGTCTCTTATACACATCTCCGAGCCCACGAGACGGA
>ENA-OZED01000419-OZED01000419.1-human-gut-metagenome-genome-assembly--contig:-NODE-419-length-19811-cov-5.460974_pt1 | contig 19811 bp, 10 predicted proteins | sample MGYA00245066_ERZ653605 | MGnify/ENA primary metagenome ERZ653605 (study PRJEB26926, sample SAMN06165079) | human gut metagenome | biome: ENVO:00009003; feature: ENVO:2100002; material: ENVO:00002003...
TTCGTCGGCAGCGTCAGATGTGTATAAGAGACAGAAACAAGACAGGCTGCGGATGCGCGCAGCGAAGGAAGGAAGAACACATGGACGATATTACACAGAAATTTCTTGAGAGATTGAAAGACCTGGTTGCACTTGGTAAAAAGAAAAAGAGCATACTGGATGTCCAGGAGATCAATGATTTTTTCAATGATATGGAACTCAACGCAGAGCAGATGGAGAAGGTATTTGATTACCTTGAGGCAAATAACATTGATGTGCTGCGCATTAGCGGAGATACACCGGATGAGGTGGATGTAGATCTGGATGACATTATCATATCTGAGGAAGACGACGTGGATATGGAGAATATCGACCTGTCAGTTCCGGAAGGCGTGAGTATTGAAGATCCGGTCCGTATGTATTTAAAAGAGATCGGTAAGGTACCTCTTCTGAGTGCAGAACGTGAGATTGAGCTTGCACAGAGAATGGAAGAAGGCGATGAGGAAGCCAAGAAAGAGCTCGCAGAAGCGAACTTAAGACTTGTAGTCAGCATTGCAAAGAGATATGTTGGAAGAGGCATGTTATTCCTTGATTTGATCCAGGAGGGTAACCTCGGTCTGATTCGCGCCGTCGAGAAGTTCGACTACCAGAAGGGCTTCAAGTTCTCCACCTACGCAACCTGGTGGATCCGTCAGTCCATCACCCGCGCCATTGCGGATCAGGGACGCACCATCCGTATCCCGGTGCATCTGGTGGAGAGCATCAACCGGGTCAAGAAAACGGCAGGCGATCTGCTGCACAAAAATGGGCGGGAGCCCACCGTGGAGGAGATCGCCGCCGCACTGGATATGGAGCCGGACAAGGTGCGGGAACTGTTGCAACTGTCGCAGGAACCCATCAGTCTGGAAACGCCGGTGGGGGAGGAAGAGGACGCCCATCTGGAGGACTTTATTCAGGACGAGGACGCCGGTGTCCCGGTGGACGAAGCCGGGCGCCAGCTGCTGCGGCGGGAACTGCTGCACGTCCTTAAAAGCCTGACGCCCCGGGAGGAGAGGGTCATCACCCTGCGCTTTGGTCTGGAGGATGGCCGTGCCCGCACCCTGGAAGAACTGGGCAAGGAGTTCAACGTGACCCGGGAGCGGGTGCGTCAGATCGAAGCAAAGGCGCTGCGCAAGCTGCGCCACCCCAGCCGCGCAAAGCTGCTGCGGGATTATCTGGACGAGTGAGCATTCTATATAATAGGACAAGGCCGCTGCACGGCGTTCCGTGCGGCGGTCTCTTCTTTTTGCGGCAGGGAAGCGGAAAAGTAATACCTCCGGGCGCAAGAGCAAAGATAGACAAATTGCACAAGGGTATTATGAACAGGAACGTGCAAAATAAAAAAATCAAGTACTTGGAAAACAAACGGCTACACGCTGCCGGGCGTTCGAAAACAAACCGAAAATTAAATTTATTTCGGCAAAAAACTGAAAAATGGCTTGACAACAGGGGTTTTGGGGTGTATACTGCATTAGTATCACATAATGGACTAGTGCGTCAAAAAGGGAACTGTGATGGCTGCCGCTTGAGGGGTCACCCCGAAAAGTTTGTGCAAAATGCCGGAAGGTTCCGCAGGACGCGGGTCGAATTATGTGTGTCTGCTCAAATTTGACCCGCGTATACGACATCCCGTAGAATATAAAAGTAAGGAGTGGTTGATTTTATGATGAAAGTCAAGCCCGTAAAGCTCGGCAAAACCGAGCGCATGAGCTTCTCCCACATCGACGAAGTCATCAGTATGCCGAACCTGATCGAGGTGCAGAAGAACTCGTATCAGTGGTTCCTGGATGAAGGCCTGAAGGAGGTCTTCCACGATATCGGCACCATTGAGGACTACACCGGCAATCTGGCACTGAGCTTTGTGGACTTCCGGCTGGATAAGGAGCCGAAGTACAGCATCAAGGAGTGCAAGGAACGCGACGTTACCTATGCAGCCCCCCTGCGCGTCACCGCCCGTCTGCTGAACAAGGAGACCGGCGAGGTGAAGGATCAGGAGATCTTCATGGGCGACTTCCCCCTGATGACCGACGCAGGTACCTTTGTCATCAACGGTGCCGAGCGTGCAATCGTCAGCCAGCTGGTCCGCTCTCCCGGTGTGTTCTACGGCCATGCTAAGGATAAGGTTGGTAACGACCTGTACAGCGCCACCATGAACCCCAACCGCGGTGCATGGCTGGAGTACGAGACCGATGCCGCCAACGTGTTCTATGTCCGTATCGATAAGAACCGTAAGCTGCCCGTCACCGTGCTGTGCCGTGCACTGGGCCTGTCCTCTAACGAGGATATCCTGAACTACTTCGGCGAGGACGAGCGCATTCTGGCCACGCTGGAAAAGGATACCACCAAGAACCGCGAGGAGGGCCTGCTGGAGGTCTACCGCAAGCTGCGCCCCGGCGAGCCCCCCACGGTGGAGTCCGCTACCAGCCAGATCGATATGCTGTTCTTCGATCCGCGCCGGTACGACCTGTCCCGCTTCGGCCGCTATAAGATGAATAAGAAGCTGTCTCTGGCACGCCGCATCATGGATCATGTGGCCGCAGAGAACGTGGTGGATCCCTTCACCGGCGAGATCCTTGTCGAGGCCGACAAGAAGATCGACCGCAAGCTGGCTGAGCAGATCGATGCTGCCGGCGTGAATCTGGTCGTGCTGAAGATCGATGATCCCATGAAGGATCAGCCCCACAAGGTCAAGGTCATCACCAACGGCTGCGTGGACGCACAGGCCATCATCGACAGCTACTACCCCGCATTCAAGGGTGTGGATGTCAAGGAGTGCGGCATCAACGAGCGCTGCTGCCTCAAGGAGCTGCGCAAGATCCTTGATAACGCCTCCAGCGCCGAGGAGGTCATGGAGAGCCTGAAGAAGGATCACGACCTGCTCATCGGCCGTACCGTCACCATCGACGATATCCTGTCCTCCATCAACTACCTGAACGGTCTGGGCTACGGCATCGGCACCACCGATGATATCGACCATCTGGGCAACCGCCGTATCCGCAGCGTGGGCGAGCTGCTGCAGAACCAGTTCCGCATCGGTTTCTCCCGTATGGAGCGCGTCATCCGTGAGCGCATGACCCTGCAGAGCCAGGATCAGAGCGTCATCACTCCGCAGGCACTGATCAACATCCGTCCTGTGGTGGCAGCCATCAAGGAGTTCTTCGGCTCCTCTCCGCTGTCTCAGTTCATGGACCAGAATAACCCTCTGGCTGAGCTGACCCACAAGCGCCGTCTGTCTGCTCTGGGCCCCGGCGGTCTGAGCCGTGACCGCGCAGGCTTCGAAGTCCGCGACGTTCATTACAGCCACTATGGCCGTATGTGCCCCATTGAGACCCCTGAAGGCCCCAACATCGGTCTGATCTCCTATCTGGCATCCTACGCCAAGATCAACGAGTACGGCTTCGTGGAGGCTCCCTACCGCAAGGTCAAGAAGATCTACGACGAGAACAACAATCTCATCGAGCAGGTCGTCACCGACGAGGTGGAGTATATGACCGCCGATGTGGAGGACGAGTACGTTGTGGCACAGGCCAACGAGCCGCTGGATGAAGGCAAGCACTTCATCCGTCCCCGTGTGTCTGCCCGCCGCCGCGACGAGATCTTGGAAATCGACGCAGAGAAGGTCGATTACATGGACGTTTCTCCGCGAATGATGGTCTCTGTTGCTACCGCTTGCATCCCCTTCCTGGAGAACGATGACTGTAACCGTGCACTGATGGGCTCTAACATGCAGCGTCAGGCAGTGCCTCTGATGGTCACCCAGCAGCCCATTGTTGCTACCGGTATGGAGTACAAGGCTGCTACCGATTCCGGCACTGCTGTGCTGGCCAAGAGCAACGGCGTTGTGGAAAAGGTCGATGCCGACCATGTTGTGGTGCGCAACGAGCAGGGCGCTCTGGAGGATTATTCTCTGATCAAGTTTGCCCGCTCCAACGCAGGCACCTGCATCAACCAGCGCCCCATCGTAGAAGTGGGCGAGACCGTCACCGCCGGTCAGGTGCTGGCCGATGGCCCCGCAATGCGCAACGGCGAGATCTCTCTGGGTAAGAACGCCCTGATCGGCTTCATGACCTGGGAGGGCTACAACTACGAGGACGCCGTCCTGCTGAACGAGAAGATCGTGCGTGAGGACGTGTACACCTCCATCCACATCGAGGAGTACGAGACCGAGAGCCGCGATACCAAGCTGGGACCCGAAGAGATCACCCGCGACATCCCCAACGTTTCTGAGGACGCCCTGAAAGATCTGGACGAGCGCGGCATCATCCGCATCGGTGCCGAGGTCAAGAGCGGCGATATTCTGGTCGGTAAGGTCACCCCGAAGGGTGAGACCGAGCTGACTGCTGAGGAGCGCCTGCTGCGTGCCATCTTCGGTGAGAAAGCCCGCGAGGTGCGCGATACCTCTCTGCGTGTGCCCCACGGCGCATACGGCATCATTGTGGATGTCAAGGTCTTTACCCCGGAGAACAGCGATGAGCTGCAGCCCGGTGTGCGCGAGGTCGTCCGCTGCTATATCGCTCAGAAGCGTAAGATCAGCGTCGGCGATAAGATGGCAGGCCGTCACGGTAACAAGGGTGTCGTTTCCCGCATCCTGCCGCAGGAGGATATGCCCTACCTGCCCGACGGCACTCCGCTGGACATCGTGCTGAACCCGCTGGGCGTGCCTTCCCGTATGAATATCGGTCAGGTGCTGGAAGTCAACCTCGGCTACGCTGCCAAGGCCTGCGGCATCAAGGTCATGACCCCTGTCTTTGACTCTGCCCGTGAGAACGACATCGGCGATACTTTTGATACCGCCCGCGAGATGTGGCACGGCGAGAATGCTCCCGCATATCCCACCAAGCTGCCCAAGATCATGGGCGAGAAGGGCCACATCATCGACTTCTCCAAGATCGAGCTGGATCGTGACGGCAAGACCACCGTTTACGATGGCCGTACCGGTGAAAAGTTTGATAACCGCGTTACCGTTGGTTATATGTACTACCTCAAGCTGCATCACCTGGTCGACGATAAGATCCACGCCCGTTCCACCGGCCCCTACTCTCTGGTCACTCAGCAGCCTCTGGGCGGCAAGGCTCAGTTCGGCGGTCAGCGCTTCGGCGAGATGGAGGTCTGGGCACTGGAAGCTTACGGCGCCGCTTACACCCTGCAGGAGATCCTGACTGTCAAGTCCGATGATGTGGAGGGTCGTGTCAAGACCTACGAAGCCATCGTCAAGGGCGAGCCCATCCCGCAGCCCGGCATCCCCGAGTCCTTCCGCGTTATGCTGAAGGAACTGCAGTCTCTGGGTATGGACGTGATCGTGCAGGATAAGGACGGCAACGAGATCGATATGCGCCAGAACTTCGACGATGAAGAGACCGGCTTTGATATGCGTGACGTTGCCGGTACCGAGACTGTGGTGCAGGAGAGCGAACTGACTGATTACAACATCAAGGACGCCGATGCAGGTTTCGATGATCCTTCTGTGCTGGAGGACGATAACTCCGGTGCCGAGGCTCCGGCTGCTTCTGACGAAGTAGATTTCTGATCTGGATACACAACACAGCCTTCCCCCTTGGCCGCGTGCTGCGGCAGGGGAGAAGCGCCTGTGATCCCGTAACAGAAAAGCCGCCTGTATCATCGAAACAACTAGAGATTAAGAAAGGGTTCGTTTCATGGAAAACAACGTTTTCGATTCCATTAAAATCGGCCTTGCCTCCCCGGAGCAGATCCGCGCTTGGAGCTACGGCGAGGTCAAAAAGCCCGAAACCATCAACTACCGCACCCTGAAGCCGGAGCGTGACGGCCTGTACTGCGAGCGCATTTTTGGACCTACCAAGGACTGGGAGTGCCACTGCGGCAAGTACAAGCGCATCCGTTATAAGGGCAAGGTGTGTGATCGCTGCGGCGTCGAGGTCACCAAGGCCAAGGTTCGCCGTGAGCGTATGGGTCACATTGAGCTGGCTGCTCCTGTGAGCCACATCTGGTACTTCAAGGGCATCCCCAGCCGCATCGGCCTGATGCTGGACATCAGCCCCCGCCTGCTGGAAAAGGTGCTGTACTTTGCAAGCTATATCGTCACCGATCCCGGTCTGACCCCGCTGGATAAGAAGCAGCTGCTGACCGAGAAGGAATACCGCGAAATGCGCGATCGTTACGGCGACGAGTTCGAGGCTGCCATGGGCGCCGAGGCTGTCCAGACCCTGCTGAAGGAGATCGATCTGGATCAGCTGAGCGCTGAGCTGACCGCCGAGGTGGAAAAGTCCTCCGGCCAGAAGCGCGTGCGCATCCTCAAGCGTCTGGAGGTTGTTGAGGCTTTCCGCATCTCCGGCAACCGTCCCGAGTGGATGATCATGGATGTGCTGCCCGTGCTGCCGCCTGACCTGCGCCCCATGGTTCAGCTGGACGGCGGCCGCTTTGCCACCTCCGACCTGAACGACCTGTACCGCCGCGTCATCAACCGCAACAACCGTCTGCGCCGCCTGCTGGAGCTGGGCGCTCCTGACATCATCGTGCGCAACGAGAAGCGGATGCTGCAGGAGGCTGTGGACAGCCTGATCGACAACGGCCGCCGCGGCCGTCCGGTCACCGGCCCCAACAACCGCGCACTGAAGAGCCTTTCTGATCTGCTGAAGGGCAAGCAGGGCCGCTTCCGTCAGAACCTGCTGGGCAAGCGTGTTGACTACTCCGGCCGTTCCGTTATCGTCGTCGGTCCTGAGCTGAAGATGGATCAGTGCGGTCTGCCCAAGGAGATGGCTCTGGAGCTGTTCAAGCCCTTTGTCATGAAGGATCTGGTGGAGAAGGGCATTGCCAACAACATCAAGTCCGCCCGCAAGATGGTCGAGCGCGCAAAGCCCGAGGTCTGGGACAGCCTTGAGACGGTCATCAAGGGCCACCCCGTCCTGCTGAACCGTGCACCTACCCTGCACCGTCTGGGCATTCAGGCCTTCAACCCCGTGCTGGTGGAAGGCCGTGCCGTCAAGCTGCACCCGCTGGCCTGTACCGCATTCAACGCCGACTTCGACGGCGACCAGATGGCAGTCCATCTGCCTCTGAGTGAGGATGCCTGCCGTGAAGCCAAGATGCTGATGCTGGCTTCCGGCAACCTGCTGAAACCCTCTGACGGCGCACCTGTTACCGTGCCTACGCAGGATATGATCCTGGGCAGCTACTACCTGACCACCGTCCGCGAGAACGACGAGGGCGCAGGCAAGGTGTTCCGTGATGAGAACGAGGTTCTGATGGCTTACGCCGAGCACGTCATCACCCTGCACGCGCCCATCAAGGTGCGCCGCACCATGACCATTGACGGCGTGGAGCGCACCGGTCTGGTGGATGCCACCGCCGGCCGCATCATCTTCAACAATCCCATTCCCCAGAACCTGGGCTATGTGGATCGTACCGATCCCGAGCACTGGCTGGAGTACGAGGTCAGCTTCCGCGTGACCAAAAAGACCCTGCCCGAGATCATCTCCCGCTGCATGACCCGCAACGGCACCCGCAAGTGTGCCAAGATGCTGGATGCCATCAAGGCACAGGGCTATAAGTACTCCACCCTGTCCGCTATCTCCGTGGCTGTGTGCGACGCTGTGATCCCGCCCCAGAAGCAGGAACTGATCGCCGAGGCCGATAAGGAGATCGCCAAGGTCGGCAAGCTGTTCAACCGTGGTCTGATCTCGGATAACGAGCGTTACAACAAGACCATCGATATCTGGCAGAAGACCACCGATAAGGTCTCTAAGGCTCTGGCAGACAACCTGCCCAAGGACAACGAGATCTATATGATGGCAGACTCCGGTGCTCGTGGTTCTATGAACCAGATCAAGCAGCTGGCTGGTATGCGCGGCCTGCTGGCAAACACTGCCGGTCACACCATCGAGATGCCCATTCGTGCAAACTACCGCGAAGGTCTGAACATTCTGGAATATTTCGTTTCTGCCCGTGGTGCTCGTAAGGGTCTGGCTGATACCGCTCTGCGTACCGCCGACTCCGGTTACCTGACCCGCCGCATGGTCGACGTTTCTCAGGACGTCATCGTCCGCGAGATCGACTGCGGCACCACCGATGGCCTGTGGGTCTCTGAGATCCACGAGGGCAAGGAGAAGATCGAGAGCTTCCGTGAGCGTCTGATCGGCCGTTTTGCCGTGGGCGATGTGGTCAACCCCATCACCGGCAAGGTTATCGTGCCCGAGGGCAAGATGATCGACCTGTATGACGCCAACGAGATCGAGGCAGCCGGTATCACCCGTCTGAAAATCCGCAGCCTGCTGACCTGCCGTGCAAAGACCGGCGTCTGCGCACGCTGCTACGGTTCCGATATGGCCAACGGCGAGCCGGTCCGTCTGGGCGAGTCTGTCGGTGTTATCGCCGCAGAGTCCATCGGCGAGCCCGGTACTCAGCTGACCATGCGTACTTTCCATACCGGCGGTATCGCATCTGCCGAGGATATTACACAGGGTCTGCCCCGTGTTGAGGAGCTGTTCGAGAGCCGCCGTCCCAAGAGCATGGCCATCATGAGCGAGATCTCTGGTGTGGTCTCTCAGGACGACACCAAGAAGAACGTGGTCATCAAGGTCACCGGCAAGGACGAGAACGGTGCTGAGGAAGTCAAGAGCTACTCCATCCCGTTCACTCAGCATTCCCGCGTGATGCCCGGCGACCGCGTGGAGAAGGGCGACATCATCACCCGTGAGGGCGTGCTGTACCCGCAGGATATTCTGGCCATCAAGGGTCTGGAGGACGTGCAGAACTACCTGATCAACGAGGTCCAGAAGGTCTACCGTCTGCAGGGCGTTGAGATCAACGATAAGCATATCGAAGTCATCGTCCGTCAGATGTGCCGCAAGGTGCGAGTGACCGACTCCGGCTCCTCCAACCTGATCGGCGGTGCTCTGGCAAGCCGTCTGGAGGTGGAGAACATCAATGCCGATCTGCAGAAGCGCATTGATGCAGGCGAAGAGGGTCTGAAGCTGGTGGAGTACCAGCAGGTGCTGCTGGGCATCACCAAGGCTGCTCTGGCCAACGACTCCTTCCTGTCCGCTGCATCCTTCCAGGAGACCACCCGCGTGTTGACCGAGGCCGCCATCAAGGGTAAGGTCGACCCGCTGTCCGGTCTGAAGGAGAACGTCATCATCGGTAAGCTGATCCCCGCCGGTACCGGTCTGCCGGAGGTGCGTGAGGATCTGAAGAACCGTGAGGCTGAGCGCGATGCCGAGATCGCAGCCGAGCTGGCTGCCTCCGCACAGTAAGCGCAGCATCCGTCAGGATCTGATCCGTTAAACAAAGCCGCTCCGCGGGCGAAAGCCTGCGGAGCGGCTTTTGCGTGCATAAAGCAGCGCAGCAGGGGAGGGAAAATGCATTTATTCTGCCAAAAACTGTCTGAAAGAAAAAATCTGGAATAAATACAAAAAAATTTGCAAAAACTGTTGACATCCGGCCGCAAAGCGGGTATTATATAACTGTTGCGCGTCCCTCATGGGGATAGTGCGGCAAAAAAGTCGGAAAATCTTCCGATGTTCATCATTAAGAAAGGAGAAACAAAATGCCTACTTTTAACCAGCTTGTACGCAAAGGCCGTGAGGTCCTGACTACCAAGAGCACCGCTCCCGCTCTGCAGAAGACTTATAACTCTCAGAAGAAGCAGTACTCTGATCTGAGCAGCCCCCAGAAGCGTGGTGTCTGCACTGCAGTTCGTACCATGACCCCCAAGAAGCCTAACTCTGCTCTGCGTAAGGTTGCTCGTGTCCGCCTCACGAATGGTATCGAGGTCACCTCTTACATTCCCGGTATCGGCCATAACCTGCAGGAGCACTCCGTCGTGCTGATCCGTGGCGGCCGTGTTAAGGACCTGCCCGGTGTGCGTTACCACATCATCCGTGGTACCCTGGATACTCAGGGTGTGGCAGGCCGTAACCAGGCCCGCTCCAAGTACGGCGCAAAGCGTCCTAAGGCCGGTGCTGCAAAGAAGTAATTGAGGACAACCGCCATAAACGGCTTTCCTTTATATAAATAACAAGTCCGCTTAAAAGCGGAGGGTAACGGTTTATGTAAGGTCAGCTCTTTGTGACACAACGGGAGTTTTATTACTTTCGAGTACCGATGATATCATTCTGTGAAGGAGGGAAGAAAGATGCCTAGAAGAGGTAACATTGCTAAGCGCGATGTCTTAGCTGATCCTATTTACAATTCCAAGATGGTCACCCGCCTGGTCAACAGCGTCATGCTGGATGGCAAGAAGGGCGTCGCTCAGAAGATCGTTTACGAAGCTTTCTCCATGATTCAGGAAAAGACCGGCAACGATCCTCTGGAGACTTTCGAGAAGGCGATGGAGAACATCATGCCCAGCCTCGAGTGCAAGACCCGCCGTGTTGGTGGCGCTAACTACCAGGTTCCCCTGGAGGTCAGCCCCGCTCGCCGCGAGACTCTGGGTCTGCGCTGGTTGACTGCCTACAGCCGCACCCGTGGTGAGAAGACCATGGCACAGCGTCTGGCTGCTGAGATCATGGATGCTGCCAACAACACTGGTAACGCCGTGAAGAAGCGTGAGGACACTCACAAGATGGCAGAAGCTAACAAGGCTTTCGCACATTTCCGTTATTGATCTGTTCTGTAGGAGGTTAATTTCATGGCTACACCCAGAGAAGTTTCTCTTCAGATGACGAGAAATATCGGCATTATGGCTCATATCGATGCCGGCAAGACGACCACTACCGAGCGTATCCTGTACTACACCGGTATCAACCATAAGATCGGTGAGGTCCACGATGGCGGTGCCACGATGGACTGGATGGTTCAGGAGCAGGAGCGTGGTATCACCATCACTTCCGCTGCTACCACCTGCTACTGGTCTCACTCTGAGACCCAGAAGGATCCGGTCGCGTTCAAGAAGAATCGTCACCGCATCAACATTATCGACACTCCGGGCCACGTTGACTTCACTGTTGAGGTTCAGCGTTCTCTGCGTGTTCTGGACGGTTCTGTGACCGTTCTGGCCGCAAAGGGTGGTGTCGAGCCTCAGTCTGAGACCGTTTGGCGTCAGGCTGATGAATACAAAGTCCCCCGTATGGTGTACGTCAACAAGATGGACACCATGGGTGCTGACTTCTTCCGCTGCATCAAGATGCTGCATGATCGTCTGCACGCCAACGGCGTGGCCATCCAGCTGCCCATCGGTCAGGAGGATACCTTCCGCGGTATCGTTGACCTGGTCGATATGAACGCTGAGGTCTACTACGACGACATGGGCAACGATATGCGTACCGAGCCCATCCCCGAGGATATGGTCGAGCAGGCTGAAGAGTACCGTAACATTCTGGTCGAGGCTGTTGCCGAGAACGACGAAGAGTTGATGGAGAAGTACCTTGAGGGCGAGGAAATCACCCGCGAGGAACTGAAGAAGGCTATCCGCAAGGAAACCATTGCAAATACTCTGGTTCCCGTTGTCTGCGGCTCTTCCTACAAGAACCGCGGTGTGCAGAAGCTGCTGGACGCTATCGTTGACTATATGCCCGCTCCTACCGATGTTGAGGACATCAAGGGTGTGAATCCTGAGACCGAAGAGCAGGAGACCCGTCCGTCTTCCGACGACGCTCCCTTCGCAGCTTTGGCTTTCAAGATCGCTACCGACCCGTTCGTTGGTAAGCTGGCATACTTCCGTGTGTACTCCGGTAAGGTTGAGGCAGGTACTACTGTTTACAACTCTGTGAAGGACAGCAAGGAGCGTATGGGTCGCATCCTGCAGATGCACTCCAACCACCGCAAGGATATCGACTGCTGCTATGCAGGTGATATTGCTGCTGTTGTCGGTCTGAAGAACACCACCACTGGTGATACTCTGTGTGATGAGAATCATCCCATCATTCTGGAGTCCATGAAGTTCCCTGAGCCCGTTATCCGCGTTGCTATCGAGCCTAAGACCAAGGCTGGCAACGAGAAGATGGGCATCGCGCTGGCAAAGCTGGCCGAAGAGGATCCGACCTTCAAGACCTACACCGATGAAGAGACCGGCCAGACCATCATTGCTGGTATGGGCGAGCTGCATCTGGAGATCATCGTTGACCGTCTGCTGCGTGAGTTCAAGGTTGAGGCAAACGTGGGCGCACCCCAGGTTGCTTACCGTGAGACCATCCGCAAGGAGGCCAACCAGGAGACCAAGTACGCACGTCAGTCCGGTGGTAAGGGCCAGTACGGTCACGTTAAGATCAAGATCGAGCCCAACGAGCCCGGCAAGGGTTACGAGTTCGTCAACGCTATCGTTGGCGGCGCTATCCCGAAGGAATACATCCCTGCTATCGACAACGGTATTCAGGGTGCTATGAAGGCTGGCGTTCTGGCAGGCTATCCTGTTGTTGATGTCAAGGTCACCCTGTGGGATGGTTCTTATCATGAGGTCGACTCCTCTGAAATGGCCTTCTCCATCGCTGGCTCTATGGCATTCAAGGATGCTATGCGCAAGGCTGATCCTATCATCACCGAGCCCATCATGAAGGTTGCTGTTATCGTTCCCGATGAGTATCTGGGCGATGTTATCGGTGACCTGAACGCTCGCCGTGGTCAGATCCAGGGCATGGAGGCTATGGCCGGTACCCAGCGTGTCAACGCATTTGTGCCTCTGGCTCAGATGTTCGGCTACGCTACCGACCTGCGTTCCAAGACTCAGGGTCGTGGCCAGTATGTTATGGAGCCCTCTCACTACGAGCCGGTTCCCAAGAACATTGCTGACCAGATCATTGCTGGCCGTACCAAGGGCTAAGCGCTGAAAAGCATAAGAATTTTGCCGGGGTAGTGTAACTCCGGCAAAATTTCCTGTAAAAGCACTTGATTTTACAGGGCAAATTTAGTAGAATAGCCTTGCAGTGCAATGTCTGCATTTTGCAGGGTTGTTGTAACCAATATCAAAACCTAAATTAAGGGAGGATATTCCAATGGCTGAAAAGGCAAAGTTCGACCGTTCTAAGCCGCATGTTAACATCGGCACCATCGGTCACGTTGACCACGGCAAGACCACTCTGACCGCTGCTATCACCAAGTACCTGGCTCTGAAGGGTGATGCAGAGTTCATGGACTACGCTAACATCGATAAGGCTCCTGAGGAGCGCGCTCGTGGTATCACGATCAACTCCGCTCACGTTGAGTATCAGACCGAGAAGCGTCACTACGCTCACGTTGACTGCCCGGGCCATGCTGACTACGTTAAGAACATGATCACCGGTGCTGCTCAGATGGACGGCGCTATTCTGGTTGTTGCTGCTACCGATGGTCCCATGCCCCAGACCCGTGAGCACATCCTGCTGGCTCGTCAGGTCGGCGTGCCCTATATCGTTGTGTTCATGAACAAGTGCGATATGGTCGACGACGAAGAGCTGCTGGATCTGGTCGAGATGGAGATCCGTGAGCTGCTGAGCGAGTACGACTTCCCGGGCGACGACACCCCGATCATTCGTGGTTCTGCTCTGAAGGCTCTGGAGGCTCCCAACGATCCCGAGGATCCTGCTTACGCTTGCATCAAGGAGCTGATGGACGCTGTTGACTCCTACATCCCCAACCCGGATCGTGAGGAGGACAAGCCCTTCCTGATGCCCATCGAGGATGTCATGACCATTTCTGGCCGTGGTACCGTTGCTACCGGTCGTGTTGAGCGTGGTATCGCCAAGGTTGGCGACGCTATGGAGATCGTCGGCATCAAGCCCGATCGTCTGAACACCACCATCACCGGTCTGGAGATGTTCCGTAAGTCTCTGGACTTCGCTGAGGCTGGCGATAACATCGGCGCTCTGCTGCGTGGTGTTGATCGTACCCAGATCGAGCGTGGCCAGGTTCTGGCTAAGCCCGGCACTGTGCACCCCCACAACGTCTTTGAGGCTCAGGTCTACGTCCTGACCAAGGACGAAGGCGGCCGTCACACTCCCTTCTTCTCCAACTATCGTCCTCAGTTCTACTTCCGTACCACTGACGTGACCGGCATCATCACCCTGCCCGAAGGCACCGAGATGTGCATGCCCGGCGATAATGTCATGATGCACGTTGAGCTGCTGACCCCTGTTGCTATGGAAGAGGGCCTGCGTTTCGCTATCCGTGAGGGTGGCCGTACCGTTGGTTCCGGCGTTGTTGGCAAGATCATTGAGTGATTTTGTCCTTGAACGTAAGTTCCAAGGCTAATTAGCAATTTATAAAGACCTTCCCGTTCCGGAGAGCGGGAAGGTCTTTTTGTTTGTTTATAGCAGCTGCAAACGGCTTTGTTTCACAGCTCCTTTACTGGGTCAGGGTGTTATAGCAGTCTGCAAAGGCGTGCAGAAAGGCGGTCGCTTCCTCTTCTGTGGTAAGGTGGCTCAGGCTGATGCGCCAAGAGGAAAGGGCGTTGCGCCGGTCTTGACTGACTGCAAGCACTGCGCGGGAAGGCAACCCATCGGACGAACAGGCGGATTTGACCGAGACGCATACCCCGCGTGTGTCCAGCTCCCGCTGGAACACGGTACCCTTTACGCCCTGCACACTCAGGTTCAGGATATGCGGCACAGCGTTTGCCGGGCTGTTGATGCGTACTTTTGGATAGCGGGAAAGCTCTGCACGCAGCCGGTCATTCAGGCTGCGCACAGTTGCGGCGCGGGCTGGCAGCTCCGCAGTAGCCTTTTCCAAAGCCAGCGCCAGCGAGCAGGCAAGGGCTACGGTAGGTGTGCCGCTGCGGTAGGGGGTAGTGCTCTCTCCGCCGTGGATGAGGGGCGGCAGTGCCAGCCCCAGCCGCTTTACCAGCACACCGATGCCGTTGAGCCCGTAAAACTTATGGGCTGTCAGGCTCATGGTGTCCATGCCCTCAAACTGCACAGGAATTTTCCCCACAGCCTGCGTGGCGTCCACATGGAAATGGCAGTTGGGGTATGCCTTTAAAAGCTCTGCAATCTCTGCAATGGGCTGTACTACACCCAACTCGCTGTCCACAGCGGTCACAGCAACCAGAACGGTGTCCGGGCGCAGCCGCTTTTTCAGGTCTGCAAGGTCTACTGTGCCGTCCGGCAGGATGTCCAGCAGCTCCACCTCGTACCCCTGCTTTTGCAGCGCCTCCAGACTGCCGCTGACGGACGAATGCTCCAGCGGAGTAGAGAGGATGTGCCTGCCCGCTGTACCTCCCAGCGCTGCCAGCCCCTTCACGGCAAGATTGTTGGCCTCACTTGCACCGGAGGTATAGATGATGCCCGCAGGCGGTGCGCCCAGACAGCGGGCAATGCTGCGGGTCGCCTCGTTTATAGCAGCCTTTGCGGCAGCGCCTGCCTGATGGTGGGCATTGGCATTGCCCGGGTAGCGCCGCTCGGCTTCGCAGAAGCATTGCAGCACCGCCTCGTCCACGGGGGTGTTGGCAGAGTAATCCAGATAGAGCATAGAGCCTCCTGTTATATCAACATATTATGATAGTAGGAAATAAGAACAGGCTCTATTATAGGGCATTCCGTCCAAAAGCGCAACCCCCGCAGCCCACGGCACAGTGTAACCGGCAAGAAAAAGCTGTCAACACCTTGCTGGAAAGCCCAAAATCTGCTATACTTAACAAAAAGGCTGCGGCGTTGCTGCTGCCTTGCCGGAGCGGTTCCGGTTGTTGGAAAGAACACAAAAAGAAGGGGAGGAGCACAATGTTCAAGCGCGAGCGACTGCATAGCTGCTTCTTTCCCATTTTTGTGTGGAGGTCTTGTTCCTGAAATTCAGAGGCACTGCTGTTTCAACGGCAATGCCTCTTTTTTTGGGAATAACAGGATAGGAGGTTTTCTATGAGCGAAAAGATCGATTACTCCAAGGGCGTATACGATGCCAAAAAGCTGGGCACCGGCAGAATGTTTATTCTGGGTGTGCAGCATATGTTTGCCATGTTTGGCGCAACGGTTCTGGTGCCGCTGCTCACAGGCCTGAGCGTTTCCACCACTCTGCTGTGTGCCGGTCTGGGCACGCTGCTGTTCCACCTTATCACCAAAAAGAAGGTCCCGGCATTCCTCGGCTCCTCCTTTGCGTATCTGGGCGGCTTCTCCATCGTGGCTCCCATGCTGGCTGATGCCGACGGCAACCTGACCGTTGCCAACACCAAGATGCTGCCGTATGCCTGCGCTGCCATTGCATTCTCGGGTTTGGTCTATCTGGTGGCCAGCCTGCTGATCTCCACCTTTGGCATCCGCCGCATCATGAAGTTCTTCCCGCCGGTGGTCACCGGCCCCATCATTATCTCCATCGGTCTGATCCTTGCTCCCTCCGCTATCACCAACTGCCAGTCCAACTGGCTGCTGGCCTTTGTGGCGCTGGGCACTGTCATCGTGTGCAACATCTGGGGCAAGGGCATGGTCAAGATCCTGCCCATCCTCATCGGCGTGCTGGTTTCCTACGCTGTGGCACTGGTCACCGGCGCAGTGGACTTCCAGAAGATATCCGAGGCCGCTTGGCTGGGCATCCCCCTGCACAGGGAGGCTATGGGTCTGTTCGCCATTGACGGCAGCCCGGAGTTCATCAGTGCGCTGTTCACCATTATCCCCATCGCACTGGCTACCATGATGGAGCACGTTGGCGATATTGCCGCTATCAGCGCTACTGTCGGCCACAACTATATCAATGACCCCGGCCTGAACCGCACCCTGATGGGCGATGGTCTGGCCACCACCATGGCTGGTCTGCTGGGCGGCCCCGCCAACACCACCTACGGCGAGAACACCGGCGTGCTGGCACTGAGCAAGATCTACGACCCGCTGGTCATCCGCATTGCCGCTGTGCTGGCCATCATCCTGAGCTTCAGCCCCAAGTTTGAGGCTGTCATCAACACCATCCCCACCGGCATCATCGGCGGTATCAGCTTTGTGCTGTACGGCATGATCTCTGCCATCGGTGTGCGCAACGTGGTGGAGAACCGCGTGGACTTCACCAACAGCCGCAACCTGATCGTTGCCGCCGTCATTCTGGTGTGCGCACTGGGCTTCAACTCTGTGGGCGGCGTTGGCTTTACCGTTGGCAGCGTTACTATCAACCTGTCCGGTCTGGCTGTGGCTGCGATTGCAGGCATCCTGCTCAACGCTATCCTGCCTGGTAACGACTACGAGTTTGACGCTACCGCCGGTTCTGATGCTGCTACCAGCGGCAACCTGCAGGTCTGATCCTCAGGAATACGTCCAGTTTTCTGTAAGGGAATTTGGGCATCCTGCCAGATTTTAATAAATAGGAATAATTCTTAAAAATATACTTGACTAACTAGGAATTATTCGCTATAATAGAGCCATGGAAAGGGAAGTACACAAAGCCCCCTTCCATGGCTCTTTCTATACCCGGCAGCGCGGCTGCCCAGCATAGAAGCAACAGGCGGGTGGTTTCCGTCCTGTATCATTTTTAACAGATCGAATGGAGGTAAATTCTTATGAAGAAATACGTTTGCACCGTTTGTGGTTATATCGCTGAGGGTGAGATCCCCGCTCAGTGCCCCGTTTGCAAGGCTCCCGCTTCCGCTTTTGTGGAAAAGACCGGCAACACCTACGTCACCGAGCATGTTGTTGGCATCGGCAAGGCAGAGGGCGTGCCGCAGGAGATCGTTGATGGTCTGCGCGCAAACTTCGAGGGCGAGTGCAGTGAGGTCGGTATGTATCTGGCTATGGCTCGCGTGGCAGAGCGTGAGGGCTACCCCGAGATCGCCGAGGCCTACAAGCGCTATGCTTACGAAGAGGCTGACCACGCATCCCGCTTTGCAGAGCTGCTGGGCGAGGTCGTGACCGACAGCACCAAGAAGAACCTGATGATGCGTGCTGAGGCCGAGTGCGGTGCCTGCGCCGGTAAGATGGATCTGGCAAAGAAGGCTAAGGCGCTGAATCTGGATGCCATCCACGATACCGTCCACGAGATGGCAAAGGATGAAGCCCGTCACGGCCGTGGCTTCGAGGGCCTGCTGAAGCGCTACTTCAACACCGAAGTCTGATAAGGGTTCCCCGGTTATCTATTCTGCCCGCTGTAAGGACAATCTGCCTTGCAGCGGGCTTTTTGCGTTCTAATTGCGGCAACGGCTTTTGGGGAAAAATGGAGCACCGGAGCGTCCGCAGACGCTCCGGTGCTCTAAAATAAAAAAGAATCTTTCCTCTGAAGATGCGCAAAGCGAATGCGGCGCGCATTCAAATCGTCCCGCTACAAAAGAGGCAGCTGCGCAGATTTTTGCGCAGCTGCCTCTTGCATTTTGTGGTGGCTGATACCCTTTACTGGATGCTGGTAACAGGGTAATCCTGTGCCTCCACGGCTTTCTTCAGCACTTCATCATCCACCTCTGCGTTCAGGGTAACGATGGCAGTACCGGCTTCATGGCTGACAACAGCCTCGTCCACCTGCGGCAGAGCCTCCAGCGCCTTCTTGACGCGGGCTTCACAGTGGGGGCACATCATGCCTTCTACGGTCAGGGTCTTTTTCATAGCGGTCTCCTCCTTTTGAGTTGTATCTTCCTCCGCTGCGGGCTGCACAAGGGCAGCGGGCAGGGCAGGGACGTGTTTGGGCGGGTGGTCACGCTTTGCGCTGTGCAGGTCAAACAGGTTCAGCCGCAAGGCGTTGCTCACCACGCAGAAGCTGGAAAGGCTCATGGCAGCTGCGCCGAACATGGGGTTCAGCGTCAGCCCCAAGGGGATGAACACACCGGCTGCCAGCGGAATGCCGATGATGTTATAGATAAACGCCCAGAACAGGTTTTCGTGGATGTTGCGCAGGGAAGCGCGGCTCAGCCGGATGGCGGCGGGCACGTCCGACAGCTTGGAGTTCATCAGTACTACGTCTGCGGCGTCAATGGCTACGTCTGTGCCTGCGCCAATGGCAATGCCGGTGTCAGCGCGGGTCAGGGCAGGGGCGTCGTTGATACCGTCACCCACCATAGCTACCTTGCCGTACTTTTGCAGCTGCCGGATGACGGCCTCCTTGCCCTCGGGCAGCACCCCGGCAATCACCTCGTCCACCCCGGCCTGTCGGCCAATGGCCTCGGCGGTGCGCTGATTATCGCCGGTCAGCATCACAACCCGGATACCCATATTTCGCAGCTCCCGGATGGCCTGCGGGCTGTCCTCCTTGATGGTATCTGCTACCGCGATAACGCCCAGCAGACGACCTGCGCCGCCAAAGAACAGGGGCGTTTTACCCTGAGCGGCCAGTGCAGCAGCCTGCGTTTGCAGCGCAGCGGGGATAGAGACCTTTGTGCCAATAAAAGCAGCGTTGCCGCCAAAAATCTCCTTACCCTCCAGCTTGGCGGTAAGGCCGTTGCCCGGCAGGGCAGTAAAATCGGTAACAGAGGGCAGCTCCAGCTGCTTTTCCTCCGCATAGGCCAGCACTGCCCGCGCCAGCGGGTGCTCGCTGCGACCCTCCAGCGCGGCTGCCAGCGTGAGCAGTTCGGTCTCGGTCACGCCTTCAGCGGGCAGAAGGTCGGTGACGGTAGGCTCGCCGCAGGTGATGGTGCCGGTCTTGTCAAGGGCCACGATCTCGGTCTTTCCCGTCTCCTCCAGGGAAACGGCGGTCTTGAACATGATGCCGTGCCTGGCGCCCATGCCGTTGCCAACCATAATGGCCACCGGCGTGGCCAGCCCCAGGGCGCAGGGACACGCCACGATCAGCACGGTCACGAAGGCCAGCAGCCCGTGCGTGAACCCGTCGTCGCCGCCCAATACGGCCCAAAGCACAAAGGCGATGAGGGCGACGGCGATGACGGCGGGCACGAATACCGCCGCAATCCGGTCGACCAGCTTCTGCACGGGCGCCTTGCTGCCCTGTGCCTCCTGCACCATGCGCACGATGTGGGCCAGCAGGGTTTCCGCCCCGACCCTTTCCGCCCGGAACAGGAA
>ENA-OZED01000423-OZED01000423.1-human-gut-metagenome-genome-assembly--contig:-NODE-423-length-19625-cov-4.341901_pt1 | contig 19625 bp, 22 predicted proteins | sample MGYA00245066_ERZ653605 | MGnify/ENA primary metagenome ERZ653605 (study PRJEB26926, sample SAMN06165079) | human gut metagenome | biome: ENVO:00009003; feature: ENVO:2100002; material: ENVO:00002003...
AGCGTCAGATGTGTATAAGAGACAGATGTGGGCGTAAAAGTGCTCTCCGGGGTTTTCGAGAAACCAACTATAAACTTTGCGAAGGATTTCAGATTTTCCGATACCGCCCATACCACGTAGCTGTATGTGTTTCCGCTCCTTTTTTAGCTTGTCGCAGATACTCTGCACAAGCTCATCACGTCCAATTATCCTACTTAAGAAGGTCTTATCGGGCGTCATGGAAATTGATGTTGGGATTCGCTTAAGGGCTTCTTTCTGTAACTGGAATAAATTCGGTACGTCACTATTTTTATGCAGGTTATGTAATTCGTTCTTAAGCTGTGTAGTAATATATTCTTTTGAAGCTTTCGTAAAAGATAATGCCTCTCGCAGGGCAACTACATAATACTGGCATGGATCTTCTGATTCTCGCACACTACTCTCCAAGGAATAGATTGTTTCTTCGCTAGCCTGAGTTCTATTTTTTAGAAACTCATGAAAAGCAGATACAGTGGTTTTAATGTTTTGTATTTTCAGTTTCTGGATACGAGCAAGGAGATCCTTGTCTGGCAATTCAAATATTTCTTTACGGCATTCAAGCGGAATACATTCTGCTCCGCTAATATATTTGTTGGACGCTTGACGGTTCTTGGATCGCCAAGTGTTCTCTTCGTCTTCAGGTGTTCCGTAAATTAATATATTAAGCGCATCCGCTTGATTATAGTGTATATGACCAGCAATTAACCCGTGGTAAAACACTGGAAAGCAAAAAGGAATCTTATCCATAGAAGTCTCCCCCATTCTTCATATATGCCTGTTTGCGATTTCAGCAGACAGGCATATTTCTTCACGACAATATCACTACTTTCCCACAATATCGGGAATAGGTTTTTGTATCTATAATGAAATCAACAAGAAAAGCAAGAGCAAATACTTCTCACATTATAAAACATTTCTCGCTTTTCTTCAATCCACAAAGAAAGGAGGGAAAACCTATGGAACCGAGAGATGACATCATCTCTAGAGTTAATGCCGGATCCAAAGGTGGTAGCAACGAAAATCAGGATACTGATTTTACGCGTTCTCTGCCACCGGGTACGTTCAGAAACTCTTAGTTTTACATCTCTTAGCGAGGAGCCTTCGGGCTCTTCGCACTCTTCAACCGAAAGAAGGTGTAAAGAATGTATGGAGAGCACGTAAGGCTGAAGTACCGAGACATAGATGACATCATGACCTACGAATTCGTATTTTTCGATTATGGAGACGATAAAGAATCATGGTGTATCTACATCATCACAGATATAGATTATGGTACGAGACCAAGTGGCTGCCATGATGCACATTGGCTAAAAAACGAAGACGAGTCGTATAAGTTCATTTGCTGGGACGGAGAAATTACAAGTTTTGAAGATGCATTGACTATTGCTTCTGTTTGGGCTGATTGTACAACCAGGTATATAGAAGGTCCCTTCGACTTCGATTTTTATGCACACTGTTACCAATAAGCACCCAGCGTAAATGCATCTGTAAAAATCTAACAAAAAAGGAGAAAACCACTATGAAGTTTACAAAAAAAGAACATTTATTAGTCCCCACAAAGGAAGTACTCAATGAGATTCAGAAATCTATCGCATGCAAACAGCCCGAACAACTCGCCATGCTTGGCTCGTCGGATGGAAAACATATAGATATTATGTTTTTTATTGGTAAATCAAAATCAACACAAACTAGCTGCGAACCGGATATTGAACTCTGCAATAAGATTATTCGGGAGTGGTGCAAAAAAGGCATCAAATTCTGTGGATTTGCGCATTCGCATCCGGACGCATATTCTCGCCCATCTGACGCCGACGTTGAGTACGCTGGCAAAATTATGGAAGCTTTGGATATGGACAGTATCGAACTTCCAATCATAATCTTAGACCCACGATATGATGGCGGCTGCGCCATTTTCTGGTACACGCTGGAACGCAATAAAGAATTTACTGGCGAACCTCGCGAAGTTAACATTTTGCCCGGAAATCAACCACAGGCTCCATCAAACTTATTTTCTAGAATTCAGAACACGGTTCCCACCGATGAACTTCGGGAATCTACCATTATCCAAATTGGCTGCGGTGGTTCTGCTGGAGCGACAGAAGCAATGGCAAGATGTGGTGTAGGTAAATTCATACTTATAGACCCCGATGTCTGCGAGCCTCGTAATGTCTTGACTCAGCGCTCCTATATAACTGACTCAGGGCAAGCAAAGGTCAAGGCGCTTGCTAATAAGATTTTCGATGTCAATCCAAAAGCGGAAGTAGATATTCATTGGATGGCTATTACTAAAGATACTACTATCGAAGAATTCGTCAAAATGCTTCCAGGGAACACATTTAAAGACCCAAGTAGAGTTCTCATAGTAGCAAGTACTGATAATTTCTTTGCTCAAGATGCAGTCCTGAACCTTGCATTAAAACTATGTGTTCCGTTTATGGCTCCACAGATGTACGCCGATGGATTGGCTTCCGAAATCACTTTCTATTACCCTGGTATCACCAAGGCTTGCCCAAAATGCATCCTGCACAATAGATACGAGGAATACGCAAAAGGATATAAAAATACTGTAACATCCGAAGGAACGATTTATCCGTCTGTTTTGCAAACAAATGCTCTTGAGGTGCAGATAGCCATGATGCTTTTGCTGTACCGTAAAGGAAATAATCGATATACAAATATGCTTGATGAAGTAGCCGATCGGAATCTCGTACTTTTACGCCTCGCTCCAAATGCAGGCAAAAACTATGGTTTAGATTTCATGGATACTGCGATGCATGAAGAATTCTCTTTCTTTGGCGAAACGCTTTGGGTCCCAGTAAAACCTTTGTCTGGTTGTCCTATATGTAGTTATAGTCTCGATACATAATCCGGGAGGTGATTTAGTTGATTGAGCTTAGCATTTTCAGAGATGCAGATCTTGCGAATTTAAAAATTGATTTAGATACACTGGATAATGAGCCGATTGGCGCCACTTATGACTATGAGTGCCGCCTTACAGAAAGCTGCTCTCCGAGGGAACTAGTATTGAGGTTCTGTAAGCCAACCCGAGATACTTACGGTATATTCACGGAACCATATTTTGCATACTCGGGAGGGAACCTATTAATAAAGGCACTGTCGGATATCCATGCACTGAAATTCGACTGTTGGAATACTTTCGAACAAGGGCTTCGTTTACTTGGGGAGGGAGACAATGTGTCTCCTGCCCCATCATTAAACACTCCACCATCAGGGCAGTCTCCGCAATTAGAAGTCGATGAAGAGCTGGAATTGCAAACAGATATAACGTCTGTTACGGACTGGAACGCCATCTCCGTGCCGGAACAATCCGAGTCAAAGATACCGAGTTTTGGACATCTAAAGGAACGTCTGCAAAAGATGGTGATCGGCCAGGACGATTCCACCGAGACTATTGCATATATCGTAGAGCAGCACCTTGCCAAGAAGAATCCTACAAAGCCTGTCTCCATATTGGCCTCCGGACCACCCGGTGTCGGTAAATCTGAGGCTGCAAAGGCACTAGCAAAAATTCTTTCCCAGGACTGTGAGCAGGAATATGCCGTATCGTGGATAGATCTCAATAACTTTACGGAGGCATTCTCGGTTTATCGCCTGATCGGCGCTCCTGCCGGATATGTCGGCTATGAAGATGAAGCTGTTTTTGAAGTGGTTGCCCAAAATCCCTATACCGTCTTCATTTTTGATGAACTGGACAAGGCACACCCTGAGGTTCTGAAAACCTTCATGGCTATTTTGGACGAAGGCCGTTGCGCATCCCGAAAGGCACTGAGAGATGGTTCGAGGGAGTTCGACTTCAAACATTGTATTTTCTTCTTTACTTCCAATTATGATCTCAGTGCCAACCAGCCTATCAAGCGAAAGATCGGCTTTGCCGTATCGGATGACGTTGAGGATATTCATCTGGCGGAAAATGAGGTACATATCAGCTACCGGGGCGGTCAGACAGATCCTGTATCGGATATATCCTTACCTATGCGCATCTACCGGGAAAATGAGGCGGCACGAAAAGCTTTTGTTGGCGTAGGCGTGCTCCGTGAGATTGCCTCCAGATTTCAGTGCTTTGTCAACTTCAAGCCCCTTTCTGCCAAAGCGAAAACCCGTATTCTGGCTAAGCAGATTATTGAGATGGGATTCGAATATTCTCACGCCATCTCCTACATTGCGCCGGGTATCATGCAAGGCCTTATTGATGCAGCTATGTCTGGCGGTAGCCTGACGGTGCGATCCTTTAAGTCAGTGATTGAAGGTTACTTAGCTCCTGTATTCGCAAGGGCAGAAGTCATGGAAAACCGAACATATCGACTGGAAGGTACACTGGACGAGCCACAGATGATTGCTGAAAATTGCGCGAGATAATACCGCAAAACAACATATTTCAAGCACTTGTGCAAATATTACAACATCGTTTTTTGTATGCCACAAAATGCATTTTCACCTCTGTTAGCGGGTGTCGCATCGCTATAAAAGCGAAAACAAAATTGACTTTTTGTCAACCTGCTTTTGTGGTTTACTCACTGCAAAGGCCGACAAAGCCTGGCACATTAACAAGTTGATTGGGCGGTCGCTGTGGCCGCCCGGAAAGGAGGACAAACTATCATGCCCACAAAGAAATATTCCACCATTCTCGCCGATCCGCCGTGGGATATTAATCAGAAAGGCAAGCGAGGAGCTATTATGCACTACCCATTAATGGCCTTAGAAGATATCAAAAATATGCCTGTTGCCGATCTGGCAGAGGAGAATGCACATCTGTGGCTGTGGTTTCCAAACGGATTAATGCCAGAGGCATTGGATGTTCTGAAAGCCTGGGGCTTTACCTATCGAAACTACTTTACTTGGATCAAACCCTACCTTGGATTAGGGAACTATCTGCGCAATGGCAGTGAAGCACTTCTGTTTGGAACACGCGGGAAAGCGCCTGTGAAGTTTAAAGGTCAGCAAAACTGGCTCTTTGCACCACGTCAGGATCATTCCCATAAACCGGAGGAAATGTATCCCATTATTGAGCGTGTATCTCCCGGACCGTATTTGGAACTGTTTGCTAGAAGACCGCAACCGAATTGGGATGCATGGGGCAATGAAATTGCATCAGATGTTATCATCCCCGGCTACCCCGTACCGGAATACACAGATAAAGCAAAAGAAAGTGAGGAGGTCTGATCATGTATGAATTCACCGGAAAGCCTTATTGCCAGAATTCTCAAATGGGCTTTTGCCCTTTTCATAGCTGCAATTGTACTCCGCTGGACTGTATGCATCATCATGGAAATCTGGTGGGTGCTCGTACTCATCTCTGCCATTGGCATTGGAATCTATGTCGCTTTTCATGTTTGGAAGAACCGTCATGGAGGACAATGGTAAGAAAGGAGGGCGAGCTATGACCAGGCATCAAATAGAAAGTATATGCTGGAAGGAGTTCGTCTGGCGGCGCTCATTTAAACTGGAACAGGTTCATGAGATGCTGGCACACCTGGCTACCGTATCCTCCCGGGGAGCAGTCATCTGGGAAATCCGTGCAAGAGATGGTTTTGTCAGGCACTTGCTAGGCGCTGACTCGGCAAACATCCGCAAGATTACCGAAGCGCTCCAAGTGCATGGAGATATTGAATTCTATCCGATTGACGAACATAACCGCAAGGCAGTCGATACGGTGCGGCAGATAAAAGTATCCCATCCAAGTTTATCGCTCCGTACAGATATCACGGAATCTACCATTCGGGCGGGACTGGCGGCGATGGCCGCCACTGCCCGTGGCGAAGAAGCTGTTTTACAGATTATTCTCGGCGCAGCCTATCCGCCAAGTACGATTCCTAAAAACATCCCTGATCCAAGTGCCGGATGGCTACAGGCGGTTCTTGGAAATGTAACTCAGGCATCCACCGAGACCCGAAAATCTATCAAGGAGAAAGCAGAGCAACACAGCTTTCAGGCCACGATTCGTATCGGTGTTTCCGGTACGAGTGCAAGATATCGTATCAACTGTATCTTAAGTGCTTTGCGTACCTTAGAGGCAGCTGGTGTCAGAATCTATGACGAAGCAGAGAAGCCAATGAGAATAAATAGCGCCCATGTGCCATGGCATTTTCCATTGAAACTATCCGTTAAAGAGCTTGCAGGATTCCTGATGCTGCCGTCCGGCGATGAAGAACTGCCGGGAACATCCGACATCCATCCCCGGGCAATGTATCCGCCGACGTGGTATCGGGAACCGGCAAACCGATTCAATAGCCGTTCGTTTGGGACAACCTTAAATCCGGCAAATAGTCAGAAACTCAGTATTTCTCCGGATGACAGTTTGGAGCATACCATACTTCTCGGGCCAACAGGCTCTGGAAAGTCTACAGCCATGCTGAATCTGATATTATCAGACATCAACGCCGGACGCAGTGTATTAGTGATCGATCCAAAGGCAGACCTGGTTACGAGTATCCTCGAACGTATTCCTGCCTCCCGGGCAGATGATGTTGTCGTGATTGACTCTTCCGACGATAGCCCTGTCGGCTTTAACCCTTTGGCTTTGCCGGGTAACCCCACCCTCATAGCCGACGCCATTCTAGCGGTCTTTAAAGAGATCTTCTCAGATAGCTGGGGTGTTCGAAGCCAGGATGTATTGAGCGCAGCACTCTTAACCTTGGTCGAGACGGACGGCGCATCGCTGCTATGGCTGCCGCCACTCCTGACAGACGAAAACTTCCGCCATAAGATCACAAAGGATGTCAAAGATAAAATTACGCTCAAACCGTTTTGGGATACTTTTGATAATCTTCGTCCCGCTGAACGGGAACAATGGGTTGCGCCCGTGCTCAATAAAATGCGCCAGTTTCTGTTCCGACCGGGACTGCGGGGAATCTTGGGACAGAGCCATCCAAAGTTTCAGCTAACGGATTTGTTCACCCAACGCAAGATTGTCCTTGTGCCCTTAAATCGCGGCACCGTTGGCGCAGAAAGCGCCAGACTGCTGGGCAGCCTAGTAGTAGGCCTTACCTGGACTTTAGCCCTTTCTCGGGCGAATGTCGCGCCGGAGCGCCGCCATTTGGTCTCCCTGTATATTGACGAGCTGCAAGATTACCTGACCCTGCCTACGGATTTATCCGATGCCTTGGCACAGGCCAGAGGTTTAGGGGTTGGCGTTACCATGGCACATCAGTATCGCGCACAGCTCCCCTACGAGATTCGTGCCGGTATTGATGCTAATGCGAGAAATAAAATCATCTTCGGGCTTAACGCCAGCGATGCCAGAGAAATTGCCACGATGGCTCCCCGTTTGGAAGCATTGGATTTTATGCTCCTGCCGAGATATCAGATCTACGCAAACTTTATGTCGGGCGGCAGGCAGACTGGCTGGATACAGGGAAAGACAATTCCTGCTCCGCCATCGCTTCATACGGCAGCCGAAATCAAGGCAAAAAGTCAGACTCGCTATGGCCGCTCCAGCGGCGAAGTTGAGGCAGAATACCTCAAGCTGTTTGAGGAAGCTCCAAGCCTGATCGGCCCAGATCTCGAAGATACTGTAATCGGTCGGAGGAAGCTATGAAGACGAACCGCCCGACCTTCCGCAGCGATGAACATTCCGGTACTTTTCCCGGAATACCGGCGCAAACACCATTTAAGGGAAGCGACCCCTACCGCAATGTAGCGGTAGCCTATTCCCCCGGCGAGGAGGTGATCCCAATAGGAATTAGAGTCGGAAGAAACCAACTGGAGAAATACAGTGAAGAGCTTACAGGGCGCGATCGAGAGATTCTTGCCTCCTTGAAAAAGTGCAAGTTTCTACTCACTGGACAGATTCAGCGCTTACATATAACCAATGCATCTACGCAAAAAGCTGCCCGGCGAGCTGCCGCCAGAGAGCTTCGCAAGCTGAAAGACTATGGTCTTGTAAATACGCTTGAGCGAAGGATTGGTGGCACTCGTGCCGGATCAGGCTCTCTGATCTGGCATCTCACAGAAGCCGGAGAACGGTTCTTGGCCATGGAAAACTCTGAGCAATACACGCGAAGACGCTATCTCGAACCCTCCCGAATGTTTCTGCGGCATTCATTAGCTGTATCAGAATGCTATGTCCAGCTCGTAGAAATTTGTCGCAGGACTCCGGGGCTGACATTACTTACCGCAGACTGGGAGCCGGATTGCTGGAGGCCATATATGCTGCGTGGCAAAATCGTCTCATTGAAACCGGATTTATTCGCAGCTATAAAAAGTGATGGCTACGAGGACAGGTGGTTTATTGAGATTGATTTAAGTACGGAATCACCATCTACGATCATCGGTAAATGCGACCGTTATCGCGACTACTATCGCTCCGGATTGGAACAAAAGCAATTCGGCATATTTCCGGTAGTTGTATGGCTGGTACTGGATGCCGGGCGCAAAGAAAGACTTCGCACTGCCATCAAAGAGGCATATCCGAAGGGAGGCAAGTTATTCATCGTCATTACGACAGATGAATTTGAACGCCTGATTCGGCAAGGCTTTGACGCAAAAGATCTCTGCTAGTGGACGCCTCTAGCAGAGACGTCAAAGGCCTGCGGCATGCAAGCCGAAACATCACGCTGAGACAAAAAGGCTAGATGACTGTTTTTACTAATTTTAACGAAAGGATTTACATGATACAAAGACCAAGCCAAGAAGAGATCGAAAAAGGCTTAGCGGAATTTAAGGGCGACTACAAAAGACTGCTCCGAAACATCACGAATTGTTTGGAGTTTGATTATAAGGCAATCTGCTCGCTTAGAACGCTCTTAGCTGATTCCAAGGAGGACATCATTGAAGTCAAAAGAACCATTCGCCCATATGTCGTGGATCTCGTCTATTTTCTGATTCTTGATGAGAAAGATTTGAATAGCGGCGAATACGGAATGGATGAAGAATGATGCGAAAAGCCTTCACCGGACAGCAAATTAAGAGCAAATATAACTCTATTTCAAAGTGCCTTGCCATCTGCTACATCCAAACCAAGAGAATATTGGAAGATGCAGAAATGCTCGATATGGATACGAAGCCCATCAAAGAAGACCTAGCCTGTTTCACTCAAGAATTTATGCAGCTTTGTATATAGCAAGCACCTTTTAAAACAAACACAGCAAAAACAAAACAATAGAGCCTTTTGAAATTAAAGCAAAAGATGTTCTCGGCTTGCATACCCCAGGCCTTTGGCCAAATGCAATCACGCTTGATCAAGAACGGATTAGTCGGCGTTTCCGGCTAAGTGCTTTATACACCCCCAAAAACAGACTAGCTCATAGTAGAACATTCTTAAAAAGTGCCGGAGGCCTGAAGCATGCAAGTCGGACAAACATAATCAGTAAACGACAACCTATTTATTTTAGACTATTAACTTTAACGAAAGGATCAGTATGGATTACCACACACTCGTCAGTCTATATGACGAACATCACGACGCCATCAGTGAGCTGGAGCACGCTTGCGAACGCTTTAACCAAGCAGTTATCGATATGCATAGTTACGACATCTCGCTGATCGGCACAGCAGAACAGCTCCGTGAGCTTATTGATAAGCTGGAGTGTTGCTATAAAAGCATTATTGAATTTCAGGACAGTAAGGATAAGGAGTCGGAATCAAAATAGGTTTTTCGTGCATTGAGGCGTTTGCCTCCGGCTTGCATACTTCTGGCCTCAGACACCATAAACAAAGGAGGTAAGCTAATGAAGAAAAATACGCGAGGTCGCAAAATGTGCTCAGACTCCGTCCGAGTATTCCCTGTATTCCGAAAAGAGCCGGATATTGAAAAACTTGGACTTGCATTAATCGAAATCGCAAAAGATCTCGCAGATAAAAACAACTAATTTAAAAAGGAACTTTATGAAAAATATCACCCCTATCTACAGCAAGGAGAATGATATGTCATAACTATTATGACATCAGATATATAAGCTAAGGTCGTTTGGCTCGTATATTGTCATTCTTCTAAAACAAACGACAGCACCTTAAAAGTATATATGTCCGCTGGAAAGGAGGATTAGGGACATCTCAAAAAGCACATACCAGGGCCCTAAAAGCCCAATCGCACATTAACAATGTAGTCTTTAGAAAAGGAGGTCTTCTTTATGATGACGCAGACAATTAAGGAACAGATTCTGGCTATCCGGGATACCGGGGAAACCAATATGTTTGACGTAAACGCTGTTCAGTATATCGCAAACCGCGAAGGATACTATGAACTGGTCGTTTACCTGATGGACAACCGTAAAGAGTACAGCAACTTCATCATGACAGGCACCGCACCGGGGCTTGAAAATGATGACGGCGAAATGTAGCCGAAAAGCGTAGAAAGGGGGTATTTCTATGACGTTAGACTTTAACGATGATAGAACCTACACCAAAGATGTAGTTCTCGAAAATGTTAGATACGCATTGTTTGATCCAAAATCACTGCAAGATGATGCGTTCTCTGCTGAATTCTTAGATATGGCGACTGTATTTGTCTTAATGGATCATTCCGATCCCAATAGACCAAGATACAAGATTATTGATGCGGTGGATATGGTTTCACTTGACATCAAGCTTCATGAAATCATGGAAGCCGCCAATGAGAACTGCAAGAAAGCCGGGTACAATATCATGCTTATGGAAGATGCCATATCTGAGATTACCGGAACGGAGATCTCGAGCAACGCATTTTGTCCGATGTATGTTGGGACAAACCCTGAACGCACACTTGGAGCTTCCATTCTGATGCATGAAACGTATCTTGAAGAGCTTGCGGCGCAGATAGAGGATGATCTTTGTATTGCGCCGTCAAGCATTCACGAGGTTCTCATCTTCCCGCTTTCTCTCGTACAGCCTGCAAGAATCATTGAAATTGTACGGGATGTGAATCGGACTGTTGTATTACCGCAAGAGCAGCTCAGCGATAGCGCATATATTTATCGCCGAGGCACTCATACTATCTCGCAGGCCACGCTGAAGAATCCTGATGATTCTACTTGCGAACAAAATGATTAAGAGTGATGAATGTATAAAAGGAGGAATTGAGTATGTGGCTCGAAGGAACTATTGGAATTCCGGCAAATAAAGCAACCGAAAAAGAGTACATAGCGGTTCATTATTCCATAAAGGTATATGATGAGCCGAGCAAATTCGGTATCAATCACGGCAAAATTTCAAAACTGGAATTAAAACAAGATGGTAAGATTGTCGCTAACTATGACCGTGACTGGGATATTCGCCCAACCACAAAAGAAGCCGAAATTGCTCTTTGCATCTTGTTAGATCAGCACAATTAAAGGAGGTCTCTATTATGACGACTATAAAATACGCCGTATCGGGTGAGCACAGAAAGAAACTTGTAAATGCATTGTCTGAGGTTATCGGATGTGAATCGAAATATCTCAGAGCTCCAAGTTATGGATATGAGGTTGGCTTATGCGTTGTGAACCGTGCCGGAGATATTGAATTTCCGGACGACATGACTGAAGAAGAAATAGAGGCCATCGTCAAGAAACTTACCTGGCATGGCTTTGAAAAAATTCTGGATGAGTCTGCGGAGAAAATCGGCGACGCTCCCGTATTGGATGAACTTCCTCTCAAAGCAGAAGATCCGACTGAGGAAATGGCAGATGATGCCATAGAAGCGAACGTCGAAGAATCTGAAGATGTTTTAGACGAAACCGTTGCCGATGAAAATAAAATCGGCGCAACTGAGGATTATGATACTTCTAAAGAAACATCAGCAGAGTCCATCGAAAAACCAGAAGCTCCTGTTTTGCCGGAAGGTAGTTTTGAATCAGCGGAAGCTACGGAAAAGGTTGCGGACGAGCAATCGGAGGAAACGTCTATCCCGGAAGCGACTGAGCCAAAGAAGATCGTGATTGAACTGCCAAGCTCCTATCTTGATGAAGCTGAGCTTGGTCGAGTCAGAGCGATCGTCGCCAGTAAAGCAACGGTTCTCAAGAAAGCGCTCGAAACAGACGATCTGTCCATTGAGCGTAAAGAGGATAAAATCTGCTTCCCGTGGTTTACTGATCATGGTATTGATGGAGAGGCTAAAGCATATATGCAGCTCGTATCTGGTATTGCGAAACGAGCAAAAATGCTCACTCGCGTTACGGCTACGGAAAGTCCGTCAGACAATGATAAATTTACAATGCGTCTTTTTCTTGTATCCTTAGACTTTAAAGGCGAGGAATACAAATTTGCTCGTAAATTATTATTAAGAAATCTCTCCGGTAATAGCAGTTGGCGTACTGAAGATGCAAAAGCTCGTCATGATGCACGTAAAGTGCAGCAGGAAATCAAAGCTCCAGAAGTAACTATTGGACAATCATCTGAAGGAGGTGAAGACCATGCAGAACTTCCCGAGTAAGGAAGTCGTCGAAAGACTACGAAGAATGTACTCGACAGGAACCAGAATAGAGCTTGTCTCTATGAATGATCCATATACTAAATTAGTTCCCGGAGATCAAGGAACAGTTGAACTCGTTGACGATATTGGAACAATTCATGTTAGATGGGACTGCGGTTCCGGCCTTGGTGTTGCTTACGGCGAAGATGTAATTCGTAAAATCTAGGAACATATATACTTACCTAAGCCAGCCCGATTATGGGCTGGCTGCTCCAAAAATAATTATAAAATATCGCTTTATTTTACTTGATGTGATGCCCCTTCAGAGGTATCATGGGACAAACTATAAGAAGGAGGTAACGCTTATGAGTAATACCGCAATGGCAAATACAGCGCAAGCTCTTATGGATTCAATGACGCCAAAATTTGCCGTATCATATCTTCGCGTTTCTACTCGCGGACAGGCTGAGCGAGGCGGCGGACATGATGAAGGTTTCTCGATTCCCGCCCAACGTGAAGCCAATAAGAAAAAAGCCCTATCTATGGGCGCAATGGTGGGAAAGGAATTTGTTGACCGTGGTGCATCTGCTAAATCCGCTGACCGCCCACAGCTTCAAGCTATGCTTGAATATGTAAAAGAGAATGCTGATCGCGTAGATTACGTAATCGTACATAAGATCGATCGTCTCGCCCGTAATCGTGACGATGACAGCGACATTATGCGCGTATTGCGTGAATGTGGCGTTCAACTCGTATCTGCATCAGAAAGTATTGACGATACACCCGCTGGCATGCTGCTGCATGGCATCATGAGTTCAATTGCAGAGTTTTACTCGCAAAATCTTGCCACCGAAGTCAAGAAGGGTATGGGAGAAAAAATCAAAGGAGGCGGCACGGTCGGTCGAGCACCGATTGGCTACCAAAATGTCCGTCTCGTCGATGATAAAGGACGTGAAGAACGTACCGTCATTACAGATCCAGAACGTGCACCACTAATTACACTGGCTTTTGAAGAATATGCTACTGGCAATTGGACTGTTGCAGATTTGGCTGACCACCTGGCGGCTTGCGGGCTCAATACTCGATCAACACCTAAGATTTCTTCTCAGCCAGTTACGCTTAAAACACTCCATAAGGTTCTCGTAAACCCCTATTACAAAGGTGTTGTAAAATATAAGGGCGTTGAGTATCCTGGAAGTCATGAAGCGCTTGTAGATACTGAAACTTGGGACAAAGTTCAAGCGATACTTGCATCGAGGATTAACGGCACTCGCAATCTTAAACATCCCCATTTTCTAAAAGGTAGCATTTTCTGCGCATACTGTGGCGAACGAATGATGGTGAGCAATGAAAAGAAAAAGGATGGCACTATATATCCATATTTTGTATGCAGTGGGCGTCATAGTAAACGGAGAAAAGATTGCACAACAAAGGCTGTTCTGATAGATGTTGTAGAGAAAGAGATTGAAAAAATCTACGAAGCATACCAGCTTCCACCGGAAGTCCGAATTCTGCTGGAATCTTGCATACAAGAAATAATCTCCACAGAAAGAGCAAAATATGATGCCGAGCTGGATGGACTTAAAGGTGAAAAAGCCAAGCTGGAAAACAAGCGAAAAAAACTTCTTGAAGCTCATTACTGCGATGCAATTCCGCTAGACCTTCTCAAATCCGAGCAACAGAAAATCGCAAAAGAATTGAGCAGCATTGAGCATGAAATCAAAATGCACGATACTACCTTTGAGCAAATAACCGAAAATCTTAAGAGAGCACTAGACATTGTAGAAAATTGTGGTGAGGCATATAAAAACGCCAGTGACACAATTAAAAAGCTGATGAATCAAGCAATATTTGAGAAGTTCTATATTAGCAATGATGCAGATATGGAATTTAAGGTAGATGCAGAATTTAGGCCACCTTTCGATCAGATTCTTGAACCGGTTAAAGATGATATTATACGAATTAACAGATTAGCGCAGGACTGCTCAAGCAAGCTGAGCTATTATATAGGCATAGCAAAAGACCACATCCAGGAAATCTTTGGATGTGGTCTTTATACCATAAACAATTCCACGAATATGTCAACTTACTCGAACGGCTCAAATTTTTTTAGCCATAATAGTTCGAGTAAGGTACTTTTGGTGGACGTTAACGGGTTCGAACCGCTGACCTTCCGCACGTCAAGCGGACGCTCTACCAGCTGAGCTAAACGTCCATTTTTGCTGCTTGATTATTATATAGTATTTCAAGAGGCTTGTCAAGCACAGATTAGTTTCTTTTTGGAAACTTCTTTGAAAACTACCTAACCCACACATTTTATGGTATACTAAATAAACTATGGATATTATTTTTATCTTAACTAGCTTGTTTGAAGAAATCCTTTGTATTCAAGCGGCCAAGATTTAGTTCAGGGTTAAAAATTTGCTATTCACTGAAAAATAAGGTACAATAATATAATATGCATTTTTGATGTCAATACGAAATCTAAGGAAACTGGCGGTGAATCAATGAGCACAATGCAGGAAAAACTGAAAAAAATGAATCCCAGGCAACTGGAGGCTGTGCTACATACAGAAGGTCCCCTTTTAATTTTAGCGGGTGCCGGCAGCGGAAAGACAACAGTTTTAATCAATCGGATCGCTTATATCATTGATCAGAGTCTGGCGAAGCCGTGGCAGATTTTGGCTATCACCTTTACCAATAAGGCGGCTGGAGAATTAAAGGAGCGGCTTACCGCCATGCTTGGGGATACCGGCGGAGATGTCTGGGCCGCCACCTTTCACTCTACCTGCGCCAGGATCCTGAGGCGGGATGGGGACAGAATCGGATACAGCAGCCACTTCACTGTTTATGATACAGATGACAGCAAGCGCCTGGTTAAGGATTGTCAAAAGGCCTTGAATATCGACGACAAAATGATTTCACATAAGTCCATTTTATCTGAGATTTCCCACGCCAAGGATAGTATGCTCTCTCCTGCGGACTATCAGGCGGCCGCAGGCAGCGACTTCCGCCTGGCGAAAATCGGAGCAGTTTATGAGCTGTATCAAAAGCGCCTGCGGGAAGCGGACGCTATGGATTTCGACGATTTGCTGGGGAATACTGTGGAGCTGTTCCGTCAATGTCCCGATGTTTTGGAATACTATCAAAACCGGTTCCGCTACATCATGGTGGACGAGTATCAGGATACCAACCAAGTACAGTATGAATTTGTCCGCCTTCTTGCCGGGAAAAGCAAAAACCTCTGCGTGGTGGGCGACGACGACCAAAGCATCTATAAGTTTCGAGGCGCGACCATCGAGAATATCATGAGCTTTGAAAAGTCCTATCCCAACGCAAAGGTCATCCGTTTGGAGCAGAATTACCGCTCAACCAAGAATATTCTGAACGCCGCCAACGCGGTCATCAGCAATAACGAGGAGCGGAAGGGCAAAACCCTTTGGACAGAAAATCCGGAGGGAGACAAAATTCAGATCCATACCTCCTCCAACGAGCAGGATGAGGCCGGCTTTGTCGCTACCACTATTTTAGAACAGGTCGCAAAAGGCCGAAAATATTCTGACTTCGCGGTGCTGTACCGAATGAATTCCCAGTCCAATATTTTGGAAAAGGTCTTTGTGAAGTCCGGCATTCCGTACCGGATTATCGGTGGCCATCGATTCTATGAGCGCCGGGAAATCCGGGACATGATCGCCTATCTGAGCGTGATCAACAACCCTTCTGATGAAATCCGCCTGCGCCGGATCGTAAACCAGCCTAAGCGCTCCATCGGAGATAAAACCATTGCTACCGCCAGCGAGATTGCCGGGGCTCTGGGAGAAAGCCTGCTGGAGGTTCTGGGGCGCGCTGATGAATTTGACAGTCTGCGCCGGGCTTCCGTCAAGCTGAAGGCATTTTATGATATGATGCAGGAGCTAATTGACGCCAACGACGATGAAAGCGTGTCTCTCCATGAGCTGTATGAGCTGATTTTGGAGAAAACCGGCTACATAGAAGCGCTGCGCGGAGAAAAAGAAGAGGCGGAGACTAGAATAGAAAATATTAACGAGCTTGCCTCTAACCTTCTGAAGTTTCAGGAGGAAAACGGAGAGGAAGCCACCTTGTCGGCCTTCCTGGAGGAAGTTTCTCTGATGACGGATATCGACAATTACGATGAGACCGCGGACACCGTGGTGATGATGACCATGCATTCCGCCAAGGGGCTGGAATTTCCGGTAGTATTTTTGCCAGGCTTTGAGGAGGGGATTTTCCCAGGCCTTCAGGCGATTTACGATCCGAACGAGATCCAGGAGGAAAGGCGCCTTTGCTATGTGGCTATCACCAGGGCGAAGGAAAGCCTTTATCTGCTGAACGCGGACAGCCGTATGCTTTTCGGCTCTACCAGCCGGAACCGGCCCTCCCGGTTCAGCCTGGAAATCCCCTTGGATTTAATCAATAAAACCCGAGAGCAGGACTGGAGAAAGCCGGATCTGGGAACCAAGATGCCGGTAGCGGAAACAGAGCTTCGAAGGAAATCCGCAACGGCGGCCATGCATTTTGGCCAGGTAACGCCTCCGGCCAGAAGCGGGAATGTGTTTAAAACCGGCGATATGGTGCAGCATAAAACCTTTGGAAAGGGACTGGTCATCAGCGCTACACCGATGGGCAACGATGTGCTGCTGGAAATCGCCTTTGAACAGGGAACAAAAAAATTAATGGCTAATTTTGCGCGTCTGGCTAAAGTGGAATAAAGCGGCTTATTTTTAAAAAGAGTGTGCCGAAGCATCTGCTCCCACTCCTTTCTTTGTTTGCAGGCGGCCTAGAAAGCCTACCAAAAAGAGGGACAAATTCTAAAGAATTTGTCCCTCTTTTTTGATTTTGCAATATTTTCATCAGGCTTTAAAAATCCGTCACATTTCCTTTGCTTTTCCGTAGACTATAAGGAAAGCTTTTAGTTTTTAACCTGTTAGGAGGATCATTATGGCGGATAACTATGAAACCATGAATCAGGAATCTCCAAATTACGGATGTTTTAAGGAAGCCGTGTGCATCGACGCGTCCCGCGTGTACGATTCCTGCGGAGATAAGGATTGTCTTGAGGATTTACGCGTATATTTTTCGCCCGCGTCCCAGGCTGTCATCGACCAGGCCGCTCAGGTGCGTATGCGTAATGTAGACGTTCTCGTAGTATACTTAGGGCTGGAGCCTGTACCGTTCCACAAGGGCTTTTACTCTGTGGATATGACCTTCTTCTTTGAAGTGACCCTGGATGTTTTCCAAACTCCCGCCGCGCCGCCGGTAACCATTTCCGGCCTTTCCGTATTCAGCAAAAACGTGGTGCTTTACGGCAGCGAAGGCAACGTCAAGGTATTCAGCTCCGACGGCTCTCTGGATGAGCTGGAGCAAAATTCCGTACAAAGCCTGCCGAAAGCAAGCGTGCAGGTAGCGCAGCCGGTGGGTCTGTCCGCCAGGCTCTGCGAAGGAAGAACCTGCTGCTGCGAGCCTTGCTGCAGAATTCCCGACTGCATTTGCAGACGGTACGGCGGAAGCTTCTGCATGGAAAATACCGATAAGGTCGTTTACGCCACCATCGGTATCTTCACCATCGTACAGATCGAAAGGAACGTCCAAATGATGATTCCCGCTTACGATTTCTGTATTCCGGAGAAGGAGTGCATCACTTCCAGCGACAATCCCTGCGAACTGTTCAGCCGGATTGATTTCCCCACCAACGAATTCTTCCCACCTAAGGTCACCGACGTTTACGGCGATGACCATGGCTGCGGCTGCCACAAGCACAAGGAATGCTGACCGCTCTATGAAAAAGGCGCTGCCGGTAAAACCGGCAGCGCTAATTTTTATAGCCGTTTTTTACGCAGGGCAGCTCGTTAAGCTCATAATTAACGATAAAGCCGCTAACATGAAGGCTTTTATATCCCCGCTATGCCGAGGCATGATACACCTATAAAAGCAGATTCTTGATGATCAAATAGAAGAAAAATTTTTTAAGAAGCTTTTCCTAAACATCTTAAACACTATCTTTTTAATTTGCGCTTTGGGGCGCCGAATTCTCTTTTTTCGGGCAAATTCCTCTTGTTATTTCCTTTTAATCATCATATAATAATACTTATATGCTAAGCCGCATGGATTTATCAAGAATGATTTCCTTTAGGAAGGTGTCCCTATGACAAAGCGCGAGGAATTTTTTAAAAAACTGTACCCCTTTCTCTTAGGCTTTTATGCTCTTTTTAATATTGCTTGGGGAATTTATTACATTGTTCAAGCAAAGCCTTACTATTATATATTAGCTTTTTGTTCCCTGCTGTTCATCCCTATTGTAGAGCTATTCTACAAGCTTTTACATTTTAAGCCGGTCTATCAGTTAAACGCGTTTATCTATATTTTCATTTTTATGCTTTATACCTTAGGCCTTGTCCTACGGTTTTATAGCGTGGTTCCCTATTATGATAAGGTCGCCCACACCTTGTCCGGAGTCTTTGTCAGTTTTCTTGGCCTTATCTTATTTTATTTGATTAAGCCTAACCGCAAAATCGAAGAAATCGATTTCCCCCTGGCCAGTGTCTTTACGGTAGCGGTTTCCATGGCCATGGCTTGCTTTTGGGAAATCTGTGAATACGTATTAAGCCTGGTAGTCCACAACGATCCCCAAATGGTTGCCGCGACTGGCATTCAGGACACCATGCTGGATATGATCGTTTGTACCATCGGTGCGCTGCTGATGCTGATTCCCTATTATTTTTACTATAAGAAAAAGAAGGTCGGCTTCATGATGGGCGGATTTCAGCAAATGGTCCAGATCAACCTTCAGAATAAATGATATTCCAGGAGCTGTTTGCTGTTCGGTTAATCATAAATATCCGCCGGCATAATCAGCGCCTTCTTGTAGTGCAAGAAGCCCTTTCAGTTGAACTGAAAGGGCTTCTTCTGATTTATGCCCCAGGCGTTTTCGGAAGTTTTTGCACCGCCCGCAGACCTGGCAGCAGTGCTAATAGCGAGCCAATTAGGATGAAAGCGATTCCTAGCCCCATATTCCAGGAGATCACCTCTCCCAAAATAAAAAATGCAAATACAGGCGCTAAAACCGGCTTTAAGAAAAACACCAGGGAAGTCTCCTGGGCGCTGGTTTCTTCCATCGCTTTAAAATAGCAGGCGAAGCCCAAACCAGTATTAACGATACAAATCATCAGCATCCAGGGCAAGGTATTCCAGCTATAGCCTGAAAGTAGCGGAATATCTGTCTCTTATACACATCTCCGAGCCCACGAGACGGACTCCTATCTCG